>Ga0194132_10009547_pt1 | contig 13284 bp, 12 predicted proteins | sample TA2KigOf80mmetaG_FD_148612 | JGI IMG/M metagenome (GOLD analysis project Ga0194132, IMG submission 148612) | Freshwater microbial communities from Lake Tanganyika, Tanzania - TA2015054 Kigoma Offshore 80m | ecosystem: Environmental > Aquatic > Freshwater > Lake | place: Tanzania: Lake... | reverse complement strand
AACCAAGGCTGTTTGGCTTTCCCAAAGGCTTCCATTTCGGTCCATTCATCGGCTCCGCAAATCACCGCACAGATGGCGATGGCCAGAATATCGGACAGCAGATGGCGCTTGGTAGGATCGACGCGGGGATCCTTAACTTGCTTCAGCTGGTCGAGCAACCCTCCCATGAGATTGCCAGAACTGCTGGCGGTGGGCTTGAGTGGGGATATGAACAAGGGCTCCGGAGATCGCATTGGAGCTATTTCCCCTTGTCGTCATAGCATATGGATGCAGATTTGTCCAGCCCTCTTTAGATGCGTTCGCCCTGCTTCTCCTTCGACCACCTTGCGGCCGCGCCAACCGGGCCAGCAGCTTCTTACCTCGGCTTTTCATCGCCGGGCTCCCGGTTCGCGTCAATTCCTCTAGTCGCTCAACAATCGAACCTCTTAGCTCAGGATCCTGAATCGCCAGGTCCGCCAGCGCCTGCATGGAAAAGGTCTTGACGATTCTGCTCCTATCTTCCAGATAGCTGTACAGGATCTCTGTGGCAATGCGGCCGCCCGGGCCGCTGCCATTGACGAGATCCAGCGCATCCGCCGCCATCCGAATATCGGCATGGCACTGGGCGAGCGCATTTTCGTGGACTGGATTGACGGCTGGCACAAGGAGTCCAGCCCGATTGGCGTCAACGTGAACTGGGTGCACACGAAGTTCATGCTGCTCGACCCGCTCGGCGCCGAGCCGGTGACGCTTACGGGGTCCGCCAACTGGAGTGAGGCGAGCGTGAGCAGCAACGACGAAAACATGGTGGTGATTCGCGGCGACAAGCGCGTAGCCGATATCTACTTTGGCGAGTTCATGCGGCTTTTTGCCCACCATCGCTTCCGGGAGTCTGTGGCGCGGCACATCGAACAGTTTGGCACGGCGGCGCTGAACACCTGGAAGCCGCAAGACCTCTTCGAAGATTGGCGCCAGTGGGTGCCGGCCCATTTCCGAGCTGGCTCGGAGAAAGACATCAAGCGGCGGTATTTCGCAGATGAAGCAGACGAGTAGGATCTCCCAGGCCGGTTAGATTTGCCTGGAGCTGGCCGCCTGGCGAGGAAGGGGCGTCGCGAGTCTCGGCTCGGCGAGAGCGCCGCCTTTCCGGCTTTAACCGTTTAGCCCTCAGGTGACGGGTTTGCGAGCGAGGATCGAGTCTTTCTTGCTGTTGAGGTGTCCGAGCTGCCGGCTGGGGCGCTTGTTCCGTTCCAGTTTTGCCTGGTTTGACATGAACAAGCACTGTCCTTCCTGTGGAATGACGTTCTACCCGGAGTCGGGATACTTCGTCGGCTTTATCTACATCAACTATGGCGCCACTGGACCGTGGTTCTCGTGTCCCTAGTGGTGTTCCGCGATATCCCAGATCGATTTCAACTGGCGTTCTTTTCGGGTCTTGCCGCAATCAGTTCCGTTGCCTTCTTCAGGCACTCTCGCAGCCTCTGGCGCACCATCGACTATTGGATTAACCCGTGGAACGTGTCTGAGCCCGAGGACGTCAGATACGCGTAACTGCGAACCCATCCGTTCGATGGCCTCGCGGCAACAGGAGATGGGCTCAGTCGCGCTCGCGGAAGAGATTTTCGAAACGTGTGTACTCGCGGATGAATGCCAGTTCAACGGAACCAATGGGGCCGTTGCGTTGTTTCGCGATGATGATTTCTGCGATTCCTTTTTTGCCTTCGTCGTCCTTCTTGTAGACCTCCTCGCGAAAGATAAAGGCCACTACGTCAGCATCCTGTTCGATTGAGCCAGACTCGCGCAAGTCGGACAACTGCGGGCGGTGATCACCTGTACGCTGCTCGGGCGCGCGGCTGAGCTGCGAGAGCGCGATGACGGGGATGTTCAGTTCCTTGGCAAGTCCTTTCAGACCCCGCGAGATGCTGGAGATTTCTTGCTGGCGATTCTCGAACCGCGATTTGCCGCCCGACATGAGTTGAAGATAGTCTACGACAACGAGATCCAGTCCCCGCTCGGCCATCAGGCGGCGGCATTTGGCGCGCATCTCCAGCAGAGTGATGCCGGCCGTGTCGTCGATGAACATCTTGGCACGAGACAGTTCGCCCAGCTTTCTCGGGATCTTGTGCCAGTCCTCGCGCGACAGAAATCCGGTGCGCAGCTTGTGCGCGTCGATCAGGGCTTCAGAACAGAGCATGCGCAGCATGAGCTGATGCATGGACATCTCGAGGCTGAAAACGGCGACGCTCTTTTCAGCCTTGATCGCGGCGTGGGTGGCAATGTTCAGACTGAAAGCCGTCTTTCCCATGGAGGGGCGGGCCGCGACGATAATCAGGTCGGATGGTTGAAGGCCCGAAGTCATCTCGTCCAGCCGCGTGTAACCGGTGGGAATGCCGGTCACCATCGTTTTCTGCTTTGAGGCGATCTCGATTTTCTTGAGCGTTTCCTTGGCGATCTCGGTGAGAGGGACCAATCCGCTGCGAACCTTCAGCTCGGCAAGGTCGAAGATGGATTTTTCGGCAGCGTCGAGGATGGCGCCGGCATCCTGGTCCTGCTCGTAGCAGTCGGTAATGATCTTGTTGGAGCAGCGAATCAGGTTTCTGAGGGTCGCTTTTTCCTGAACGATGCGGGCGTAAAATTGGAGGTTCGCGAGCCGGGGCACGCCGTCAATCAACGAAGAAATGAAGGACCGCCCTCCTGCGTTCTCCAGTTGGTTGGACCGATTCAGTTCTTCGCAGAGGGTAATGTAATCGATGGCCAGGCTTTTTTCAGACAGGCTCAGCATCTGCTCGTAAATAAGGCGATGGCTGCCGGCGTAGAAGTCTTCGGCCCGAAGCAATTCGACAGCCTGGTTCAGCAGAGCGTTGTCGAGGAGGATCGCACCAAGAATGCTGCGCTCAGCTTCCAGATTGTGAGGCAGCCCTTTTTCCAGGGTGACGTCAGCTGGCATGGAAGTACGACTAGAATCGAGGAAGGAGCGGTTGAGCGACATTCCGCCCCGTCGGCGCGGCCGGCAGGACGGAGGAGGCAGGAGGCGGAACGAGCAGGCGTCGCAGCCTACTCTTCCTTGAGAACCTCGACTTTGATGAAGGCTGTCACCTCCCGATGCAGCTTGAGCGGAACATCGTGCTGGCCCAGCGACTTGATAGACTCCGGAAGGTCGAGTTTGCGGCGGTCGATGGTGAAGCCTTGCGCCGCGAGCAACTCGGCGATATCCAAAGCGGTGACTGAACCGTAGAGGACGTCGTTTTCGCCCACCTTGCGGGTCGCCTGCACGACAACCTGCGACAGTTGTTGAGCAAGGGCTTCAGCGTCCTTTCGCTCGATGGCTTCGCGGCGGACGGCCGCGGCCTTCTCCTGCTCGATCTGCTTCATGTTAGCCGGGGTGGCCAGCACGGCCAGTTTCTTGGGCAGCAGGTAGTTGCGGGCATAGCCGGGGCTGACCTTAACGACATCACCTCGCACGCCGAGATTGTCGATTCTCTCTCGAAGAATGATTTCCATGGAATGATCCACTCCTGAAGGACAAGTCAAAAGCTAGTTCGTGGTGAACGGGAGCAGCGCGATGTTGCGGGCACGCTTCAGGGCTTCCATCAGTTTCCGCTGATGAGGCGCGCAAACGCCCGAGATGCGCCGCGGCAAGATCTTTCCGCGCTCGGGAATGAACTGGAACAGCAAACGGGTATCCTTGTAGTCGATGTAGTCGATCTTGTCGACGCAAAACTTGCAAACCTTCTTGCGTCTGACGAACTGCCGTTTCGGCCCACCGGGCGCAGCCGGCTTTCGGATGAAGGGTGGCATTGTTGGGTCTCCTGTAAGATTCTCAATTCCATCGAGCTACTTGCTGGCTTTGTCTCCTTCAGTCTACCGAACGATTCAAACGGTTCGCGCCGGCTGGCCTGCCTGGGAAGCTCCAGCCAGTTCGCGCAGGTTCAAATCGCCGAAGGCGCGGCCTCTCCTATCTTTCGCGAGGCCTTCTTCTTCACTTTTTTCAAGCGCGCTGCCCGGATTTTCTCCACACGTTTCAGGTCTTCATCGACACGAACGGTGATGTAGCGGACGACCGAATCGGCCACTCGCAGCCTGCGTTCGAACTCTTTGACACACTCTCCGCCAGCTTTCAGCTTGAAAAGGACGTAGTAACCCTCATCGAACTTGTCGATGCGATAGGCAAGCTTCTTGTTGCCCATCTTCTCCACCTCGATCACTTCGCCCTTGTGCGAGGTGACGACGCCTTCCATCGCAGTAATGAGCTTGTCGGTCTCCTCTTCGGTGGAGCCCGGTCTCACGATGAACATGATTTCATAATTGCGCATTACAGCTCCTCTAACCCTGTGCGATTCGTTTCGCCGATCGACAGGCGGTTGAAATAGTTCATGGCTGGCATCAAACCCTGCTGAACGATGGTCAGGACCGCCAGAGTTGCCTGCTCGACCATTGTCGAGGCCAGCGGTGCAAACTGCTCCGGAATAGGCTGGAGTACGTATTCAGCGGCATCGGCCACCGGCTCGCCGGGATGAATGCCGAGCCGCATCCGCGCAAACTGGTCGCTGCCAACCGATTCGATGATGGACTTAAGCCCGTTGTGTCCTCCTGGCCCTCCATGAGCACGGATCCGGATTCTGCCAAACGGCAAGGCCAAATCGTCACACACCACGACGAGCTGAGCTAGCGCCACGCCGTAATACTCGAGCACCAGCTTCACAGACCGTCCCGACAGGTTCATCCAGGTCAGCGGTTTTGCCAGAATCAACAGCTTCGCGTCCTGCTCTGCCCGTGCGACGAACGCAAGACATTCGTTCTTCCAATGGGCTTGCAGCCTCGTTGCCAGCCTGTCTAGAACTTCGAAACCCAGGTTATGCGGCGACTCTCGATACTGCGAACCCGGGTTTCCCAAACCCACCACAAGCGTTCCAGAGTTCATGGGGCAAGGGCATTCCAAATACCGCCGGTCTACTTCTTCTCTTTTTCCTTCTTCTCCTCTCCTTTTGCGGGTTCTCCTTCTTCCTCGGACGCGACCTTGCCTTTCTTGATTACTTCGGGCTCAGCGACGACCGCCTCGGCTGCTGGTTCCGCAACCTTCTCTTCCTTCGGAGCAATCACGTGGGCCACGACCAGTTCGGAATCGGACAGGATCTTGATTTTGGGATCGACCTTGAGGTCGGAGACTCGAAGATTCGATCCGATGGAGAGTTCGGAAATATCAATGGAGATGTTCTCAGGAATATCGGACGGCAGACATTCCACCTCAACGGTCCTTAATACGAACTCGAAAATGCCGCCTTCCAGCTTCACGCCCTTCGCCTCACCGACTGCGTTGACGGGAACGTTCACCTGCAGGACCTTGTCCAAGGCGATGCGAACAAGGTCTGCATGCAACAGATGGCCTTTGATTGGATCAAACTGCCAATCTTTCAGCATCACGCTGGTTTTGGCGTCCTGAAAGCCCAGCGTGAAGATGGTGTTGTGGCCGGATGAGGAATTCAGAATGGAAGACAGTTCCTTGGGGCTGACCGACACGGCTATGGGACTCTCGTTGTTTCCGTAAAGCACGGCGGGGATTTTTCCAGACCGACGTAGTTGCCGGGCGGCGTTCTTTCCGCGCTTTTCGCGCGAGTCGGCCGAGACGATGAATTGTGCCATGACGAAGCTCCTTTACTTTCAGTGTCCAGGCCGGGTTTCTCATTCACCCAGCTCTGCACCTATCATTGAGCTCTGGGCTAGATAAACAGCGAACTGACAGAACTCTCTTCGTGGATCGAGCGGATTGCCTTCCCTAGCAGCTCAGCCACGCTCAGGACGCGGATTTTGCGGGTTTCCTCAGCTTCCCTGGAAACGGGGATCGAGTTGGTCACGACCACTTCTTCCAGACAAGATTCTCGAATGCGCTGCACGGCCAGACCCGAAAACACGGGGTGGCTGCTGCACGCATAGACTTTCCTGGCACCCTGTTTCAGGAGGGCCTCGGCCGACTTCACCAAGGTTCCCGCCGTGTCGATCATGTCGTCTACGATCAATGCCGTCCTGCCCTCGACGTCGCCGACAATGTGGACAACCTCGGCGATATTGGCGTCCACGCGGCGTTTGTCGATGATGGCAAGATGCGAATTGAGCTTCTTGGCGTAGGCGCGGGCTCGCTCGACGCCTCCTGCATCCGGCGAAACGACAATCAGGTCCGGCAGGTTCAGCTTCTGAAAATAGTCCACCAGCACTGGGGCCGCGAAGAGATGATCCACCGGAATGTCGAAGAAACCCTGAATCTGAGGCACGTGCAAGTCCATGGTCAGGACGCGATTAGCTCCCGCGGTCGACAAGACGTTGGCCACCAGCTTGGCGGAAATCGGCACGCGGGGTTTGTCTTTCCGATCCTGGCGCGCATAGCCAAAGTAAGGTAGCACCGCTGTGATCCTTCTTGCCGAGGAGCGCTTGAACGCATCGATCATCAACAGGAGCTCGACCAACGTCGTGTCTACCGGCCGGCAGGTCGGCTGAATGACGAAAACATCCTCGCCTCGAACGTTTTCCAGGATCTGGAAATAGACTTCGCCGTCGCTGAAGCGGGTGACCGAAGAGTTGCCGAGTGGCAATTTCAGTGAGCTGCAGATTTGTTCTGCCAGGGCCCGATGAGCCGTGCCCGTGAAGATCTTTAGTTCGTCGTTCAACTTCCGATAACTCCGCTTGTATCCAGGGTTGGTCTGCAGCGCGGCTGCTGGCCAGCTGGGGAGAGGCTTCTGGCTGGGGCGGGAGGATTCGAACCTCCGAATGCAGGTTCCAAAGACCTGTGTCTTACCGCTTGACGACGCCCCAAACTATTCAGCGCAAGCACTCGACCAGCGCCGAGCGATAAGCTGCCCGCTTCAAGGTACGAGTCCGAACTAATTGAAGGTCCAACCGAGCCATTCCCGCGATCGCACGCTTCAATTCCCCGCTTCGCCCGAAAAGCCCAAAAAGTGCCGATCCGCTTCCTGTTAAGCCTGCAGCCAGCGCGCCCGCTGCCAGGAACTCGGCTTTGACTCTTCTCAACCGAGGAAAACTCTCGAAGAAGATGGTCTCGAAATCGTTGTCCTGCGACCTCTGGTGTTCCAGCCCGGTCCAAAACCCTGAACAGAAACGCGGAATCATACTTTCCGGGTGGGCCTTTGTCAATTGCAAACTCAGGCTGCTATAGGCCTTTTCAGTCGATGTGCCCCGACTCGGAATCGCCAACAGGACGTGCCTTTCCGGCGGTTCTGGCAGTGGGTAGACTTCAGAACCACGTCCAACTCCAAGCGCCGTTCCGCCCAGCAAAAAGAAGGGGACATCGGAGCCTAGTTTCACGGCCCAAGGAAGCAGGTCGCTCGGGCCGAGATCGAGCCGGAACAATCTCGCCAACCCCAGCAAGGTTGCAGCGGCGTTGCTGCTGCCGCCCCCCAAGCCGGCGGCGATTGGAATGACCTTCTCGAGCCGCGCTCTCACTCCACCCGATACCTTCGCGCGCCGCAGGAAGATCCGAATGGCGCGGGTTACCAGGTTGTCGACCGGATCGATTTCCAGTGCGTTGCTGCCGAAGTGGATGCCCGGCATCCGCGTTCGCTCGAGAACTAACTGGTCATGCAGATCAATCGTCTGCAAGACCGTGCGGACCTCATGGTAGCCATCCGGGCGTTTCCCGATGACTTGGAGGCCCAGGTTGATTTTTGCGAAGCTCCTCAGAACGATCGTGCGCGGGGCTTTGGGCATAAAAAAGCTCAATCGAAGACGATTGAGCTTGGTAAGACGCGTTCTGGCTGGAACTACTTCTTTTCCAGCGATGCGAGCTTGATCTTCAAATCCTCAATCTTCTTTTGGACCTTCTTGGATTCTTCTTCGTCCTGTCCGTTCGCCAGCGAGTTCTCCCAAGCGGCTCTGGCCTCAGCATACTGGCCTTTGCGGTAGTAGACATCGCCGAGATGGTCGTGGATCGTGGGATCTTTTCGAACACGATCTAATGCCTTTTTCAGATAGGTCTCCGCCTCATCAACCTTCCCCAGCTTGAAGTACGCCCAGCCTAGGCTATCGAGATAGGCTCCGTTGTTCGGATCTAAGTCGACGGCTTTCTTGATCAGTTCCAGTGATTCCTCAAGCCGGACTCCACGATCTGCCAGCATGTAGCCCAAGTAATTCAGCCCGGGAGCATGTTTGGGATTCAGCGCGATCAGCTTCTTGAAGATGCTCTCCGCCTTGTCGTATTCCTTCTGTCGTTCGTACATCGACCCCAACATGAAGTGGTAACCCTCTTCGTTCTTGAAGAACTTCTCCGCGCCGATCAGAGTCCTCTCAGCATCTTTGAACTTCTTGTCGCGCTGGTACACCTGGATCATGGCTGAGTAGATCTTGGCGTCGTCTTCCGAACCCTCCAGCATTTTCTGCAGATTCTCAATCGCCTGCGTACCCTTGCCCGCTTCGCTGAGCAAATCTGCCTGGAGCAGCTTCAAATCTTTGTCGCTTGGGTAGGCCTTCGTAGCGCTGTCGGCGGCAGCCAGTGCTTTGTCCAATTGTTTGGCTGCCCGATGCGTGTCGATGATGTATCCCTCGGCACGCGGCCGGTTGTCTGGATTGATGGTTTTGAGTTCCGTAAAGTAGGCGATCGCCTGAGGATACTTCTCCAACTGCTGTGATACATAACCGGCGTGGGTCAGAAACGCACTGCGATTTTGCTTTTCGGAGGCTGAGTAACTGGCGGCAGGCTTCTCCGTCAGTTTCAGCAGCTGCTGAAACCGTTCCTCCGCCTTCTCGTACTTTCCAAGTTCTTCGTAGAACAGCGCGATATTGAACCTAATCTCGAGGTTCGTCACCAGGATCGAACCAGCTTTGTTGAAATGGGTCAATGCTTTATCGAACTCGCGCCGGTTCTTGTAAATCTGGGCAAGACGAAAATAGGCTACGCCCTCGTCGGGATCGGCTTCCAGAATCTTCAAGAATTCTTTTTCTGCTTCTTCGTCCTGCTTGTTGTCGAGCAGGGCCTCCGCCAATCCTTTGCGCAATTCCAGGCTGTCTTCATCCAGCGCGATCGCCTGGCGGTAGGTGCGAATCGCGTTCGAATAGTCCTTCAGCTGCTCATAGGCAATCGCCATTTGCTCCAGAATGCGCGGCGAGTTCGGGTTGACTTCGAGAGCCTTCTTGAAAACATTGATCGCCTCCTGGGTGTTGCCTTGCTCGGAGTAAATTTGAGCCAGGTTAGCCAGCCCGGCCTCAGAAGAGGGCGCTTTTTCGAGCAAGCGCTTGGCGGTTTCAACAGCCTTCTCGCCTTGTCCGTCGTATCGGTAAAGCAGGCTCAACACGACTAGCGAGTTCGTATCCGAGTTATCGAGGCTGCAGATTTTCTCGTACTCGCGGATCGCCTTCTTCAGGTACTCGCTGGCCGCGGGCGTGCGGCTGGAATCCTCGTTGCGAACGATGTTGTAGTAGATGCTTCCCAGCAAACGATGGGCCTCGAGACTTTCTGGATTGACCCGGATGGCATTCTCTGCCTCGCGAATCGCATTGTTTAGCTGGCGATTGCGCAGGTAGGCGTTGGCGAACTCGGTATAAAGGTTGGCAGACTGCGGATCCTGCTCGATCGCCTTTCGATATTCATCGACCGCGTTCAAAAAGCTGCCGCTTTCTTCGTAGTTTCTCGCCAGACTAAAATGGTAGTAAGCCGCGGCGCGCCGGTTGGCCGAAGACGGGTCTGCCGGCTTGGTTTCCTTCTGCTGGTTTCCGGAGGCCTTCTGAGCTGCTAGCGTTCCCTCTGGGTACAGAACCAGCAGAGCGGCCAGCAGGGCGAGGCCTGTCTCCCATTCGTTCTTCCGTTCAGGTGAAGGTCTCATGAAACCAGTCCTTATCGAAATTTTCAGTCGATTATCCCATGTGGAAAGAAGGCCGTCAAACTCTAAGCCAGATTGGCGTTTTCGCGAACGGCCCACATCGGTGTATCTGGACAACCCCATCGACAGCTGCAAGACACCGCAGGGTCTCGCCTGCGCTCGGGTCGAAGTCGAGCCCTTGCTGACGTGCGGTCTGTCCATTTGCCTCAGTAGCCCAGCCGTAAGCCCGAGTTTACGACCTTCTCAAGACCCTGTTGGCATTTAGATCAGTGCTTGAAATGCCGGATTCCGGTGAAGACCATCGCGATTCCATGCTCGTTCGCAGCCTGGATAACTTCTGAGTCCTTGACCGACCCTCCAGGCTGGATAATGGCGCGAACGCCGACACGGGCAGCCACATCGACTCCATCTCGGAACGGAAAGAACGCATCCGAAGCCAGAACAGAACCTTGGATGGGAAGCCTGGCTTTGGAGATGCCAACTTGTGCAGAATCCACACGACTCATTTGCCCGGCTCCGATGCCAATCGTCCGGCCTCCGCTGGCGTAAACGATGGCATTGGACTTCACATGCTTCACCACCTTCCAGGCGAACGCGAGGGCGTCGCTCTCTTCGCTGGATGGAGCCCGCTCGGTTACCACCTTCCACTCTGCACGTGAAATCTGCCTTCGGTCAACCTCTTGAACGAGCAACCCTCCCTCGACGCGCTTGTAATCCAAAGGTTGAAATGCCGTCTCGGAGCTCTTATATCTGAGAAGCCGTAGATTTTTCTTGGAAGCCAGCAGACTGAGGGTCTCTGCAGAGAACCCGGGAGCGATGATGGCTTCCACAAACGTCAACGCAATCTCCTGGGCTGTCTCTTTTTCGACTGGCCGGTTGAAGCCTAGCACCGATCCAAATGCCGAAAGCGGATCGCACTCTCTGGCCTTAGCATACGCATCAGCTTGAGTGAGGCTGGAAGTCGCGACGCCGCATGGGTTGGTGTGCTTGATGATGACTGCGCAGGCCTCTTCGAACTCGCCAGACAGCTGGAAAGCAGCGTTCAAGTCGATCAGGTTATTGAACGACAGCTCTTTTCCCTGAAGCTGCTCGGCATCGGCGAGAACTGAGGCAAAAGCCGAGTCTTCTCGGTAGAAGGCGGCTCGCTGGTGGGGATTCTCACCGTAACGCAAATCGCTGACTTTCTCCAGCGAGAGGAGCAGCCTCTGCGGGAAGCCCTCCTTTAGCTCGAAGCGACCTTCTTCATAGTGTCGCTGGAATAAGTGCGAGGCGATGGCAGCGTCGTATCTTGCGGTCAAGCCAAATGCCTTGCGCGCTAACCCAAACCGCGCGGCAACTGAGAGGCCAGACGGGCTTTGCCTCAGTTCCTGGAGCACCCAACCATAGTCAGCTGGATCGACGATCACTGCCACGTCATGGAAGTTCTTCGCGGCCGAGCGGATCATCGAAGGCCCGCCAATATCGATGTTCTCGATCACTTCGTCGAAGTCGATTCCAGGTTTCGCCGCGGTTTCTTCGAACGGATAAAGGTTGACGACGACGAGATCGATCGGACTGATGCCCTGCTGTGCCATCTGCTTCTGGTGACTCGGATTGCTCCGGATCCCTAGCAAGCCACCGTGCACCTTGGGATGCAGCGTTTTGACACGGCCATCCAGGATCTCGGGAAACCCGGTCAGCTCGGGAATGTCTCTTACGGAAATCCCCGCCTCGCGAAGTACCCGGGCCGTTCCGCCGGTCGAGACGACTTCGGTCCCCAATTCTGCCAGGCCCCGCGCAAACTCAACGATCCCATCCTTCTTCGAGACACTGATGAGAGCTCGTTTCAACATAAGGCTATTCGCTCCTTTCCAACGCGGCTGTCCCTTCGTTCGTCTTGCCCGAGCTCCCGGACGTTCCAAGCGATTTGCCTCAGGCTAGCAAGCAGGCTACATCGAGATTTCCATGGCAGGTATGTGGAAAGCGCAAATCGGGTGCTGAGTCCGCCAGTCTAGACTCAGGCGGGATTTCTGCGCGACCGCAACCGGGGCCGTTGACACACATTGCGAGAATCGGACACTCCTCTTGGATGGCTCTGGCCTGCCTTTCGGCGAAACCGGATGTCTGAGCGTCGCGCAGCTCGTTCGCGGAGCGCCATCGGAGGGCTGAAGTCTACAGCGACCGGCCCGTTTGCCGATTCATGAATCGTTCAGGCCAGTATTACTTTGTTCAGTCTCTTCGGGTGGCGCATACATCGTGCTTTTTGCAATGTATGCGTACCGTACGCACACATGACAAACTGCGCCATGTGTGCGCCACCCAAAGTATCGGGACAAGACTTAACATAGTGATACTTAGGGTTGTGATCCCAGGAGAGGCTGGCCTGACATGTCCCCGTTTGCCGCCTGCCAGATTCCGAGCCAAGCCCTCGCCGTGTCGTTGATGGCGTGCGAGTACACCAGAGCCGCGACTCCAAACGCCGGCGATCTGGGGTCCAATGAAACAGATGCCGATTCCAGATCGGCGCTTCCAATTTCAGCGAAGCGTTCCGAAAGTGCAGTGCGACGTTGCCTCATCTCCCTTAAGGACTGCACCATGTCATAACGGCTCCCGCCAGCCTCTCCCGCATCATACACCACGATTCGAAAGGCTGCGCTATGGCGCGCAATCGCTTCGTCAAGGGCTAAGACCCTCGAGGCGCCAGCCTCCGGCAAGTTCAGGAGAAACATGGCCTGTGCCAGTGCGCCGAAGTCCCTGGCAGTCTGGGCGAATTTCGGGCGCGACTCGAGGCCTTTGGATGCACGGCTGCGCCGTTGCAGAGCGATTTGTTCCAGCCGGAACCTATCGGACGGCGCCACGAATTCCTGACTGCGGACCTCCGCAATTCCCGCCCTGAGTTCGCCGAGATGGCGAGACAGAATCTGTCGAAGGGATTGCGGCATCCATTGTATTGCCTTTCCCGCCACGATGAACGCGCTGCCGGACGCTGGCGTCTCGGCTTCAGGCGCGAGTGAGTGTGGCTTCTGCGTGTCCCGGTACGGCTGGAGCAGGCGGATTTCCTGTGCCGAACCGGCAGGGTGAAACCAGCGCCACCTTGAATCGTCTGGAATTCGGGAAGCCCAGGAGGAACGTGCGACCTCTTCCGCCCAGGCGGTCTGCCCGCTTCCGGCAGGGCGCTGCATCGGGAACGCCAGACTCAGTGACACGAGCGCTAGTGTAGTGTCCAAGAAGTAGATGGACAATTGGTTTTGAGGTTTTCTGGTTCTGGGTTGAGTACAACCGGGCTGAATTTGCTCAAGAGTCTGACGACACCGCGAGAGTTTTGCCACGATGGATTCGACCGTGGCTGTCCAAACAAAGGGTTTCGGCTTTTCATTCCACACCTGTAAAAACTCCTCCATCGCCTTGATCAAGTCGGGGACACTGCGGAATGAACCACGGCGGATTCGTTTGGACGTCAATTCGGCAAACCAGCGTTCCACCAGATTGAGCCAACTGGAACTGGTCG
>Ga0194132_10009545_pt1 | contig 13285 bp, 16 predicted proteins | sample TA2KigOf80mmetaG_FD_148612 | JGI IMG/M metagenome (GOLD analysis project Ga0194132, IMG submission 148612) | Freshwater microbial communities from Lake Tanganyika, Tanzania - TA2015054 Kigoma Offshore 80m | ecosystem: Environmental > Aquatic > Freshwater > Lake | place: Tanzania: Lake... | reverse complement strand
TTCCATTGCAGGAAGAAGTTCCGGCATCGTGAGTTGTGCTGGAAACTGGGCTCTGAACATAAACCATGTGGCTACAACCACTTGCACCCGCCGTGTCCGCAAATTTGAGAATCTTTGTGCTATCCCAGTATCGCAAGCAGGTCCAGTTCCTGCTGGTCTACATCCGCGAGGCACATCCCACCGACGGCTGGCAGGTCCCGCGCAACGAACAGGAGAAGGTGCTGCTGGAGACAGCCAAGTCGATCGAGCAAAAACAGGACCACGCCACCGCCTGCGTGCGCAAGCTCGACATCAAGTTCACTACGGTCATTGACGGCATGGACAACAAGACCGAACTCAGCTACACGGCCTGGCCGGATCGCCTGTACCTGGTCGGGCGCGACGGCAATATCGCCTTCAAGAGCGGGCCTGGCCCGGGCGGATTCCGTCCGCCCGATCTCGAAGCCGCGATTCAGAAGGAATTGGCGCGCTGAACCGGCCTCAATACTTCGGAACCGACGGATCCACCTTGTCGCTCCAGGCGAGTATGCCGCCTTTCACGTTGGTGACCCGTTTGAATCCCTGGGCCCGGAGCAGATCGCACGCCTTGGCGCTGCGCCCGCCCATCTTGCAGTGGATCACGATATCGTCGCCCGGATTGATCTCGCCCACCCGGCCCGGCAACTGGCCCAGCGGGATCAGGACCGAACCGGGAATCCGGCCAATCTGGAACTCGTGGGGCTCGCGGACGTCGAGCAGCAGGAACCTGTCCCCGCGGTCGAGTTTCGCCTTGAGCTCCACCACGTCGATCTCGCCCGGCGCGGGTGGCTGCTCCACCGGTTCCGGCGCGACGCCGCAAAACTGGTTGTAGTCAATCAACTTGTGGATCTTGGAGCAGCGTCCATCGGCGGGACACTCGGGATCGCGCCGCAGCTTGAGCTCGCGGAACTTCATGTTCAGGGCGTCGTAGAGCATCAGGCGGCCCTTGAGCGTGTCGCCCTTGCCCAGGATCAACTTCACTACTTCAGTGGCCTGCACCACCCCGATCACGCCCGGAAGAATCCCCAGCACGCCACCCTCGGCGCAACTGGGCACCAGTCCGGGAGGAGGCGGCTCGGGATAGAGGCAGCGGTAGCAAGGTCCACCTTCGGCGGCGAAAACCGAAGCCTGCCCCTCAAAACGGAAGATCGACCCGTAAACATTCGGCTTGCCGAGCAGCACGCACACGTCGTTGACCAGGTACCGGGTCGGAAAGTTGTCGGTGCCGTCGGCGACGATGTCGTAGTCCTTGACGATGTCCACGGCGTTTTCGCTCGTGAGCGCCACCTCGTGCTTGATGATGTTGATGTGCGGGTTGATGTCGCGCATCGTCTCCTCAGCGGACTCGATCTTGCGGCGGCCGACATCCTTGGTCCCGTGGACAATCTGGCGCTGGAGGTTCGAGTGGTCGACCACGTCGAAATCGACGAGTCCGATCGTGCCCACACCCGCCGCGGCAAGGTACAGGGCCATCGGCGATCCCAGCCCGCCGGTGCCCACCAGCAGGACCTTGGCCTGCTTCAACTTGAGCTGGCCCTCCATGCCCACTTCGGGCAGGATCAGGTGGCGGTTGTACCGCCGCAACTCGTCGGTGGAAAGCGTCACGTCCGCCATTTACCGGCCTCCGGCGATGCTCGGAATGATCGACAGGGTGTCGCCGTCCTGGCATGGAGTCGCCTCTTTGCTCAGGTAGCGGATGTCCTCGTCGTTCAAGTAGATGTTCACAAAGCTGCGCAGCTTGCCTTCGTCGTTGTAGAGATTCTTGCGGAGCTCGGGATGCTCGCTGGTCAAGGCGCTCAGCGCCTCGCCGACAGTCGTGCCGGCCGCGGTGACGGCGCTCTTTCCGCCGGTATATTGGCGGAGTGGGGTCGGAATCAAAATCTGGGGCATGGGCGGGTAGAACAGTTCCTCTCGTCTGGATTCGGTTTTCTCCTGGTTGGCGATGAAGCTGCGCGCGACCGCGAACTTTCCGTCGCGGATCGACAGAACGACGTTGGAGACACCGGCCCAGGAGTTGGCCAGGTCGGTGGATGAGAAATAGGAATCCTCGTTGGGGTGGGAATGGAAGAACCCGAGCAGCGAAGGGCCACCGGTAAACTCGCGTTTCTGCGCGCGGAGGATGTCCTTGGGGTCGATCGTGAACCGGTCGGGCCGGTCGCCGTCATACGCATTGACACAAGCCATCGCTTCGGTGACAACACGGGCGCCGTTTCCGTTGTGGCCGAGCAGGATGCCGCAGCATTCACGGGGGAACCACGCCAGCGCGTGGTTGACCATCACTTTCCAGGGTGCGGACTCAATCCGGATCATTCCAAAACTCTTCACTCAAATATTTCTCGGCGCCGTCGCAAATCACGGTCACGATCAGGGCGGGTTCACCAGCGGCTGCCAGGCGCTCACCGAGCGCCAGCGACGCAGCGAGGTTGGCTCCCGCCGAGATTCCCGCGAGAATCCCTTCTTCGCGCGCCAGGCGCTTCACCATGTGGTAGGCCTGCTCGGTCTCCACCTCGAAGTTGCCCTCGGCGATCGAGGGATCATAGATCGCGGGCACCATGGCGGTGGCCATGTGCTTCAGTCCCTCGAGTCCGTGAAAGGGCGTCGCAGGCTGCATCGAGTAGCACTTGACGTGGGGAAGGTCGCGGCGCAGGCGGCGGGTCACGCCAACGAAGGTCCCACTGGTGCCAAGCCCGGCCACGAAATGCGTCAGACGGCGTCCGGTCTGCTCCATGATTTCGACGGCGGTGGATTCGAAATGCGCCTTCCAATTGGCTGGATTGCTGTACTGGTCGGGGTAGAAGTAGTGGTCCGGGTCTGATTCGTAAATCTCGCGGCAGCGGCGGATGGCTCCGTCGGTGCCTTGGCCTGGGTCAGTCAGGATCAGCGAGGCCCCGTAGGCGCGCAGGATTTGCCGGCGCTCGGGCGAGGCGTTCGAGGGAAGGCAGAGCTTCACCTTGTAGCCGCGCGCCGCGCCGATCATCGCGTAAGCAATTCCGGTGTTCCCGCTGGTCGCGTCGAGGATCACGCGCTGGTGGTTCAGCTTGCCGGTCCGCTCCCCGTCGAGGATCATGTTGAGCGCCGGCCGGTCCTTCACCGAGCCGCCCGGATTGAATGACTCCGCCTTCGCGTAGATCTCGACTCCCGGAAGGTTTGCTGTCAGCTTCCGCAGGTGCAGCAGGGGTGTGTTGCCGATCTGCGCCAATACGGTCGTGTCGGCATACGGATACAGCCTGGGAGCGGCAAGCGCCATGCAATTATAGTAATGTCGCAGGGGGATGCGAGGATTCTCCATTGTACCGGCTTTCGTATGATGAAGGGAGCCCGATGCCTTCGCCGAACTTCACCCGCCGCCACGCGATCTTCGCGATCACGGCCGCGCCGCTCGCCTCACAGAGCCCGGCGATCCAGCCGCCCGCGGATTTCCGGTGGGTCAACGCCCTTCCCGCGGACGCGCCTCCTGGTGTCCGGCATGGAACGTTCCTGAGCCAGCGCCACAAGACGCAGGCCGGCTACTGCATCTATCTGCCTCCGGACTACGAGACCAGCTCCCGCCGCTACCCGGTTGTCTACTACTTGCACGGCGGCCGGCCGGGCGCCGAAACCAAGTCCATTGGTCTGGCGCGCTTCATCGGCGCGGCTGTCCGTGGGGGCGGGATCCCGCCCATCATCTACGTGTTCAATAACGGCGGCGCGGTCAGCCACTACGACTACCCGGACTTCAACTCGTTCGGCGAAACGGCACTGATCAGCGAGCTGATCCCGCATGTCGACAAGACCTACCGCACCATCGCGCGGCGCCAGGCACGGGCCATTGAGGGATTCTCACAAGGCGGGCGTGGAACGGCTCGCGTCATGTTCCGGCACCCTGAGCTGTTCTGCTCCGCCGCGCCAATGGGAGGCGGCCATCAACATGAGAAGCACATCGCCGAGCATGCGGGAAAGGAAGATGGCGAACCAGGCTACGTTTTTACCAAGGGCCTGAACACCTACGACCTCGCGCGCGAGTACGCCAAGCGCCCGCGCGGGCTTTCGGTCCTGGTGGCAGTAGGAACCAAGGACTTCAACTACGAGGCCAATCTCGAATGGATGAAGCACCTGGACTCGCTCAAGATCCCCTACCGGCGGATCATCGTGCCGGACACGCCCCACAATGCCACGGAGGTCTACCGGAAGGTGGGCGGCGAGGTGATGAAGTTCCACGCCGCGAACTTCCGGCGCGAACTGGGCAAGGACTGGTAGCGGATCCTACCGCGCCGCAAGCAGCGCGCGCAGGTGGCGGGCGCGCTCCGGCGACCGGAGCTGCCGCAGGGCCTTGGCTTCGATCTGGCGGATCCGCTCGCGGGTCACGTCGAACTGCTGGCCGATCTCCTCGAGCGTATGCTCGCGGTCACAGCCGATTCCAAACCGCAGCCGGATCACCTTCTCTTCCTTGGGCGACAGGGTCTTGAGAATGTTGGCGGTCTCATCGCGGACATTCGTGTCGATCACCGAGTCGACCGGTGAGCCCACCCAACGGTCCTCGATCAGGTCGCCCAGAGCCGATTCCCCGTCGCGGCCGACCGGAGTCTCAAGCGAAACCGGGTCGCGCGAGATGGTCTTGAGCTTCTGGACCTTCTCCACCGGGATGTCCATCCGGCGGCTGATCTCGTCGTTGGTGGGAGCGCGGCCGAGTTCCTTCTCCAACTCACGGGTGGCCCGCAGGAACTTGTTCATCGACTCGTTCATGTGGACCGGAATCCGGATCGTTCGCGACTGGTCGGCAATCGCTCGGGTGATCGCCTGCCGGATCCACCAGGTGGCATAGGTCGAGAACTTGTACCCGCGCCGGTATTCGAATTTGTCGGCGGCGCGCATGAGGCCGATATTGCCTTCCTGAATCAGGTCCAGCAGGTGCAGCCCGCGATTGACGTATTTCTTAGCCACCGAGACCACCAGCCGGAGGTTGGCCTCCACCAGGTCCTTCTTGGCGCGCTCGGCTTCGTCCTCGCCATGCCGGATGACGGACATGCTGTGGCGCAAATCGGCCACGGTCGCACCGGCGGTCGTTTCCTTCTTCTTCAGTTCCCGCCGCAAGTCCCGGACGCGGGCCTGCGCCTGCGGGTTGCCCTTGGTGTCGACGCGCTGGATCTCGGTTTCGAGATGCGCCATCTCCTCGGCGGCACGCTCCAGTTCGCGGCCAAAGTCGCGCCACTTGAGGCCGATCCACGGGATCCCACGGATTGCCCTGGAGGTCTCCACGCGTGTCCGGTTCCAGCGGTACAGCCACTTCCGGCGCAGCTTCTTGTTCGCCGGCGGAATCGCCTCCGCTTTTTCCCACATCTGGTGCTGCTTCTTATGCAGCGCCAGGAAGTCAATGAACTGCTGGGCTACTTCTTTGCGCCGCTTCAGATCGCTCGCGGTGCCTTCCTCGACATCACCGAGATCAACCACGCTGTCAAGATCCAGACTGTTGGACTTGATGCCTTCAGCCGTCTGGACCACCATGAGTTGCACGAGCGCCGAACGGCTGACGGCCTTCTGCATCCGAAGCTTCCCACGTTCCATCTTGCGGGCCAAGTCGACTTCGCCTTCGCGGGTGAGAAGCGGAACCGCACCCATCTCGCGCAGGTACACACGAACCGGGTCATCCGTGTAGATAGACTCCTCAGGCGTCTGAGCCGCCTGGAAGTCGTCGCCTTCGTGACTCTCTTCCGGATGGAAATAATGCGAGTCCTCGTCGTAGGGGATCGCCCGTGGTTCTGGAGCGTCACCTAGGAACTGATCGTCGAAATGGTCCACCAAATCACCCACCTCCGCGGTTGTGAACAAGCCTGACGCGTCACGGATTTCAGCCGCGCCCTCGATTTAACACAATTCAATTTTTTGAGATCCGTAGCCGTGGAATACCGCCGCGCAGACACGCACCAACGGCGGCACAAATTGGACCGCGTTTGATTATACCACCGGTTTGCGATTCTGTTAAGCCCTCTGCGAGGTTGAATGTACCTGCATTCGAGGGGAGTCGGAGTGAATTTTCCTGAACGCTCGCCCGGTCAGCATACGCCTTCGCGGAATTCTACTTGATCCTACTCCAGTAGACGAGGACAGCCCCCTGCTGGATACAGGAATCCCGCAAAAAATTCGTCAGCCGCGCTTGTTCCTGACGAGAGATTCCAGCTCGCCGAGGAAAGTTTCAACATCCTGGAAGTCCCTGTAGACGGAGGCGAACCGGACGTAGGCCACCTTGTCCAGTTGCTTCAGCCGGTCCATCAGTAATTCTCCTATTTCTGTCGTTGGCATCTCGCGGTCCGGTGTCTCAGCGAGGTAGTTTTCGACCTCGTCGACGATCTCGGCCAAGCGCGCCATGCTGACAGGCCGCTTCTCGCAGGCCTTGAGCAGTCCGGCGAGCACCTTCTGCCGCTCGAACTTCTCCCGGCGTCCCCCCTTTTTGATCACCATGTAGGGGATCTCGTCGATCCGCTCGTAGGTGGTGAACCGTTTCGCGCATTTGAGGCACTCGCGGCGCCTGCGCACCACATCGGCTTCTTTGCTCTCGCGCGAGTCGATCACTTTGTCCTCGCGATGGCTGCAAAATGGACAAGTCATACGTTTTCTTCGATATGGCGAAGTTTACCCCAATTCAGGCCCTCGCGGAAAGCGAGCGCCAACCCGGCAGGCACAATCACAACGAAGGTGATCCCCCAGAGGACCATGGCCAGACCCGACGAGATTTCGACAGGCAGGCCAAATAGCTCGGTGAGGACGAAGATCGAGACGATTTGCATTCCGCCCCCGACCCCGGGAATCTGGATCACCGCGCCGAATGAAACGAATCCCACGAAGATCAGCACATCCATGATCCCGAAGTGGCTCACCTGAGGCGCCGACCGGAAAATGCAAAAATAGCACGCGACGATCAGGATCCACTCGATGATCGAATATACCAGCACCTCGAACACGGCTCCCCAATTGCGAGTGGACTGAACACCATCGGTGAATGAGGAGAGGAGTCCGCTGGCTTTGTCTCGAACCGGCTCCGGCAAAAACCCCAGTCCATCCAGAATGCGCTTCTTCGAGCGCTCGCCGAACTGCCGTAACGCAATGAATACAATGAGGCAAATGGTGCCCACGCCACCTACGAACCAGCCGCCGAGCTCAAGCACCCATTGCAACCGTTCACCGGCCTGGACTCCCGAGCCACGCACATGGGCGAGAGCGAATCCGAATACCAGCAGAGCCATCATCAGATCGTACATCCGTTCGAGAAGCCAGGCCGCCATCTGTGAGGAAAATGTCAGGCGCTCCTTGGCCGAAATCAGGTAGGGCCGCACCATCTCACCGGGACGCCCAAACAGCACGATCGCCGTGAATCCGATCGCCGTGGCCGAGACCAGGCCCCATAGGCCCGGATCGCGCTTCTGGTGACGGATCAGGACCCTCCACCGAAGCGCCCGGCCCACATAGGTGCTCAGAGCGATCAGAGTGGCGGCGCCGATCCAGGCCGGGTCCAGGCTCCGGAAAAGACCCGCGAACTTGGCCCACTGGAAGCCCTCCCTCCAGCCACGGACCAGGTACCATCCTGCGATGGCCATCACCACCAGGATGATGGCGATCAAAAGGCGGCGGCGTGTGTTGTTCGGTTCGATGCTTGCGGTCCCCGTTGCTGGACTAAAATAGTTCGATCGAACTTTTTATCATAAATCGTCGTTCTACCTGACTGGAAGGACAACGAACAATGCAAGCTGTGGCGGCGGCGGTTTGGACGGGAGGCGCGGGTCCCGGTCTGCTGCCGCGGCCGCTCAGCCGGGACAAATCCTTGGATCCGGACCATACGACTGATTCCGACGCTTCGCTCGTAACGCGCTGCTTGAACGGCGACGCAGCAGCCTGGGAGGATCTGGTAAAGGTCCATTCACGGCGCGTCTACGGCATTTGCTATCGTTTCACCGGCTCTGATCACGAGGCCCAGGACATCACCCAGGAGGTGTTCCTGCGAGTCTACCAGAGCCTGCGGAGCTTCCGCTCAGGCGAGGGGTCGCTGACGGTCTGGCTGACCCGCCTGACGCGGAACCTGCTGATCGACAACTACCGGCGCGGACGGATGCAGCGCGCCACGGGGTCGATCGAGGATCAACTCACTTTTCTTGAAGAGCAGCCCCAATTGGGTGGCCGCACGGACCGGCTGGTGGAGGGCCGCGAAACTTCCGAGGCGCTCCAGGCCGCGCTCGGAAAACTTTCGCCCGAGCTGCGCGAGGCGGTGGTGTTGCGTGACCTGGAAGAATTAGAATACCGGGAAATCGCCGAAGCTCTCCGGATTCCCGAGGGCACGGTCAAGTCCCGGATCAACCGGGGCCGCGCCGAGCTGGCGAAGGTCCTGCGGCGGATGAAGGTTGTTGTATGAAGCTCGAATGCGCCGATCTTGAGATTCTGCTGTGCGACTACGTCGACGGCACGCTGGAGCCGGATGCCCGCGCCGCGGCCGACGCGCATCTGGCTGCGTGCCCGGCGTGCGCGGAGTTTGCGCGGGACTGCGGAGCGGCGGTCCGGTTCCTGAGCCAGGCGCCGCCCGTCGAGCCTCCGGCCGAGATGATCACCCGGATCCTCTACCGGACGCAGACTGAGCCCGAAGAAGCCGAGGTCCGGGTGGCGCCCCCCAATGCTGGGTGGATCTTGAAGGCGTCGCTATGGCTTGCCGGAATCGCGCGGCCCGTGCTGGCTCCGCGTTTCGCCATGGGCATGGCGATGACGATTCTGTCGTTCTCGATGATTGCCCGGCTTGCGGGAGTTCCCGATTCCTCGATTGGATCGGCGGATTTGTCCCCCGCCCAGGTCTTGTCCAGCTTCGACGCCAAGATCGCGCGGGTATGGGACCGGGCCCAGAAGTATTACGAGAATCTGCGGCTGGTGTATGAAATTCAAAACCGATTGAGCGAATGGTCCGCGCAAGAAGAACAGGACCGCAAGGCACAGCCGGGGAGGGTGCTGACGCCGGCTGATCCCCAAAGTGAGAGGAGTTCGCAATGACTACAGTGGCTTCATTTTGCCGCAATTGCGGGAAGGCACTGACCGAGCAGGAAAAGTCCGATCCCAGTGTCGTGTACTGCTCGGCCTGCGCGCCCGCTTTCAATCCGGCGCCCCCGCCGCTTCCCAGGCCAGCGCCGGGTCCGAATCCGGGAGTGTCGCCTGGATTGGCGTTTCTTCTGGGTCTGCTGCCGGGCGTGGGCGCAATCTACAATGCGCAATACCTGAAGGGGCTCACGCACGGGCTTATTTTTGGACTCATCATTACGATGGCCGAGCACTCAGACCGCGGCGCGGGACCGCTCTTCGGAATGCTCGCCGCGACGTTCTACTTCTACATGCCGTTCGAGGCCTATCACACGGCGAAGAAGCGAATGCTGGGAGAGCCGGTGGATGAGTTTTCGAGCTTGCTGAAGCTTCAGAGCGGGACTGGCTTCCCAGCGGGTCCGGTGGTCCTGATTGGTCTGGGAGTGGTCTTCCTGCTCAACAATCTCGGCCTGTTGCGGATTTCCCAGGTCATGAAGTTCTGGCCGGTACTGCTGATCGCGCTCGGCCTGATGATGCTCAAAGACCGGATGGGAGGCCGCGATGACGCCCGCTAGGCAGTATTTGCGGTCCTTGCGCGGCCCCGTGATGTTGACCGCGCTCGGCTCGCTCCTGGTGGCGGACCACTTCGGTCCTCAGCCGATCTTCAGGACCTGGCCGGTGCTGCTGGTGGTCCTGGGTGTGATGATTTTGCTCGAGCATTTGGTGAAGAAACCGGAAGGAGGACCGCAAACATGAAACGGGGATCGATCATTGGGCCGGTGCTGTTGATCGCGATTGGACTCCTCTTCCTGGCGAACAACCTCCGTCCGGACCTGCCTACTCTCCGGGTTGTGGCCGAATACTGGCCGTACGTTCTGATCGCCTGGGGCTTGGCGCGGATCGCCGAGATCACCTGGTGGTGGCGGACCGGGCGTCCGCTGCCCGATCACGGTGTTTCGGGCGGCGAGTGGGCATTCATCGTGCTGATCTGCGTGGTGGGCTCCTCGATCTTCTACGGCCAACGCTTTGGCGGGCGCCTGGCCAGAGTCCATTTCGGAAGTCTCGAAATGCTGGGAGAGAGCTTTGACTTCTCGCACTCGGAATCGAGGACACCGGCGGGCAAGTCCCCGAAAATCGTGGTCGAGAATTTGCGTGGCAACGCGCGGATCGTGGGCGCCGACACCGACTTGGTGACAGCCAAAGCGCACACGACGGTGCGGGCCTACAACCAGCCTGAAGCGGAACGGGCCAACAACCAGTGCCCGTTTGAAGTGGTGCGCAACGGCGACATGATCGTCGTCCGGTCGAATCATGACCGGCTGTCGGGCAGCGCGCGAGTGAGCACCGATATGGAGATTACGGTTCCCAAGGGCGCCTCAATCGATGCCCGCGGCCGCTACGGCGACTTCGATGTCCACGGGGTCGACGGGACGGTGACGGTGGACAGCGACAACGCGGGTGTGCGGCTGGGGAACCTGGGCGGAAACGTGAAGGTCGATACGCGGAAGGGCGACATTGTGCGGGCGATCGGAGTCAAGGGCAGCGTCGAAGTCCGCGGAGCCAATGGCGATTTGGAGCTGGAGAGCATCGAAGGCCCGGTGGTGGTGAACGGCTCCTACTACGGCGACATCGTTCTCCGCAAGATCGCCAAGCCGGCCCGTTTCGAGAGCTCGGTGAGCGACATGCGTTTTCCCAAGATCAACGGACACGTGGAGATCTCGCGAGGCGAGCTGCGGGGCCAGGATATCGCCGGTCCGGTGTATCTCCGCACCCGGTCGCGGGACATCCATTTGTCGGACTTCACCGATGCGGTTGAGATCCAGATCGAGCGCGGTGACGTTGACCTGCGGCCCGGCAAGCTGCCCGTGGGCAAGATGGACGTGCATGTGCGCGGCGGCAACGTGGTGGTGGCGGTTCCCGACGGAGCCAAGTTTGAGATCAACGCGTCAACGGACAAGGGGGGCATCGAAAATGATCTCAATAACGGCCTGCGCCGGGAGACCCACAACCGCGGGGCGCGGCTGGCGGGATCGACAGGTGGAGGGGGTCCGATGCTGAATCTCAGGACCGACCGCGGGAACATCGCGCTCAGGCGGGGAAGCGTGCTGGCTAGCCAGACTCCTGGCCCGGTCGAACGCCAGTAGCGCTGCTACGGATAGCGGGCGAGCATTTGGGCAGCGCTGGGATCGCCGGCCCCGGCGGCGAGCATGGCGTGGCGCCGTGCCGCGGCCATGTCTCCGGTGACCGCGTAGATCTCAGCCAGCGCCACATGAGCGGGCGCGAACGCCGGCTCCAGTCGGACCGCCTCAAGCAACAGTCCCAGGGCGTGGTCCCGTTTGCCCTGCATGCGGAAGAGCGCGGCAAGGTGGAAGTAGGGCCGGGGGTTGCCGGGCTCGGCGGCAATCCAAGCCTTCTGTTCGGCGGCGCGTGCTTCCGTATCTTCACCGAGTGCGAACTCGATCACTTCTTTGCGCCAGTCCATGTGGTTTCCCCCCTTCAGGGTAAGATAGTTTGGTGGACATCTTTGGAACGATCATGAACGCCGCAGGCGGCTCAGCGATACAGCAGTTGGGACGCCAGTTCGGGTTGAGCGAAGGGCAAACGCAGATGGCTGTGGGCGCCCTGCTCCCAGCGCTGACCGGCGCGCTGAACCAGAATACCCAGTCGCAGGACGGACTCAGCGGGTTGCTGGGAGCGCTGTCGCGAGGCAACCACGAGCAGTACTTGAATGATCCATCGCTGCTCGGACAGCAAGAGACAGTGCAAGACGGCAACGGAATTCTCGGGCATCTGTTCGGCAGCAAGGAAGTGAGCCGCCGGGTGGCGAGCCACGCATCGGCTCAAACCGGCATCGGATCGGACGTGCTGAAGGCGATGCTGCCGGTGGTGGCGACGATGGTGATGGGTTCGCTCAGCCGGGGGACGCGGCAGCAGGAACCCGAACAGCAGCCACAGGGCCTGTTGGGGATGCTGACGCCGATGCTCGACTCCAACCGGGACGGGTCGGCGATGGACGATATTCTCGGGATGGCAACGCAGTTTTTGATGAACCGCCGGTAGGTGGTCAGGCGAGCCTGACGAAGAAGCTGACGATCAGCAGTCCCAGTCTGGCACTTGATAAACGCCCGGACAGTACGCCCGCACCTTACCGGGTTTTCAAGATCGCCCGAAAAACTATCTCGCCGCCGCTTCCCGCCGCTCGATGGCGTCGTGGCTCTCAATGAGCCGTTCCGAAGGCGACTGCCAGGAGCCATCCTGCTCGGCGTGTTCGACCCCTTTGTAGGTGATTGCATACTTGGAGCTGTCGGTCCGTAGAATCAGGCCCGCCTCCTTGAGAAACCAGAGCGTGAACTCCATGTGATCGCGCGGGACTCCGAGAAGGTCCTCCATCTCGATCAATCCCAGCGCGGGCTGTTCCGGCGTGTTCCGGCGCTTGGTATACAGCAGCGACAGCACACCCTTGCGCTTGGCCCGTTCACCTTCCACGCCCAAGGACGCTGTAGGCTGATCGAAGATCCGCCACTGGAGTTTCTTCGCCATGCGGTAGTCGACGTCGTAGGCCGCGCGGCGTTCCGGGTCGCTGAGCACCTGGTAGGCGTCGAGGACCCTTCGGAACATCTCGCTGTTGCCGGTCGAGGTGTTGTCAGGGTGGTAGCGCTGGGCCAGGATGCGGTAGACGCGCTGGACTGTTTCGGCATCGGCGTTGGAACTCAACTGGAGGATCTCGTAGTAGTCGGGCTTGTCTTCCGGCATCCGTTCTCTGGCCGGCTCGGCGGGGCGCTGGCTTGATGCACCCGGCTTTTGCGCGGCCGGACGGCAGTACTCGACGCCAATCACAAAGAACTTCCCCTTGCCTGGGCGGGAATGAACCACCTTGCCGTCGAGCAAAACGTCCTTGCCCGTGGCCTTCAGGTCACCGGTCAGCCGGACAAGAGTTCCGGCCGCCAACTCTTGGTCAGCCTTGATGCCGCAGCCGTCCTCGTGCACATCCAGGAGCTTGGCCGGAACGGTCTGTTCGAAATTCGGCCGCGCCAAATAAGTTAGAGCATTTTCACGTATAATAAAAAGCTCCACGCGAATCCGCCAACTGAGAATGGCTAGGGCCCTAGGAATTGGCCTGCGTAGGCGGGTGATTGCGGCGCGTCAAGAAGGGGACACGGTTGAGGAGACAGCCGAGCGGTTCAGTGTGAGCATATCGTGGGTGTCGAAGGTCTACCGGCACTACTTGGCGACGGGCAGCGAG
>Ga0194132_10009544_pt1 | contig 13288 bp, 16 predicted proteins | sample TA2KigOf80mmetaG_FD_148612 | JGI IMG/M metagenome (GOLD analysis project Ga0194132, IMG submission 148612) | Freshwater microbial communities from Lake Tanganyika, Tanzania - TA2015054 Kigoma Offshore 80m | ecosystem: Environmental > Aquatic > Freshwater > Lake | place: Tanzania: Lake... | reverse complement strand
AGCAGGAAGATCATCGCGATCACATAGAAATGAATGGGGACGCGAGCCTCGGCCGTACCGACGGGCCATATCCCCGACTCGTACGCGACCATCTTCTCCGGACTGGGAAAGCGCCCGGCAACAACGCGGTGGAGCATCATCAACGCGGTTGCCAATCCGGCCGAAACGAGGAAATGCACCAGGACGGGAAGGTAGTCCGCCACTTCAACGCTCCTATCGATCCGCTCGGCCGGTCCTCGGCCGAACCCCATCGATCATCCCAAAACAGGGGGGACTAGCGCAAGGTCGACGCGCGCGCCGATCCGGGCCCCGTGCCCCGTATCGCGGGCACGATCTCGAGAAGCGCCGTGATCGTTTCGTCTACGTCCGCTTCGGTCGTGTCCCGCCCGAGCGAGAGTCGAATCGTTCCCGCGGCGGCCGCCGGAGGAAGCCCGATCGCCGTGAGGACATGGGAGGGTTCGAGGCTTCCCGCCGTGCACGCGGATCCGCTCGACGCGGCGATTCCCCGCATGTCGAGCGCCATCAGCAGGGACTCGCTGTCGCAGCCCGAGAAGGAGACGTTGACGTTGTTGGGAAGGCGCTGCCTGGCATGGCCGTTCCTCCTCGCGCCGTCGACAGCCAACAGGCCGGCGAAGAAGCGCTCGCGCAACGCCGCCAATCTTTCCGACTCCGTGGTTCGCCGAGCCAGCGCCACCGTTAGCGCTTTGGCGAACCCGACGATTCCCGGTACGTTTTCGGTGCCGGCGCGGCGGCCCCGCTCGTGCGCGCCCCCGTAGAGCAGCGGCGCGATCGGCGTGCCTTGGCGTATGTACAGGAGGCCGACGCCCTTCGGGCCATACCGTTTGTGCGCCGATGCGGACAACAAATCGACGCCCAGCGCATCGACGTCGACCGGCAAAGCCCCGAGGGTTTGCGTCGCGTCGGTGTGAAAAATCGCCCCATGATCGCGCACATCACGCGCGATCTCCGCGATCGGTTGGATCGTGCCGATCTCGTTGTTCGCGTGCATGACGGACACGAGAAAAGTGTCGGCGCGGAGCGCGGCGCGTACAGCCTCCGGATCGATCGAACCATCCGCGTCCACGGGAATCGTTGACGCTTCGATGCCCCATCGAGCCAGCGTCGCGGCAGGCCCGAGCACGGCGTGATGCTCGATGGACGAGACGAGCACGTGGCCACCAGGCTGGGACGCCGCGCGTGCCGCGGCGATGCCGGCGATGGCCCAATTGTTCGACTCCGTCGCGCTCCCCGTGAAGACGATCTCGGACGGCCGTGCCCCGATTGCTTCGGCGACGGCGCGACGGGACGCATCCACAGCGGCGCGCGCCTTCTGCCCGGGCGAGTGCAGGCTGCCCGCATTCGCGCTCCAGCGGCTGAAGTAAGGGAGCATCGCCTCCAAGACGTCCGGATCGACCGGCGTGGTCGCGGCGTGATCGAGGTAGATCGACCTCATGATTTCAGTATAAGTTTGCGTCCGCGGCCCACGGCCGAATCGAACCGAATGGAGATGCGCAAAAAACACGAGCGTCGCCAGAGGCGACGCTCGTGCGGCCAACCGTTGGAACGTCCGAGCCGAGCCGCTCCAAACGGCCGTCCATCTGAAAATCTGCGGTTACGGAACAGGGGAACTCCGTACTCTTTGGATTCGGCGCCTCAGCCCTCGATCTCCTCCCACTCCCGTCGGGAAAGCGGCAAAATCGAGATTCGATTTCCGCCACGACGAGGGGGACGCGCGCGGCGTCCCCAAAGACGCGACTCCCAACCCGTGAACCGGGGCCAGCCTTCCTGAATGGCCGCCCTGGCCTGCAGCGGCGACAGCTTCTCCCGCTCCATGAGATAGCGCAGGTGGTGAATCTGCTCGATATCCCGCCAAGAGTACATCCGAAGGCGGTTCCTACCCTTCCGCACCGGTGCCACGAGCCCCTCCAACTCCCATCGACGTAGCGTCGCCGGGCGCAGTCCAGTTAGGGAAGACACCACACCGATCGGAAACAACTGCGCTGCCGGGGTTGGCACTACGGCCTCCAAAAAGGGGGGAACCCGAAGTTGCTCACCGAGTATAGCACCGGCCTCCAGGCGGAAATATGCGACGTTCGTTCGTCCGAACATTCGAACCTTTGTTCGCTAGGCGCACCGGCCGCGACAGCGAAATCCTACTTCGTGACCCCAGAAGTCCGTCAAAAAGGCCTGCTGCTGCTCCTGCGGACCAGGGGACGCATGCGCGCCGAAGACTTGGCCACCCATCTGGGCGTTTCCGAGCGGACGATCTATCGTGACGTACGCGCCCTCGACTGCTTTGGTTTCCCGCTCCTGCCGCTCAGCGCCGTCGGCTATGAGCTTCCGCCCGGCGCCATCGTCCCTCCCTTCGAGCTTCCGATCGACGCCGGCACCGAGGCCGCTTTGATCGGAACACTGGCCGCGACGAAGGAGAGTCCACCGTATCGGAAGGTCCTGCAAACCGACTTCATCACCACGAGCGCGGCCGATCCGAAGATGAAAACCTACGCGTGGGAACCAAAGGCGGACGCGCGCGGCCGCACGCTGGCATCGCCCACGGAGCGCGCCTACATGCGCGTCCGCCGCGCCATCGAGCAACGTGAGGCGTGCAGGCTCGGCGGCGTCGACGCGCCATCGTTCCTTCCTGGATTCGTCCTTCGGGTGCACCGAGAATGGATCGCGATCGGGTGGTCAGCCGACGCGCACTCCTGGCAGTCTCGACCCATCACCGAGATCGCGGCCGCGACGTGGCGACCATCGTCGGCGACCTTGCCGCCGGCCCCCGACGCCGACGCCTGGCTTCCGCCGCTCGCGCGTGGCATGTCCCGCATCCGCGTCTGGTTCCCGCCGATCATCGCGGCCATCGAGCGCGTCCAAGCGGCGACCGCCGCCGTCGGCGAGCACGAGTCCGACGGCGGTCACGTGCTGACGTACGATGTCGACCCCACCGGCGTGCGCGGCATGTTGTCCCGTCTGTTGCGCTACGGAGATTGGTTCCGCGTGCTGGAGCCGGCCGCCATGCGCAGCACCGTCGCACGCGCGGCCACGCAGATTGCGCAGCGCCACAAGCGGTAGAGGCGCCACGAGCCTTGGTCACGACGGGCGACCCTTGGCGCGGCCCTGCCCTGCGGCGCGGCCCTAGGCGGGGAAGGGGCTGAAGCTTCGGACGCGCCGGGTGAAGACGGTCCTTCGCGTGCAACCAGCGGCGCGGGCCGCGGCCTCGGCGTCCGCGAACGCGAATCCGACGTGTGCGATCTCGTGTGCGTCCGAGCTGATCGTAACGGCGACGCCGCGGCGCACGATCTCCGCGAGGAACGTCGGATCCGGATACAGCTCGCCGACCGGTTTCCGCAATCCGGCGGTGCTGATCTCGGCGGCGGTATCGGTCGCGGCCATCGCGGCCGCGAACCGTGCGTGGTGACCGGCCATCGAACCGCGCGGCCGGTGGCCGAACACCTTGATGACGTCGGGATGCGCGAAGACGTCGAACAGCCGCGTCTCGACGGCGGTGGTCGCGAGCTCGAAGTACGCGCCGTAGACTTCGTCCACCGAGCGCGCCGCCCACTCCGTCGCCATGTCCGGCATGTCGAACCCCCACCATCCGCCATCCCGCCCCGGCAGCCAATGCACGGCGCCCAGCGTGAAGTCCCACGGATACGCGTCGATCCAGCGCGCCAGCGCACGCTCCTGTCCCGGACAGTAGTCCCACTCGACGGCGACCTTCATCGGCAGCCCTTCCGCGCGCAAGCCGTCGAGTAGCCGCACGTACTCGTCAATGTCCCACCGCCGGCGATCTTCGCCGCAGTGGGTCTGGATCCAGGCGTTGTCAGGAGGGTAGATCGTACGGCACTGCACGAAGTTGTGCGCGTGCTCGGTGAAGCCGAGCTCGGTGACGCCGGCCGCGAGCGCGACCTCGACGAAACGCAGAACCGCGTCGCGCGTCAGCGCGTACCGCTCCAGGTGGAGGTGGTAGTCGGGGCGGACGACCAGGGGGGCGCCGAGCAAGGTCAGAGCATCGTGACGCCGCCATCGACCGGCAGCGTCTGGCCGGTGATGTGGCGCGCGTCGTCGGACGCCAAGAACCGAACGGCGGCGGAGACCTCGGCCCGCGTGCCGACGCGTCCGGCCGGCACGCGGGATCCCAACGCGTGGCGGCCTTCGTCCGTCCACTCCTCGGGGCGCGAGTCGATGATGCCGGGGGCGACGACGTTGACGCGGATTGCTGGCGCGAGCTCGTGCGCGAGGCGCAGGCTCAACATCCGCACGCCCGCTTTGCTCGCGGCGTATGCCGCCGACGTCTTATACGCCGGATACGCGCTGATGCCACCGCCGGACGCGACGTTGACGATGACGCCCCGCTTGCGCGGAAGCATACTGCGCAACACTTCCTGGCAGCAGAGGAACACGCTTCGCAAGTTCGTGTCGAGCACTTCATCCCAAAGGGTATCCGTGATCTCGAGAATGCCGACGCTGACGAAGACCGCGGCGTTGCAGACGAGAACGTCGATCGGCCCTAGCTCCCGCTCGGTTCGGTCGACCATCGCGGCGACGTCGGCACGGTTGCGGACGTCGGCACGGATCGCCAGCGCCTGGCGGGACATCTCCCGGATCTTGGCCGCCGTCTCCTCGGCGCCCCGTCGCGCCCGCGCGTAGTTGACCGCCACGTGGGCGCCCTCGCGCGCGAAGTCGAGCGCGATCTGCGCGCCGATGCCGCGGCCGGCGCCGGTCACGAGCACCACGCGGTCGGTGAAACGATTCACGGCATGTCCTCGCTTTGCTCTCGAAAGACGGCGTGCACGAACCCTCGAATGATGCGTGCCGTCGCGCCCCAGATCACGTGCTCGCCGTGGTCGTAGAAGTAGACGGGGTGGGTAACGCCGTCCCGCTCGCGATACTCGACCCGGATGCGGTCGCGGCGGAGGAACAATTCGAGGGGGGCGCGCACGACCGCGCCGATTTCGCCCGCCTGCAGCCGTAACGGATAGGGGTGCGGCATCAAACCGACGCAGGGCTGGATGATGAAGCTCGACACCGCCGTCGATACGTCGTCGAGTCGCCCGAGCACCGTTACGTCTCGCGGCAGAATACCCACTTCCTCCCACGTCTCACGCAGGGCCGCGTGAAGCGCGTCCGGATCCTCCGGCTCGATCTGTCCGCCCGGAAAAGAGATCTGACCCTTGTGGACGGCCACCGACTCGGTCCGCTTCGTCAACAGCGTCCAAATCCGATTGCCCTCTTTGTATAACGGCATGAGGACGGCGGCCCGGCGCTGGCGGGGATCATCCAAGGTACGCGGGGTTCGGCGGCTGAGTTCGACACGAATGCGCTCGACGATGACGTCGACTTCGTCGTCGAGCACGTGGCCGCGCACGGTCAGCTAGGTCGTGGCCAAGATCCCGGTCCGCCGCGCAGCCGGCGCGCCATTTCGTCGACCTCGCGCTCGTCGGCGGTTCCGCGACGAAACGGCACGCTCAAAACGGCAAGCAGCCGATGCACCACGTGGCCCGGCCGTAGATACGAACCGAGGTCCCACATCCCGCCGACCACGAGCATCAGATACACGCCGAGAACTAAGAGAAAGACGATCAACGTGAAGAGGAACAACGACCGGCACCTCCCAGCGCTTCTTTTGAATGATAACAAATGCCCAAGCGCGGCCCGGCGCCGCGCTTGGGCATCTACAAGCCGACCAGGCCGTGGAGCCGGCGCGGCGTGCACCAGTAGATCTTCTCCAATGTGGCAGGGGGCAGCGCCAAACCGCGGAGAACCGGGGGCCCGGCCGCATCGTCGTCGGCAAGCGGCGAAGGGCAAACGATACTCGTCTCCCAGAACATCCGGTGCATCCAATACCGTAGCGCGTAACGGTGCGGCTCCGGTTTTTCCGTGACGACCTGGTCGGTCCCGAACACGACGCGATCGGCCCACAGCGTCAGGAACGCCCGCGCGGCCTCCGGCTGCGCGCCGAGCTCGCGCACGATCCACCTCGTCGCGCTGGTGTCGAGGAAGAGATTCGGGTGCGCCGACAGCAGCCGGTCCAGGTGGTCCAGGTGCTCCGGGTCGCCGCCCATGTGGGCGGCTTGAAAGAGCACGGACGGGTGGCGCCGCAACCGCGCTTCGAGCTGCGGATACTGTTCGGCCTTCGTGCCGTAGCGCCCGGCGTCCGCGTACTTGGTCTCGAACCAGCGATCAGGGTCGGCGATGTGCAGCATGACCAACAGGCCGTGGCGTTCGATGGCCTCGAAGAGGGGATCGCAGCGCGGGTCGTCGAGGCGCGGGATCGCGCCGTTGACGCGATCGCGGATGCGAGGCGCCACCCAGAACTTGCAGATGCGAATCCCCATCGCGACGCCCTGCTCGAGGATGCTCAAGTTTTCTTCGATGAACGCGTCCGCTTCGGCGAATTTCTCCCAGCGCATGAACATCGACACCCGGACCTCCGGGAACGCGTCCATCGACGATCGAGCGTGCTCGATCCACGCCAGATTGACGATCCGCTCGACGTTGTAGCGTCGGGCCGCGGCCATGAAGTCGCGGTCGAATTCGCGGTCGACGGCGTGCCAGAGGTGCACATGGAGGTCCCAAAGTGGGCAATCCACGACTGGGGGCGGCGGAACCAAGAACCCGTCACGGCGGGCCGCTTCGACGATCTCGGAGTTCATGCGCGAAAGCCCTTCACGCGCCGGCCCCGCCAAGCGAGGGCAGCCTCGGCGCTGCTTTGGTTAGCAATATGTGGATAACTTCTTCGTTTTCCACATCTTGGTCTGAGTTTTCCGACTGTTATCGAACAATTCCCGCCCTCGTCCATTCGGTCCGCAATGTTGCGACGAGCGGGGACTAACCCGACAGAAATCGAAATCCCCCCCCATGATGGAACAGAAGATGGGTCCTCCGACCGCACAATTCCGGATTTGGAAAGTCGCCGAAACCAAGTTCACCCTCACGGATTGGGAGGATACCGCTTGGCGCGTCTGGGCCACCGACTCCGTACAGGACGCGGAGCGGCTCTCCGAGTTCGCCGGACGCCTCTGCTACCAGAGCTGGAACAATCCGAGCGGGCGCAGCAACTCCCAGTATCTCCGGAACATCATCGGGATGCAGCACTTCAGCGTGCTCGAGCATGCCGGCTTCTCGCTCGTCCTGACCGGCATCTCGCGAGCGCTGACACACGAATTCGTCCGGCACCGGCATCTGTCCCCTTCTCAGCTCAGCCAGCGGTTCTTCAATGAAGAAGACGCCGCGGTCGTCGTGCCGCCTCTGTACCGAGATGACCCCGACGCGCTGAAGATCCTCGACGAAGTGTACATGGTCGTGATGGATGCCTACCGCCGTCTCAACAAGCTCGGACAGGCAAAGCTCGACGGCCTCGCCGATCGGCGCATGCGCCGAAAGAGGGCACGGGAAGCCGCTCGCGCCGTTCTGCCGAACATGATCGAGACGCACATCGTCATGAGCGGGAATCACCGCTCGTGGCGGGAGTTCTTCGAGAAGCGCGGCTCCGCACACGCCGATTCCGAGATCCGTGAGGCCGCGGTCCGCATCTTCGTCGAGGTCGCCCAGCCGATGGCGCCGGCGATCTATCAGGATTTCCGCGTCGCGCGCCAGACGCTGGACAACGGCGAATCGATCGACGTGCTCGAACGGTTTCCGTTAGAGGACGCTACCGAGTAAGTGGGGCGCCGGGCCCGAGCCGGCGCGTCATGTACAAGAGGTGGCGGGCGCCGAAGATCCCGCGATAGATGCCGACGGCTTGCCGGCGGCGCATCGCGAACCCGATCGACTCGTACAGGCGGATAGCCGCGTCGTTTCCCTCCACCACGTAAAGGGCGGCTTCTTCCCGGCCTGCGCGCTCCGCGTCTTCGAGCAACGTCCGCATCAAGGCCCGGCCGACGCCGGCGCCGCGCGCGTCGGGACGAACGACGACGGCCTCGATCATCGCCGTTCGTGACGCTGGGCCGGCAGCACCCATCGACAACAAGAGCAGGAACGCCCGCAGCGCCCGCCAGAACGGGAGGTGTCGGCGGAGCACGGGCCACAATGGGGGCGGCGGCGCGCTCGTCGACATCGTCAGCGTCGCGGTTCCCGCGATCACCCCGCCGTGCTCCGCTACGTAGACCGTGCCGGACGATGGCAGTTCCGCCAACAGGCGGGCGGTCTGCTCGCCGTTCCTCCCGAAGATCGGCGCGAATTTGTCTGGGAACCCGATCGCCACGAGCGCGCCAATCGTCCGCCGATCGGCCTGGCGCGCCGGCCGCACGAAGATGGGCTCGAACGCCGTGCTCACCGCCGGGCGATCAAAGCCGGCCGTAGACAGGAATCGCCGCGCCTGTGACATCGCCGGCGTTCTCCGAGCACAAGAAGTGGATGACCTCCGCGAGGCGTTCCGGCGTCACCCACCGCGCGGGGTCCGCTTGCGGCATCGCGGTCCGGTTCTGCGGCGTGTCGATGACGCTGGGCACGACGCAGTTGCAGGTGACTCCCGCCTCCTTGACTTCCGCCGCGACCGACGCGGCGAAAGCGACCAAGCCCGCCTTTGCAGCGGTGTACGCCGATTTCTTCGGTACCGGCTGGAAGACGGTGCGGGAAGCGACGCAAACGATGCGTCCGGCGCCGCGGGCGATCATTTCCGGCAGCACCGCACGGACCATCAAAAACGCGGGCGTGAGATTAATCGCGAACTGCCGTTGCCAGTCGTCGAGCGTCGTCTCGACCACGGGTTTGCCGCCCCACCCGCCGATCAGGTGCACGAGGCCGTCGATGCGACCGAAACGATCCAACGTTTCCTTCGCCACGCGATCGGCCGTCGCTTCGCTGTCGATGCGCGCCTGAATCGCGAGGACGGGGTCGGCGCTCGGCTCAACGCCGAACGGGCCGAAGTCGAACGGGCGCGTATCGAGCGCGGCGACCGCCGCGCCCCCCGTCAGGAACCTCCGCGTGACCGCCGCGCCCAGGTTCCCGCCGGCGCCCGTGATCAGAACGACGCGTTGCGTCGACGTGCCTTTCATGGCGCACCTCTCCGGACCATGTTCCCTAGGACGCGATCTGGCGCAACCGCGGCGCCAACGCCAGTGCCGCGACGATAGTCAGGGCGCCGCCGACGCCCAGCGCGAGGGGAATGCCGAAGATCTCGGCCAACGCGCCCGCCGGCAGCGTGCCGAGCGTCATCGACGAGAATGCCACCATCTGATACAAGCCCATGGCGCGGCCGCGCATTCCCGGGTCGACGTGCGTTTGCACGAGCGTGTTCGACGCGGCCTGAGTCGTCGACTGGAACAGACCGACGACGACGAGAAACGACGCCGCGATCGCCAAGGTCGGAGAGAACGCGAACAAGATGACGGCGGCGCCGAAGATCATCGCCGACGACGACAGCAGGCTGCTGAGGCCGCGATCCTGCATGCGTTGAAGGTACAACGTCGAGAGCAGCGTGCCGAGCCCCGGAGCCGCTTGTAGCAGGCCCAAGCCCGCCGAGTCGGTGTTGACGACGCTGCGCGCGAACGTCGGCATCAAGCGAATGTACGATCGCCCGAAGAAACCGGCGGTCGCCGTGCTGATCAATGCCAGCAGGAGCACGCGGTTGCTGCGCAGCAGCCGAAACGCCTCGGCGATGTCCTCGGACATGCGCGCGCCGGTCGCCGGGCGGGGCGGCAGCGGACGCATGCGCGACAACGCGATGAGCACGGCGAGGAACGAGACCGCGTTCAACGCGAAGCATCCGACCTCGCCGGCGACCGCGATTACGATGCCGCCGAGGGAGGGGCCGAAGACGCCGGCGCCATTGAACGCGACGGAATTGAGGTTGATCGCCTGCAACATCTCCCGGTCCTCGACGAGCTGCGGCATCAGCGATTGGCGCGTCGGACCGTCGAAGGCGTTCAACAACGAATTGACCCCAGAGATCGCGATCAGTTGCCACACGCGAATCTCGCCGGTCGCCGTCAGGATCGTGAGCAGGACGGCGCTGCTGGCCTGTAGCAGGTTCGTCCAATACAGCACGCGCAACCGATTCGTACGATCCGCGAGCGCCCCGCCGACGACCGACAGGAACAATCGCGGCACGGCTTGCGTCACCGCGAGCACGCCTAGATAGACCGGGGACAGCGTCAAACGATCGATGAGGTATCCGGTCGCGACGAATTGCATCCACGTTCCGACGTTGGAGACGACGAGGCCGATCCACAGCAGGCGGAAATCGCGATGACGAAGCGGCGCGAACAGGCTGCGGCGTTGCGTCATGGAACGCGGCGAAGGTCGACGACCCGTCGGAGCTTGCCGCCGTCGCCGCGCTCCAGGGCACCGGGCGCGACCAGCGTCAGCCTCGTCGAGATCCCCAACACGCCGCGGATCGCTTCGTTCGTCCGTTCCAGAAGGTTGTGGACCCGCTCGTCGTCCGGATCGAGGCGGCCGCCAACGCCGCTGTAGTAGAGCGAGTCGACTTCGATCCGCACTTCCAGATCGTCACCGGCGCGGGCCCGCGTCGCCACGAGTTGATAGGCGGGCGTCAATTGCGGTTGCGATACGATCGCCGCCTCGATCTGCGACGGCAAAACGTTGATGCCGCGGACGATCAGCATGTCGTCCGTGCGCCCGACGATCCTCGACATGCGCACGTGCGTGCGACCGCAGCGGCACGGCGTCGGATCCAGCGACGTCAGGTCGCCGGTGCGATAGCGGATCAGAGGCAGCGCTTCCTTCGCGAGCGTGGTCAGCACGAGCTCGCCGCGCGCCCCGCCGGCACGGGAACCAACGTCTCCGCATCGACGATCTCGGCGATGAAGTGATCCTCTTGAACGTGCGCGCCGTCCTTGGCCTCGCGGCACTCGAAGCTCACGCCCGGTCTCATGACCTCGCTCAACCCGTACAGGTTGAGGGCGTCGACGCCCAGCGCTTCCTCGATCTGCGCGCGCATCGTATTCGTCCACGGTTCCGCGCCCAACAGCGCGCCGCGAAGCCCCAGCGTCTCGGACGGATGGCCGCGCTGCCGTATAACGCCGGCAATCGCCCATGCCAGCGTCGGCGTACACGCCAGCACCCGCGCGCCGAGGTCGGTGAGTAGCGTCAGCTGCCGTTCCGGATGGTCGTCGGAGACGGGAACGACGGTCATCCCCAAGCGGTCGGCACCGGCGTGCAGGCCGAGGCCGCCGGTGAACAAGCCGTAGCGATAGGCGTTCTGCAAAATGTCCCCGGGGCGGACGACGCCGGCCGCCAGCGCGCGGGCGCAGAGCTCCGACAACTGCTCCAGATCGGTTCGCGTGTAGGAGACGATCGTGGGTTTCCCCGTAGTGCCCGACGACGCGTGGATGCGTGACGCGTCGCGCTGGGATACCGCGAGCAACCCTAAGGGATACGCGGCCGCGAAGTCCGACTTCCGCGTGAACCACAGACCTTGCAAGTCTTCGACGCCGCGGATTCCGTCCGGGCGCACGCCGGCCTCTTCGTAGCGCGCCCGCAAGAACGGCACGCGATCGTAAGCGGTTCGAAACGTCCGTAGCAGGCGAGCGCTTTGCAGCCGCCGAAGCTCCGCCGCGGGTAACGTCTCCATGGCGGGATTCCATATCATGGCCGCTGAGTTCGGGCCGAAAAAGATCGAATCCTCTCGTCCCCGGTCGTGCCTACGGCGTACCGCCCCATCGCCCAACGAGGATGAGGACGACGACCGCGACAGCCGTCAACGCGACGACGAGCGTCGTCGCGACGTCGAGACGCCCCGCCTGAACCGCGTCGTAGATCGCCAGCGACATCGTGCGCGTCCGACCGGGGATGTTGCCGGCGACCATCAACGTGGCACCGAATTCGCCCATCGCACGCGCGGCAGCGAGCACGACGCCGGCGATGACCCCCTGCCGCGCGAGCGGCAGCGTCACCAGACCGAACTGCTGCGCGCGCGTCGCGCCGTCGATGCGCGCGGCCTCGAGCAACGACACCTCGACCGATTCGAACGCCGCCTTCGCCGTCCGCACGACGTATGGAAACGCGGCGACCGACGCCGCCGCGACTGCGGCTTGCCAGCTGAAGACGAGCGGCGCGCCGATGACCGATTCGTACAGGCGGCCGATCGGGCTGTCCCGCCCGATCGCCAGGAGCAGGTAGTAGCCGAGGACCGTCGGCGGAAGCACCAACGGCGCCGCGGTGACGGCCTCCACGACCGAACGGCCGCGAAAGGTTGAGACCGCCATCGCGTAAGCGACCGCCACCCCGGCGAGCGTCGCAATCAGGGTTGACCACAACGTCACGCGAAGGGTCAGCGCCAGCGGCGCCCAATCGACTGACAGCGCGTTCATGGACCTCGTTCTCCGGGCAACGAGAACCCGAACGCGCGCAGGACGGTGCGGCCTGGCGGACTCATGACGAAATCACCGATTCGGCGTGCGGCCGCCTCGTTCGGACGATCGCGAACGACCGCGAAGGTCTGCCGCAACGGCCGGTGGAGATGGGCGGAGACCAGCGTGTAACGTCCCTCCGCCCGCGATGACGGCGGGACTGCCAGCGACAGCGCGAGGATACCGATGTCCGCGTTGCCCGTGCGCGCGAGCTGGAAGGCCTGCGACACGTTCTCTCCGTAGACGAGCCGCTCTTGCACGTGCTCGAACAACCCAGCGCGGCGTAGCGCCTCGACCGCGGCTCGACCATAAGGGGCGTGGGCGGGATTCGCGATCGCGACGAATCGGACGGGTTGGGAAGCGACGACCGACAAACCGCGGGACACGTCGAACTTTGTTGCCGCACGCGTCCAGACGACGAGGCGTCCCATGGCGTAGAGCGTCGAGGATCCGGGCAGGACACGCCCCTGTGCCGCCAGCTGTTGGACGTATTCCTCGTCCGCCGAGAAGAAGACGTCAAACGGGGCGCCTTGCGCGATCTGCGTCGCGAGGATGCCCGACGATCCGTACGTGACGACGGTTCGCGTGCCCGTCGCGCGCTCGAATCGCGGCAGGAGAAGGTCGAACGCGAAGCGCAGATCGGACGCCGCGGCCACCGTCACGACCGGCGGGGGCGTCGCCCCGACGGCACCGCCGCCGATCGTCGCGGACACAAAGACGACCCAAACCAGCAACGCGCGAAGAAAGCGCTCGGCCCGATACGCTGGACTACGCACGGGCCAGCATGACCTCCGTGGATTTGACGATCGCCAGAACCCGAGCCCCGACCGCGAGTCCGAGTCGTTCCGCCGATGACCGCGTGATGATCGAGACCAGCTCCTGGCCGCCGATCGCGACGCGAACCTCCGCCATCACGCCACCGTAGGTGATCTCGACGATACGTCCCCGCAATTGGTTGCGCGCGCTGATCTCCA
>Ga0194132_10009542_pt1 | contig 13289 bp, 12 predicted proteins | sample TA2KigOf80mmetaG_FD_148612 | JGI IMG/M metagenome (GOLD analysis project Ga0194132, IMG submission 148612) | Freshwater microbial communities from Lake Tanganyika, Tanzania - TA2015054 Kigoma Offshore 80m | ecosystem: Environmental > Aquatic > Freshwater > Lake | place: Tanzania: Lake... | reverse complement strand
CGCTGGCTATAGGACGCAGTTACCGGACGAATCAGGCGGCCATCGATCAGATCACCGCGCTGCTCGCGCCCATCGGAATCACCGTCGAAACCTTTGACCTCCCGCACGATAAGGGACCCGAGTTCTGTTTGCACCTGATGAGCGTGGTGTCCCCGGCGCGCGAGGACCTCGCCGTGGTCTATGAGCGCCTGGCGCCCGTCCCACTCCTGCAGGCACTTCGCGCCCGCGGAATCGAGACCGTCTCGGTTCCCGAGGAGGATTGCGCCTCGCTGGGATGCAACATCCTGACGATCCGCCCAGGCGAGGTGGTGCTGGCTGCCGGCAACGACGCCACCGCCGAGTTGCTGCGCACCCACGGGGTCACCGTGCACACCTACGAGGCAAGCGAGATCAACAAGGGTGAGGGCGGACCGACCTGTCTCACCCGCCCGTTGTTGCGACGCTAGATAGTCGATGCGTCGATCACGAACCGGTACCGCACGTCGCTGTTGACCACGCGCTCCCAGGCCTCGTTGATCTGATCGGCACGGATCACCTCGACGTCCGATCCGTATCCATTCGCTGCGCAGAAATCGAGCATCTCCTGGGTTTGTCCCATGCCACCGATGTTCGAGCCAGCGAGACGCAGCCGCTGCATCACCAGGGTGAAGGTGCTGACCGAGAGCGGCTTATCCGGGAGCCCGACGCAGACGAGCGTTCCGTCGGTGGCGAGCAGGCTCATCAGGTTGTCGATGTCGATCGATGCGGAGACCGCGTTCACGATGAGGTCGAAGGTGCCGCGCGCCGCCTTCATGGCGTCCTTATCCGTCATGAGGAGGAAGTGATCGGCACCGAGGCGCAGTCCGTCATCGCGCTTTCCGGGTGAGTGGCTGATGAGTGTGACGTCCGCACCCATGGCATGCGCGTGCTTGACACCCATGTGACCGAGGCCGCCCAGCCCGACGATCGCCACTTTCTTCCCTGGACCCGCACCCCACTCGCGCAGCGGTGAGTACGTGGTGATCCCCGCGCAGAGGAGCGGTGCTGCCTCCTCGAGGCTCAGGCCGTCGGGGATGCGGAGGACGTAGCCCTGGTTCACGACGATCTGCCGGCAGTAGCCGCCGTACGCGGGGGTGCCGTCGTAATGACGCCCGTTGTAGGTGGGGACGAATCCCTTGATGCAGTAGTTGCCGAGGTCCTTGCGGCAGTTCCCGCACTCCCCGCAGGAGTCCACGAACACGCCCACGCCCACGCGGTCACCGACGGCGAAGCGGGTCACGTTCGATCCCACGGCGGCGACCGTCCCGGCGATCTCGTGCCCGGGGACCATCGGGAAGATCGAGGTGAACCATTCCTCACGGGCCTGGTGGATATCCGAGTGGCAGATCCCGGAGAAGGCGATGTCGATCAGGACGTCGTTGGGTCCCACCTCGGAACGATTGATGGTGGTCGGGGCCAGGGGTGCTCCGGCGGACTCGGCGGCGTAGGCGGCGACCTTCATGGACTCTCCTGCTGAGGTGGGGGACGTCAGATTATTGCGTGAGGCCGAAGATGGCGCTCAGCTCGCGATGCATGACCGCCTTGTCGAGATCGACGCCGGTCCAGAGTTTCCCGTTGATTGCGGCCTGATTCACCAGCATGCCCAGCCCCGTGAGGATCGTGCAGCCACGCGACTCGGCGGCAGTCAGCCAGACCGTCATCGGGGGATTGGCCATCACATCCGCGACCACCATATGCGGCTGCAGGGAATCGGTGTCGACGTCGAGGGTCTCGGTCGATCCGGCTCCGAATCCGATCGAGGTGGCATTGATCACGACGTCGGCATCCGCGGGGACGTCGAAGCGCGAGGTCCACGGGCGGTAGTCGCAGTCGGCGGGGGTTCGGGAGTCGACGAGGGCGGCGAGTTCCTGCCCGCGTTCGGGGGAGCGGTTGACGATCGTGATCGCCCGCGCACCGGCGAGCGCGCACTCCACCGCGATGGCGCGTGCTGCTCCACCTGCCCCGAAGATGACGATCCGGGTGTCCTTCGGGTCTTTGACCTCACGGAGGGAGGCGAGGAATCCCTGGCCATCGGTGTTCTCGCCGGTGAGTCGGCCGTCATCGTTCACCACGGTGTTTACCGCGCCGATGATCGATGCGGATTCCGCGAGTCCATCGATCAACGGGATCACCGCGACCTTGTGCGGGAGGGAGCAGTTGAAGCCGCGCCACCCCATCGCCACCGCGCCCGCGATTGCGTCCGCGAGGCCCTCGGGCTTCACATCGCAGTTGATGTAGCGGAAGTCGAGGTTCCCGGCGGCGTAGGCCGCCTCCATGATCTGCACGGTCGGGTTATCCGCGGCCGGGGTGCTGAACGATCCGGTCAACTGGGGCAGGAATGACGACACGGTGACATTGTTCCCGTCATCGCCCAACCCTGCAGGGTCCTTGGCAGGATGGCGCTGTGGATCTTCGCGTCGGAGTCATCGGAACGGGCAACATCGGGACTTCGCACGCTCTTTCCCTGCACGGCGAGGTCAGCGGAGCAACCGTGGTGAGTGTCTATGACCTTGATGCGGACCGCGCCGACGCGGTTGCCCAGGACATCCAGGCCGACGTCTACCCGAGTCCAGAGGCGCTGATCGGTTCGGCCGAGGTCGATGCCGTCGTCATCGCGAGCCCCGATGATCTTCATGCCGAGCAGGCCCTCACCGCACTCAGCGCCGGAAAGCCCATGCTGCTCGAGAAGCCGCTTGCACCCACGGTGGCGGATGCACGTCGCGTCCTGGATGCCGAGGTCACCCTGGGGCGTCGACTCATCACCCTCGGATTCATGCGTCGCTTCGACCTGGGCTACGTCCAACTCAAGGAGCAGATCACCGACGGTGAGGTCGGCGAGGTCCTCATCGTGCACAATGTGCACCGCAACGCGTCCGCTCCCTACGGGTTGCTGAGTGATCGCACGATGTACAACATGGCGATCCACGAGTTCGACATCAGCCGCTGGTTGATCGACGAGGAATTCACCACGGTTCAGGTGATCAAGGGTCGCCCGGGCCCGCAGACGCCCCCGGGGCAATTCGATCCGATGATCGTGATGTTGACGTCGGCGACCGGGACCCTGGTGGACGTCGAAGCTTTCGTGAACGCCCACTACGGCTACGAGGTGACCTGCCAGGTGGTGGGATCGCTCGGTGTCCTCGACATGTCGGATGGCGCCTTCATCACCCGCACTGCGCGCAACCTGCGTGGGCAATCGATCCCGGATCTCTGGCTCGGTCGCTTCGCCGAGGCCTACCGCGCAGAGTTGCAGGCCTGGGTCAATGCCACCCGCGGACTCACCCGCCCGGTGGGTGCGAGTGCCTGGGACGGCTTCGCTGCGACCTCAATGGCGGAGGCGGCGGCACGGTCGATCGGTACCGGATCACGAGAGTCGATCGAACTGCCCCAGCGCCCCGCGCTGTATTCCTGAAACGCGTTGTCGTCGGTCAGGCGGTGACGGGGGTGAGCGCCTGCTCACTCTCGGGCACCGACATGGCGCCGGTCATGATCGCGACGACGTCGTTCATCGAATGGCTCCGCGGTGTGACCACGGCAGCACGCTTGCCCAGACGCTGGACGTGGATGCGATCGGCGACCTCGAAGACCTGGGGCATGTTGTGCGAGATCAGGATGACCGGGATCCCGCGGGTGCGAAGGTCCTTGATCAACTGGAGCACGCGTGCCGACTCGTTCACGCCGAGTGCCGCCGTGGGCTCGTCGAGGATGATCACCTTCGACCCGAAGACGGCTGCGCGGGCCACGGCGACCGCCTGGCGCTGACCGCCGGAGAGTGTCTCCACGGCCTGCGTGATGTTCTGCACGGTGCCGATGCCGAGGTTGCGCAGGTGCTCGCCCGCTTCCTTGCGCATCCGCTTCTTGTCGAGGGTGCGGAAGACTGTGCCGACGAATCCGGCCTTGCGCTGTTCACGGCCGAGGTAGAGGTTCTCGGAGATGTCGAGTGCGGGCGCTACGGCAAGGGTCTGGAACACGGTCTCGATGCCGGCGGCGCGGGCGTCCTGGGTGGAGCGGAAGGCCACCGACTGACCCATGACGAGCATCTCGCCCGTATCCGGGGAGTGCGCGCCGGAGAAGCACTTGATGAGCGTGGACTTGCCGGCTCCGTTGTCGCCCACGACGGCGAGGACCTCACCGGGGTAGAGCTCGATGTTGGCTCCATCGAGACCGACCACGCGTCCGAAGGTCTTGACCAGGTTGGTGCCCTGGAGGACTGGTTGGACCGTCATGTTTTCACCTTCCTGATCCACTGGTCGATGGCAACCGCGGCGATCACCAGGATGCCGACGGCGAGGACGCGATAGGCCTGGTCGAGGCCGGCGAGGGCCAACCCGTTCTCGACCACGACAATGATGAACGTTCCGATCAAGGTTCCGATCATCGTTCCGCGGCCACCGAAGAGAGAGACGCCGCCGATCACCACGGCGGTGATGGTGTCGAGGTTGATCAATGGGTCTGCGTTCGGGGACGCCGATCCCACGCGGCCGATGTATACCCACGAGGCGATACCCATGATGAGACCCGCCACGACGTAGACACTGAAGACCACGCGCTTGACGCGGATACCAGAAAGTTCTGCCGCAACCGGATCATCACCGACCGCGTACACGTGACGACCCCAGGCCGTGTTGCGCAGGATGTACGCGAACACCGCGAAGAGGATCAACATCAGCACCACGCCGTACATCAACTGGAAGTCGCCGATCTTCACCGTGGTGCCCAGCCACTTGAGGAGCTCGGGGATCTCCGGGCCCTGGATGGTGCGCGCCTTGAACAGGATCAAGGTCAAGGCGGTGAACACACTGAGCGTGCCCAGGGTGACGATGAAGGGCGGCAGATTGAACCGCACTATGAGGAAACCGTTGACAGCACCGGCGAGGGTCGCTGCCAGGATGCCGAGCACGATCGACAGCGCAGGATTCTGGCCCGCGATAGGGAGGACGTTGGACGCGGTCACCGAGACCGCGAGGTTGGCCATCAGCATCTGACCGAAGACCATGATCGCGCCGATGCTCAGGTCGATACCGGCGGTCAAGATGATCAGGGTTTGAGCGATCGCCAGAGTTCCGATCACCACCGACTGCTGGGTGAGGAAGGAGAGGTTGGTGGGGAGCAGGAATCGCTCGTTGAGCAGGGTGAAGACGACCATCGCGACGACGAGGACGATGAGCGGGCTGAGGTACGGGTAACGGTGCAGGGTGCTCTGCACGCGCTGGAGCGGGGTTCGCCGCTCCATGAATTCCTCAGCAAGGTCCACCGTGGGGGCCTGGGACACCGGACTCCTCCTTGATTCAACGATCTCAAGCACGATATCGGAGAGATATGCGCCCGGGGCGGCAATCGTGAGATTGCCGCCCCGGGGCCGTTCATGACACCGCTAGAGGTTTAGCCCCAGGCGTTGTCGATGCACTGCTGTGCGGTCCACTGCTCGGCAGCTGTGACCGTGTCCATCGGCTCCTCGGTGCAGAGCTTCACACCGGTGTCGAAGAACGTGCCATCCGCAGAGGTGTTCGAAGGCGGCGCGCCACCGTCGGCGATCGTCTTGATCGCTTCCACACCGAGCTTGGCCATCAGCAGCGGGTACTGCTGCGAGGTGGCCTGGATCTCGCCGGCCTTGACGGCCTCGACACCCGCGAGACCACCGTCGACGGACACGATGAACACGTCCTTGCCGATGGTCTTGCCGGCTGCCTTCAGGGCCTCAGCGGCACCGAACGCAGTGGGCTCGTTGATGGTGTAGACGACGTTGATGGCCGGGTTCTTGGAGAGACAGGTCTCCATGCCCTTGCGGCCACCTTCCTCATTGGCACCTGTGGCCTCGAGGCAGACGATTTCGTAGTCGCCACCCTTGCCGGTGGTGTACTTGCCGGTCGCCTCTTCGTCACCCATGACCGTGAGGTCCTTGATGTCGATGCCCATGCCCTTGAGGAAGCCGTTGTCACGGCAGTAGTCCACCGACACCATGCGATCGTTGAAGATCACGAGGCGAGCGATGGTGGCCTTCGTGCCGTTGAGCTTGCCCGCGGCCCACTGGCCGATGGCCTCGCCCGCGAGGCAGTTGTCGGTTGCGAAGGTGATGTCCACGACGTCCGGCGGATCGGTCGGGGTGTCGAGGGCGATCACGTAGAGGCCGGCGTCACGTGCCTTCTTGATGGCGTCGTTGACGTTCACCGACATCGGGGTGATCAGGATGCCGGCCTGGCCCTGAGCGATGGCGTTCTCGATCAGGTCGATCTGGCCCTGGTCGTCGCCCTCGGTCTTGCCGGAGCCCACCGTGAGATCAACACCGACGGCCGCAGCCGCCTCCTTCGCGCCCTCCTGCATGGCGACGAAGAACGGGTTGGTGGAGTCCTTCGTGATCAGAGTGACGGCAACGGTGCCGCCGCCCTCTGCCGGAGCCTCCGCCGCAGCGGTCTCTTCCGTGGTGGCAGCTGCGTCAGTCGACTCCTCGGAGCCGCTGCTACAGGCCGCCAAAGTGATGGACAGTGCGCCCACTGCGGCGATCGCAGCGAATCCACGTCCACGCTTCACGCGGTTGAACATGTAGTTTCCCTTCGAAGGGTGGTTGGGATAGTGCAACGCCGCCACAGCTGGGAGACCCCGCCCATGACAACGTTGTCGTAACGTTATTGGGAAGGCATTGATTCCTGTCAAGCGCTTCGGTCTAATGCTGCCGATTCGTGATGACAACGTTATCCGCGGGGGGCCGGCCCAGGCGCCGGGCGAGGCCCACGATGCGCGATGTGGCGGCCCTTGCCGGCGTGTCCCTGAAAACAGTTTCCCGAGTGATCAATCGGGAATCTGGGGTGTCCCCCGAGGTCGTCGCCCGGGTGGACGACGCGGCGGCCCAGTTGGACTACCGCCCCGACATGAACGCGAGCAACCTGCGCCGTAGCGACGGGCGCACCGGGACTGTCGGACTCCTGCTTGAGGACGTGGCCAATGAATTCAGTGCTGCCGCGCACGCGGGCGTCGAATACGCGGCGCGTCAGCGCGGGATCGCCGTACTCGCGTCCAGCACGCTCGGAGACTCCGAGCGCGAGCGGGGACTGGTCCGCGCGCTGTCCCTACGGCGCGTCGACGGGTTGATCGTGGCACCGTGCCCGGGGGACCAGGGCTACCTCGCCGCAGAGTTGGCGCAGGGTGTGCCCGTCGTCTTCATCGACCGCCCGGGACGCGGTCTCTCCGCACCCTCCGTGGTCAGCGACAACATGGTCGGTGCGCGACGCGGCGTTGAACACCTCCTCACCCTCGGTCATCGCTCGATCGCGTTCCTGGGAGGTATCTCGGCGGTCGCGACCGCGCAGGAGCGTTTCGGTGGGTACACCGCAGCGCTCGCGGCAGCGGGCGTCCCCAGCGCCGATCAGACGATCGTTCGGGATATTGGATCGATCGACATGGCCGCGGGCGTGGCCGGAGCGATCCTCGATGGACCCGATCGACCCACGGCCATCTTTAGTGCGCAGAACCAGATCACGATGGGCGTGGTGCGCGCGTTGCGGAAACGGGGACTCCAGCATCAGATCGCGCTGATCGGATTCGACGACTTCACCCTCGCCGACCTGCTCGATCCGGGAGTGGCCGTGGTGGCGCAGGATCCGCGGGCGATCGGTGAGCGGGCTCTTCAGGTTCTGGTCGATGCCATGGAGGAGTCGGTGGACGGTGCGACGTCGGAGATCCTCGTTCCGACGACCTTGATCATTCGCCCATCAGGGGAGATTCGCCCGGAGTGACCTGGGTGGGGCGCGAGGTCTCCGCAACGATGATTCCGGCAACGACGAGCAGTCCGCCGAGCACTTGAATCACACTTAGCATTTCGCCCAAGAGGATGAATGCGAGGACCGCCGCCCACACGGGCTCGCTCGTTCCGATGATTCCCGCCCGTTCGGCGCCGAGGCGTCGTAGTGACCCGAGAACGAGCAGGAATGCGATCACGGTTCCGAAAATGATCCCCATCAGCATGATCAGCCAGATGGGCAGACCGGGCCATCCCGGACCGATCGGCGCCCCCGGCTCCAGCAGCATCGCGAAGGGGAACGACGTCCACGGCGCGATGATCGACCACGTTGCGGTGGAGAAGATGAATCCCCACATCGTCAATGACAGTGCATCGTGGTGGCTCTGGCCCGATTCGCCGAGAATCCAATAGAGCGCGAGGGCGACGGCGGTGAGGAAACCCGTGATCACGCCGAGGGTGTCCAGGGTTGCGCCCTGCCACACCTGAGCCACGAGTGCGAGCCCGAGCAGGGTGAGACCGATCGCCACCCAGATCCGGTTACGCACCGGCTGCTTGCGGATGAACTTGACGTAGATCGCGACCAGGATCGGCGCGAGGAATGCCAGGAGCGTCCCGATGCTCACGGGGAGTCGGGAGATAGTGAAGAAGTAGAGGAACTGCACCAGCGTGAATGCGATGACGCCGTACGCGAGAAGGAACGGCACTTCGCGGAGGCGGACCCTGAAGGCCCGCGGGCGGATCACCGCCACGAGGACGATCAGGATGACCATGGCGCCTGCGTTGCGCAGTTCCACCAGGCGCAACGGAGTGAATCCGACTTCGATCGCCGACTTCGCGAGCACGCCGTTGAGTGCGAAGAAGATCGCGGCAACGAGATACATCACGACACCCACGAGTTGCGGGTTTCGGGAGGAGGAGGGCGCGGGCGTCAGTCGATCTGCAACAGCCACGCGCGTGCACCACCCACCAACGCGGCCGCGTTCGGCACGATCACGACATCGTCGCCGAGGCGGGTGACAACCGTCGGTGTGATGTGCCGCGAGTTGCCCCCTCCTATATAGAGGCGATCCCAGAGGAACACCGGACGCAGCCCGTCGATCACCCGCTGCACGCGGCGAGACCAGAGCGCATCGCCGAGGCGGCGGCGCTCGTGTTCACCGATGTAGGTGTCGTAGGACAGGCCCCAGCGCACAGGAGCTTGGGAGAGTTCGAGGTGCGGTGCCAGGTGGCCGCCGTCGTAGATCGCGCAGCCAAGCCCCGTTCCGAGGGTGAGCACGACCTCGAGTCCCTGTCCGGCGATGACGCCCGCGCCGTGGACCTCGGCGTCGTTGAGAACACGTACCGGAATTCCCAGGGAGTCGGAGATCGCCGCCTGCGCATCGAACCCCTCCCATTGCTCAACGAGTTCGGGTTCGATGCGCGTGCGAGGACCGGATCGGGTGATGTAGTGCGGAGTGGTGATCACAACTCCATGGCGGATCATTCCGGGGAGACCGACTGTGGCGCGGTCCGCCTTCGGCAACTGGGACGCCAACTCGGTCAGCGTCTTCACGAAGAGCGCGGTCGAGAGGGGATAGGGCGTGGGAACGCGCACCGGTTGGGCGCGCATTGTGCCGGTTTCGTCGAGGACACAACCCTTGATGCCACCGCCGCCGCAGTCGATGGCCAATGTGGTTGTCACAGGGAGCAAGTCTGCCCGATACCCTTGCCGGGCTGTTCGGCCGGTTCACCGGCACCACCAGCGTGGAGGCGTCGCCTAGTCCGGTCTATGGCGCCCGCCTGCTAAGCGGGTTGGGGGTTTTGAGCCCCCTCGAGGGTTCAAATCCCTCCGCCTCCGCCATCAGGGCACCCTCCGGGGTGCCCTGACCGCTTCATCCGACGGTGAGGTTCATCCGTCGGTGAGGTTCATCCGACTGTGAGGGTGGAGTTCCGCGCGTTCCACGCGGACTTCATGATCGCGAGGTTGGCTGCGGCCGGTCCGCGCACGACGTCGCCGTTGATCTCGAAGAGCGAGGCGTGCGCTGGGCACGACCACCCGGGACCACCCGGGTTCACGGGCACGCCCTGATGGGTGCAGCGAAGGTCGAGCGCGGTGTACGTGTCTGTGCCGGTGCGGACCACGGCGGCCGGCACGCCCTTGACGGTGCCGAGCAGCACCGCACCGCCGACGGTTCCCAGCTCGCGGACTCGCTTCACGGACACGTCCACCCGGCCGTCCTTGCGTCGCTTGATGCCGGTGGCTGCCTGGGCATCGTCGGCGAGAAGTGCGGCACCCATGCCTAGGGTCGCGATGGTGCACGCGCCCACCAGAAATGAGCGCCGGGATACGGAGTTCTCTGTCATGGAAGAAGTCTGCCCCGAATCCGTTGATTATGCGCCCCGGTAGGCTTTTCTCTCGGCCTTCGGGCCGTGCGCCCGTAGCTCAACGGATAGAGCATCTGACTACGGATCAGAAGGTTAGGGGTTCGAATCCCTTCGGGCGCGCTCCATTCTTGTGTGGTTCCGGCTGATGCGTGACGTTTTGGCTCCGGCTCGCGGGTTACGTGGCTTCGCCTGATTGGTGACGCTGGGTCCGTCTGATGGGTGACACATCGCTTGATGTTGGTTGAGCTGAGTGTTGTGGAGCAGAGGTATCAGGCCGTTTTGGCTGTGATTCGTGATGGTGTGCCACTTACCCGTTACATCACTTGCGCGTGCATGTCGAACACGCGAGGCTGTACTCGACCACGATCGGGGTGATGCGCAATGCAAACAATCATCATCAGTGCACTGTTCTCATGGAAGGACGGGGTGGACGCGGCTTCCGTGGGTGCGGCCCACAAGGCGCTCGCGGAGTTCGCTCGGGACGTACCTGGCGTCCGGGTGTGTTGGTACGGCCTCAACGAAGAGAATCGGACGTCGAGCGTCTACGCGGTGTACGACTCCCCCGAAGTCCTCGCGAATCTCTACGCGGCGCTCGAAACACGTGGCAGGGACATCATGGCCGCGGAATCCGCCCTGACCCAGTTGGTGCCCGGGCAGACGTTCGTGCAGGGCAGCAAGCAGTCCCTCGATGAACTGGAAGACGTCATCGACGGATGGGGCTTGCTGCGCTTCCACACGGATACCCAAGGCGATACCCACGTTGGGTTGTAGAACGTCTTACCAACTGCGCTTTGCGATGATCCGATCCTGATCGGTGAGCAGAGTGACACTCCCACTCGACCACAGTGCGGGTGTGCGCATGCGTAGGAAGTCCGTGGTCGTGTAGTCGACCGTGGCGCCCACCGGGGGATTTCCTACGTTGAGCGTCCAGGTGGTTCCGGGAGCCAGGCACGTTCCTGGCTGGAAGGAGTAGCGGGTGTTGCCGGTCTCGATGCGGTACGTGTCGAGACACGTAGTAGCCGTGCCACGATTCTTTACACGCACCCACTGGGTCTGCGCTCGCTTGGCGCCCTTCTTCTTGCCGAGGGAGAAGTCGTCGATGACGATGGCGCTCGCGTAAGGGTCGTCATCGCACTCGGTGGTGCAGGGATACTCGCGCCAGAATCGGAAGTTGCCGTACTTGTCCAGCAGGTAAGCACCATCACCCAGCAGCGCGGGTCCCTGACCGGCCGCGGTGTAGATCCGGGCCTTGTAGCCGACGTAGAGGTCGCGCGGCTGGGGAAGTGATGGGGTGCCGGCACCGGTGTGCACCACGCGGTAGTCCTCGGGCGCGAGCACGCTGCCTCCGGGGAACTGGTACCAGGCTGCGTTCCCAGAATCCCGCAGCACCCACCCGCTGATGTCGACGGGCGCTGCGCCACGGTTCTTGACGATCACGTACTCGTCGTTGATCGGCTTTTTCGCATCGCCTCGGTGGATGCGCAGTTCGATGTTGGCGTCGGGTTGATCGGGCTCTCCGCACAGGTTGGGATTCCACATCCCCAGGCGCTTCTCCTGGGCACGTTCGATCACCTGACGGTAGAGCGAACTCATCGCTGCTTCCTTCGCAACGGTGAACCAGAGCCCCCACCCGCGTTCGGCCATCGCCCACGCGATGTCGAGGTCGAAGTCCTTACTGGCCTCGCTATACGCAAGGACCACACGTTGCGGACGATCCGCCTTGCCCTTGGACGATTGATCCGCGGACAGCAGCCGCACCTTGGTTCCGATGGGCAGGAAACCCTTGAGTGCTTCGGTGGCCTGCCAACCGCCGCACTGACCCGCACTAGCTGTGCCGTGGGGCGATTCCGGCGAGTTGATCCCGAGGAGCCGGATTCTGGACTGAGCCCCGGTGACGTCGTCTCTGACGATCAGAGTGTCGCCGTCGACGATGCGCTTGACCGTCGCTGTCTCCCACGCGGTGACCCCATCCCAAGGTCCGGCCTGTGCCGGCGCAGCCGTGAGCACGACCGCGGTGGCGGCTGCGAGGGCTACGAGTGTTCGCTTCATGGTGGGGACTCCGAAACGGGCCCCCATTGTCACATGCGGATGTGAACGACCGGGTTATTGGCTCGCATGGACCAGGTTCCGCTAGTGGGTGAGGAAGGGGTTCTCCCACAGCTGCATACCGTCCTGCACGGTGAACCCGGCCAGCGTGGGCCGGGTCATGAGGTACTCGGCCCGGCAGGGTGACTCGATGATGACCCCCCAGCCCCTTGGGAGGAAGAAGTCGAGCAGGTGCCCCTCGGATATGCGGCTATGCGTGCCGACGGCCATCAGCAGTACCCGCTCCTGCACCTCGTGTGCGCAGGCCTCGAGCAGTTCGAACTCCACTCCCTGCACATCGACGTGGAGAAGATCGACGATCGGATCACGCAGGCCCTCGAGCAGGGAGCGCATGGAAACCGCAGGGATCGCCGAGTGCTCGAGGTGCGCGCCGCGGTAGTCCACATCGGTGCCCGGGAGTGTCCAGACCGCCGCACCCATGTCGTCGACGGGCACCTTCGGGAAACTCAATTCCCCGGACTCGTGCCAAGCGGCAGCGCAGACGATCAACAGTGGCCGGGAGTCGTCGTCGCGCCACTCCCTGATCGTCGACTCGATGGAGTGGTGGTCCCCGATCGCGACGCGCACGGTGATGCCGTTGTCCTCGGCATGGCGGACCGCCCACTCCACCCTCCGGGAATCGGCCTCGACAGCGATGGCTCGCGCTTCGCGGCCACGGCTACGGCAGGTGACGATCGCCGCGACGGACCACGGGGCCCATCCGGCCCCGATCTCGATCATCTGGAAGAGGTTCGTTTGCACATCGAGGGCCCGCGCTAACGCCACGTACTCGAAGTCCTCGCTGCGGTAACCGTCATCCGGGATCGGGTGGTGGGCGGCGACGGTGCCCGCGAGTTCCTGCGGCGCCCACGGGAGCATGGACATCCGCGTCCGCACCCCCATCCAGTCGGTGAGGAACTCCGGGTGGGCGCTGGGTGGGGTGGGCGAGTCGAGCATCCCAAGCCACCGCGGATACTCGGATGGCGGAATCGAGCGGGTGATCCCGTTGCCGAGGCTGGGGACGGTCACGCTGTCTACTGGAGTCTGCGGGGCCAATTCCGGGCGCGCGGATTTCCCGAGCCCCGCC
>Ga0194132_10009541_pt1 | contig 13289 bp, 16 predicted proteins | sample TA2KigOf80mmetaG_FD_148612 | JGI IMG/M metagenome (GOLD analysis project Ga0194132, IMG submission 148612) | Freshwater microbial communities from Lake Tanganyika, Tanzania - TA2015054 Kigoma Offshore 80m | ecosystem: Environmental > Aquatic > Freshwater > Lake | place: Tanzania: Lake... | reverse complement strand
CGGCCGGTACGTTACCAATCGCTCGGCTTGACTCAAATGTAATCTTAACAACGAGCACCACGGGTATTAATGCGTCGGCACTCTCGACAGGCACGGTACCACTCGCTCGTCTTGACTCAAATGTAATATTAACCACCAGCACGACCGGTGTTAATGCCTCGGCCCTCTCGACTGGTACGGTGCCTCTCGCTCGATTAAGTTCCGCGAATACCACCGCCAATGGTGTTGTCGATACCACGACCCAAACGTTTGCGGGCGATAAGACGTTTCAGAATACGACCAGCTTTAGCAACACGGTGAGCATTACAGGCGCGGCGAATACGTTGAGTACGTTGGGTGTGACCGGCACACTCAGTGCCCTCGGCCAACTGTCCGTCACGGGCAACGCGACCTTTGATACCACGACGTTGTTTGTGGATGCGACGAATGATCGAGTGGGTATTGGGACGGCGAGTCCAACATCAAAGTTGATGGTTTCAGGGACGTCAGGAGTTGGCTCTAGTGACATCGGTATTTACAGTACTTCAGCTAATTATGGATATTCAATACGGGTAACTTCTGCTAGTAGGTTTGCTCTACAGGACTTAAATACCTCAACCGACCGTTTAACGGTCGACTCCAGTGGCAATGTTGGCATCGGGGTGACGCCGAGTGCGTGGGGCAGCGGATCGCGTGGACTGGACATTGGCAGCGGTAGCGACATCAGTGCTGTGAATGCGCCGTCAGATTACTTGGCGCTCCTTGCGAATGCCTACTTTGATGGCAGCAATTGGAAATACAACAAGAGCACCACCGCGTCACGGTATATCCTGGCTGCTGGGCAACACTTGTGGTATAGCGCCCCGTCTGGCACCGCTGGTAATACGATCACATTCACAGAACGGATGCGCTTGGGCCTAGACGGCGACCTCGCCATCGGCGCGACCGCCAGATTTTTCCTCGACGGCGTGGCGTCGGTGGGCGATACCTACATCACGGAATCCAGTGCCAATGTCATGGATTTTTATGCGGGTGGCATCAATACCGTTCGAGCGAATAGTAGTGGCGTAGCAGTGACGGGAACGGGTACGTTCAGTTCCACACTGGGCCCGTCCACGAATGATGGAGCGGCCTTAGGATCGGGATCGGTCGCGTGGGCGGATTTGTTTCTGGCCTCGGGCGGCGTGGTGAACTTCAACAACGGCGACGTGACGGTGACCCACAGCGCCAACACGTTGACCTTCGGGGGAGCGTCGAGTGGGTATGTGTTGAATGATGGCGTGCTAAACGTCAATGCGTTCGGGAGCTATACTTTTGGTGCTGGTGGCACTGGTTCTGGAACTAATGCCGTCCTTATTGCAGACAGCGGCACCGGCATGGACTCCGGATCGGGATTTATCTTGAGAAAAAACAGCCTTACAAAAGGAGGCATAGTAACTAGAAGCAACTTCGCAGGTGGCACGTCCGATGCGACCACTGTTTTTTCGCAAGTATCTGCGGGGCTTGAACTCATCGCTAATGACGCCTCCGGCGATGTCCGCATCTATTCCCGCAACGCCCTCGCGGCGACCTTCGGGGCGAGTCAGGCGGCGACCTTGACTGGCACGCTCGCATGGGGCGGCGGGTCGGCGATTAGCAGCAGCAGCAACGTGGCGCTGACGAACTCTGTGCAGACGTGGGCGAACGCCAGCGGTAACGGATGGATTCAGTCGGCAGCGTCATGGATTTTGATGATCGACTCGGACAACAATTCTTCGGGGGAAGGGTTCTATTTCCGCAAGGACGCAAGCGGCTCTGGGGGTACTGACCTGTTCTCGATTTTGGAAAACGGCAACGTCTCAATTAACGCGACCGCGAAGCTCTACCTCGACGGCGGCGGCGATACCTACATGCACGAGTCGTCAAGCAACCTCGTCTACGGATATGCGGGTGGGGCTGCGATTTTTGCATTTACTAACTCGGGTGGAAATTTCTTTATGCCCGGCGGTGATAACAGCGTCGGACTGGGAAACGCAGGCCACCGCTGGACGGCGGTGTTCGCCGTCAACGGCACCATCCAGACCTCAGATCGCACGCGGAAGCACGACATCTCAACCGATACACTTGGCCTCGACTTCATCAGCAAACTGCGCCCGGTGTCGTTCACGATGAACGACGAGGTTGAGGGCACACGGCGGCACGGGCTGATTGCACAGGAGGTCATAGAGGCCGCAGCGGGGCAGTCGCTGCTGGGCATCCTGACGGGCGACATAGAAGGCGACTACGGCCTCAACTACGCCGGGTTTGTTCCGGCACTCATTGCGGCTATTCAGCAGCAGCAAGTTGAAATCAACGCGCTCAAGGCGCAACTAACAAGGAGACAGTGATGCGAGGAGAACTACTCAGAGGGGAAGTGCAGTTCGCGATCAACGGGCAGGTGTCCATGACCGCCATCGTCGAACTGGTGGACGAGGGACTCGGGCGTCTGTCACTGCGGCAGGTGCCGGTCGATGACCCGGCCGTGATTGCTCAGGTGACGGCGTTTGTGGAGCAGATGCTGCCGACGGTGTCGGCGTCGCTCGGGGTGCCGGTGGAACTGCCCACGGCCCCACCAGTCCCCCCGACACCCACCCCGACACCAACGGAATAATAAATGACTAAATAGAACATGATGACGTTTTGTACGTTATACTAGTGTCCGATTATTATACAGGAAACCACCATATGAATATTTCAATGACCTTTGATCAGTTACTGCGTGCTATGCCTACCCTCAATAAACTCGCCACGACGGTGACCAAACCCCAAGCGTTGGTGTATAAACTGTCGCGGATCGTGCGTACTGTCAGGCCGGAGTTAGAGCATTTTGAGTCCAAGCGCACGGAACTCCTTGCCACATACGGCACGCCGCGCCCCAGCACCCCCGAGGAAGCCGCACAACTCGGTGATGCCACTGTCTATGACATTACCCCCGAACAGCGCGCCACGTTCGAACAGGCCGTCAAGGAGTTACTGTCCGTGACCGTTGAACTGTCCGCACTGCCCCTTCCGGCCGCATTGCTGGACGACGTGGAACTGACCGCGATGGAACTTCTCGCGCTCGATCCCTTCATCGCACAGCATACCGACGCGGTATAACTCCGCGCACCGTATCTCGCCGGGCTTGGTGTGGCGTCTAAATAGACGTATGGCGCACCAAGCCCTCCATTGCGATACGCTCGTACTCGGCCGTATCGACACCCCGTTTGCCGGTATTCGCCCCGGCGCCGCAACGCTCGCGGCCACGTTGGTGGTGGTGGACATTCCCGTGCGCGTGTATGCCGTCGTGCAGCAGTGGCCTGACGAGCACTCCCCGCGAGGATTCTCTGTATATTTCTCGGTGCCGGCGCTACGCGGACCGCCGCAGCACCTCCAAGTACCTACGTCCTGCCGCGGTGCCCGTTCGTGTGCACCCCCCATAATCCAAACTCTCGTACCGGACGGTGTCTATGCCTCTTAGCACCTACGGATCCGCACAATACGACATCAGCACTTACGAAGGCGTCGTCCTTGCGGTTAATACCAACGAAATCTATACGCCGTATCTTGACACCACGGTCGAGACCTATGGCGATACCCCCGTTCAAGTGTTCCTTGAACCGCAACCTGATATTCTTACCGTTGTCGCCGGTCCGGCTGATTTTGCGGGCAGCCACTTACTCACGGACAACACAGCGATCGCGCTGACGGCCCCCATCGCCGTCTGTAGTCAGGCACACACCCTCGACGCGAACCAGATCACCATGACGGCGGGAGAGGAAACCGCACATCTCGTCGTTATCGCGACGGCAGCAACACTCACCGCCTCGGGCCCGACGGTCACCGTTCATCAGGGGATACTCGTTGAGACGGCGACGCTGACCCTGACCGCAGCCGAAGAAACGTCTCATCGCGTCATTCCGATCGGCACAGCGACGATTGCCAGTGTCAACGGCACAGTCACGATGCAGTTGGTCACCCCTGTCGCGACAAACACGCTGACGCTGACGGCCGCCGAAGAAACCACGCACGTGATCGCGCCGGTAGGCACCAACACGATTGTCGGATCCGCACAAAATGTTACCGAGTATCTGTTCGTGCCTGTGTCGACGAACACGATCACTCTCACGGCGGCGGAAGAAACCACACACGTGGTCATTCCGATTGATACCAATATCATTACCGTACGCGCCAACGAGGAAACGACACACGTGGTCATTCCCGTGGCCACTACCACCGTGCAGCTCACGGCAAGTGAAGAAGCCACACACTATGTGATTCCCGTGGCCGTCGCCGTAGTGACGCTGACTGCAAACGAAGAGACCACACATCTCACGATTCCTGTTGCGGTAAACACCATCACGGCAACGGCGGCGGAAGAAACAACGCATTATGTAATACCCGTGGCGAGCGCCGTTCTCCTCCTCACCGCGTCAGAAGAAACGACTCATCTAACTCTTCCGGTGACGGTTGCAACCCTACACGTGACCGCCGCCGAGGAACAGACGGCACTCGTCATTCCCGTAGCGTCGGCAAGCATCACGTGCACCGCCGCAGATGAAACCACACATTACGTCATACCGGTGACGACGAACACGCTCACCACCGTCGCAACCGAAGAAACCGTACATCTGGTCATACCAGTCACCGCGGCCACAAGCAATGTAACTGCTGAACCCGTAGTGAATCATCGAACGGCGCCACTAGCGACTTCCGCCCTGTTCAGTAGCGCCCCCGCAAGCCGAACGCATCTTGTTCTTCCAGTATCTGCACAGACCGTCACACTGACGGCGGGCGACGAACAGACGGCACTGGCCATCTCCGTCGCATCGGCATCGGGAACACTGACCGCCAATGCAGTTACCGCGCATCTCACTATACCGGTTGCAACTAATACGATAAACGTGACTGCCGCCGAGGAACTGACGGCCTTGGTCATTCCCGTCGTTACCGGTAGTCTGGTGAGCCAGGCGCCCACGCTGCACCTGCATCTCGTCGTCCCCGTGACAACAAACACCCTGACGATGACGGCGGCCGACGAACAGACGGCACTGGTCATTCCCGTCGCGAGCACAACACTCGTAGGCACCGCGACGTCCATCACGATGCATCGGGTCATTCCCGTCGCCACCAACACGGTCACCCTCCCGGCCCCTAACGTGACCTCACATCTGGTGGTGCCGACGGCGACAAATACGATCGCGATGACTGCGGCAGAAGAAGCCACACATCTCGTCGTGCCGGTCGACCCCAACATGATTGTCGGCGCGGCACCAGCGGTCATCGTACCTCTCGTCGTGCCGGTGGCGACCACGACGATTACGTGCACGGCGGCCGAAGAGACCGAGCACCTCCGTATTCCCGTCGACACAGCACTCCTTGCGCTGACGGCCGGTGAGGTGACCCCCACCCTCGCGATACCTGTTGCGTCGAGCACAAGCCATGTCATCGCCGGCGCCGTCACGGCACATCAAAGCATTCTCGCGTCGGCGGTCACGGTCATCCTCACTACAGCAGACGTCACACCTCACATCACGATGCTTGCGGGGCCGGTGAGCATACCGCTTGTCGCGCCGGCGGCGACCGCCGGGCGTGTGATTTCCGCGACAGATACGACCATTACCGTGGTCGCGCACGCCGTACTTGTACATCAGGGCGTTATGGTGGAGTCCAACACCATTACCCTCGTCACAGGGGAAGAAACCCTCGCGCTCGTCTTACCGATGACGGCGCCCAGTATTTTCATTACCGCGCAAGACGAAACGACACATCTCGTCCTCTCGGTGACGACCACCCCCATCACTACGACGAACGGCCCCGTCACCGAGCATCAAGGGGTGTTGGTTAGCACACATAGTATTGCGGTCAGTGGAAACGCTGTCACGGCACATCAAGGCATTGTGGTGACAGCCGCGATTGGAGATCTCTCTGCGGGTACGGTCATCGAGCACCAAGGCCTGCGGGTGGTCGCGGCGGTTATTGTCACCGCAGCCGATACGGTGACCGAACACCAGACCATTATGGTCGGGTCGACGACGAGTATTCTGTCGGCCGGCGAGATCACCGAGCATCAGGGGATTCTGTGTGATGCAGGGCGCCTTCTACTGATTGCGGCGGAAGAAACGATCGCGAGAGTTATTCCAGTCGCCCCCGCTGACCTCACCCTGCAGGCGCCCGCGACGACCGAACATCGGACCAGCCCCGTCGAGGCCGCGACGCTCACCCTCACAGCGGAAGAAGAAACACACCATCAGACGATGCTGGTCGCCACGAATACCGTCACATTCGTGGTCGAGGATGTAACCCTACACCGTGTCCTGCCGGTGGCGACCACGACGATTACGTGCGCGGGCGCAGTCGTGACGACCCGACTCGGAATGTCGGTGAGCCCGGCCACGATAACGATTACCGCAGAAGAAGAAACCACCCACCAATACGTGGGAGTTTCCGGAGCGATCGTTGGACTTCGTGCGGGGGAGATTCGCCTTCATTGTCACCTTGTTCTTGAGACTGTTCTCCTCACAGCAACGGCTCCAGACGAAACGACCCATCGGACCAGCCCCGTCGAGGCCGCGACGCTCACCCTCACAGCGGAAGAAGAACGCGTCGACCTCATGACGCGCGTGGCGACGAATACGATTCTGGTGACGATTTCTGGAATTGATATGACGGTCATCGCCCCCGTTGAGGCGATGGTCGGCGCACAACAGTTCGTCGTCGACCCCAACTTTGACACGTATCAGGTGCCGATGGGGGACAGCACCGAATTCGTAGTCGCGGCGAACAGCGATACGTTTACGGTAGCTCCCTATACGGACACTGACTTCGCCGTCGACCCGACGGCCGAGACATTCTACCTTTAGTCATCGGAAAGGATAAATACAGGTATGGCATTTATTGTTGGCACACTTACCAAAGATCCCGACGAAACTCGTCTGTATAAGATGGATTGGTCGGCGCATGCCGGTCAAGAAAGTATTGCCAATTCTGCGTGGTCGATTCCCACAGGCCTCACACTCGTCGCCAACGGCATCGTTGCCGGCAACACCAAAACGTATGTCACGTTATCTGGAGGAGAATCTGGTAAAACGTATGTGATTACCAATACGGTGCATACGAGCAATAATCAGATTTGGCAACGAAGCGGTCGACTTGATGTGCGAAACTAACATCAGGCGCACCCCCACCACACGTGTGGGTGTCACTTAACAGTACTCGGCTGATCGACAATACGCGATTTGCTCGCGTACGCGTGTGTCAATACGCTCGCCGCGGGCGACACAGAGGGCCATCTCCGACCAAAACGCCTGTCGTGCTTGCACCCGTGGAATGCCTCGCCGGGTCAGGATGGTGTCCGGCATCGTGCGATACTCGGCTTCCATCTGCGCAAAATGTGCAATAATCTCTGCGATGTCGTCCACCGTCAGATCGTTCCATCGAATCGTACTACGCATCGCCATACTCACAACCTTCCATACTCACGACCTTCCATACCCATTCCCCCCGTGTTACCACGGGTACCCGTGTATCACCACCCACAGCACGCCGGCGCCGGTCAGCAGCACGAGACTGGCGAGGAGCAGTCGTTTCGCGAGTCGCACGGCCCGACGCCGCAGGCGGAACCAAAAAATACGACGGAGTAGTGCACGATCGGTGATGTGATAGTTGGACATTGACGGACCCCTATCGTCTATGTAGCATTAGGGTTCGCGCGAAATAATATTGATATCCGACCAATCGTCATGACGAATGGTATGCCATAGCCACTGGGCCGCCCATACGAGAATCCAAAAGGAGAGTATCGTGCGTAGCGTATACGGAATCACATAAAACGGCACAAAGGTGGCGAGGGCCCAGAACGCCCCGTACGGAAGACTCACCAATATGATCAGTCGCCGTGCGATCCCCCACACAACGGTCCCCCACGTCATCGCCGCGTCTCCGTGGGGGTGGAGTCGGTCGATTCCGGAGCGTCGGCCAACAAGGACGACCATTCGTCTTCAGACAAGGATTCCACTGACGTTTCCTGCCATTGTTCTTCCGCCGTCAACGGCCGTGCCGACCTTCGACGCACGCCCTTGTAGATACGAAGACCCGCCATAATCGCGGCCAGCACGAGACATACCCCCGCAATCAGCACAACGATCATACCACTCACACCAAGTAAAATCTTCATACGTATACCGACTCCTCCATCGTATCCCTATCTTCCTGCGGCTGGGTGCGTGTCCGGTGCTCTCGCCACCCCATCGTGGCCTGGAGACACCGCGCCGCATCGTCACGCACCACACTGACGGAGCCATCGTCGTGCGACGACAGTCGGGTGGCTTGTGCGATATCGTAGGTGGTCAAATCTCGAACAAAATTTGGAAGGTATTCATTTGCCGGAGTGCTAATCGGCAGCGTGTAGCCATCCACGACAATCGCGGTGGCATACATCGTCGTGCCTTGGGCGGGGCGGGGCGGGCAGCGAGTAATCTGCCCGCCCCGTGCCAGAAACATGTCTACGGTTTCTTTGACGACCGCGGCGTCAGGGCGAACGGGGGTAGTGTGTGTCATCATGGTATCATTATACCACATATTCCCCGTTACGCACCTCCTACGTGTCACCCGTTAGCGCGGTTCTTCGGTCTTGCCTTTTTTGCCAACCTTCAACACAACGTTGGTTGGACCCTGTGGCGCAGGGGCGGGGGGTGTCGGAAACGGAATCGGTTCGGGCATCTGAGTACTCCTTCTGAGGGTGTGGGTTACGTATAGGGGTCGATCCGGCGACGAATCGCCGTACGCAGGGTGGTCCAGTAGTTCATCAGCAGATTGCGCAGGTCGTCTCTACAGTCATACAGAGTACGCGTGTGCAGTCCAATCCACCAACCAATACACAAGGCAAGAATAGTCATTCGATCCTCCGTGGTGTGCGGTCTCCTCCTATTTAGGAGATCTTCTGATCGAACTCACAGGCAGACCGTTCGACCGCGGCCTCTTCCCGCCCTTCCATTACCCCCCGAACCCCTCGCGATAGGGCGCAAAAAACGGCGAGTGCGCGATGGCGGCGTAGGGCAACTCTTCTTGCCGCAGGAATCCTCGACCCGTGACGGCCCCGTGCACATACGCATCGACCACACACAACACCCCACACGCCGTGCTGGTTTGAATGGCCGTCTCTCCGTCATGATCGCTCGTCAGGGCGTGGCGATAGGTACGGGTGGTCGGGGTGTGATCGGCCGTGCGACCCGTGACATCGATCCGCATGTAGACGATATCGTCGGTGATCGTCGGGAGCGCCGCGCGCAGCCACGTCGTCATGACATCGGCATGCTGCGACAGGTGCAAATCGTCGCGGAGAATACGAAAGAACGGAAAGTGCCCGGGATAGCGTAAGGTCTTATAGGCCACCGAGTGTGCCCGACCCGCCCAACTCTCCGCTAAGGTCCCAATCCCTCCAGCGGTATAGGCGGCCTCCAACGTGACGCCGGCGACATCCACCTGCGGTTCATAGCCATCCAGCGCACGGACGGTCGTGAGCGCCCCGTCCCGCAGCACATAGGCGTCGCCACAATACTCGTTTACGAGGCCCTCCACACTCCACGTCACCCCATACCCCAACCGATTCAGCGTCGGCGTCCGCGGCAGGGCGCCCACCATCACCGTGATGTCCTCCACCGACGCGAGTCCCTCGGTCAGATGCTGGGCGAGCACGGAGACCATGCCTGGCGCGAGACCACATTGGGGCACAATCGGCGCCGAGGAGGTCAACTGCGCCATCGCCGCCGCATTCCGCACATCTTCCGTGAGATTAAAATATGCGACCCCCAGTTCCGCGGCGGTGGCGGCGATGAGGGGATTGTGCATGTAGGGTAAGCAATCGATCACGACCTCCGCCTGCGACAGCCGACGGCGCACCGTGTCGGGGTCCGTGAGATTCTGGCCGGTGCGAAGATCAGAGCCGCGCACGTGCCACTGGGGGCGCACCGCGTGGAGTCGGCGCACGAGGGAGGTGCCGATATGTCCAAGACCGAAGACTGCAATGTGTGTCATCTGGGGTCTCCGTTACGCGCCCACGTTCCAAATCACGGCCGGTGTCGTGGGGTGGGCGGTGCGCCACGCACAAAAAAATGGCCACAGTTTCGCATCATACTCCGCCGCCGAGGGATACGGGGGCGCCTCGTGCGTCGGGATGCGGGTCCGAAACGCATACGGGGAGGTATAGAGGTGGGCCCGACCGGCTTGCGCGGGGGTCGGGGTATGCCCGACAATCACGCCATGGACCGTCGCCTCAGGAAAGGTCAGTTGCAAGGCCCGACTCAGGGTGCCTGAACTGATGACCGACCAGACGTGCAGACCGGTGCGCGTCGGTAGGTGCGGCGCCACCGCCGTGGTCATCACGCGCACCAAACACGCGAGCGCCTCGGGCGTATTGCCGCCCATCGGCACCACCACCCGCGTCTCCGGCGACTGCGCGACATAATCGCGGGCGCGTTTCTCCGTCACACTGAGCATCCCATTTGGGACCCACCGATAGTCGCCCCCCGCCAGCAGTCCGGCGTGTTGGAGTGGATGGCGCGTGGCGTCGGCGCGCTCGGCCATAAAGAGCACGGCGCGTTTGTTGTAGTGACGACAGACCAGTGAGAGCGCGACTTGCGCATACCCGTGGGCGGGCGCACTCCCGTAGACCCATTCGTCGATCGCTCGATAGTCGGGATGATGCCCGATGAGATAGTCGAGGGCGCGGCGCTTGGTGCCGCCGGGGAGGAGATCATCGCGCACCACGGTGGTGTACGCGTCTCCCTGTAGGGCCTCCACGACGGGGGCGGGATTGGGATCGCTCCATGTGTCGGGAAGAGAAAACAGCGGGGCATTAACGGCGGTGTGCATGCGCCTAGTATATCACACCCGTCACCAGTCGACAACATGAAGACTGTACCCGCGGCCACCCGAGAGAACGACGATAGACAGACGTGCCAGATAAATACACATGATGATACAGACCTTTTCTACCTTTTGTCGGTTACAGGAAGCGAACACGAGTCGTGCCATCGAGTTTGAACGCTACATCGCGAACACCCTCACCGCGATGAATGAAGACGCGCGGAATCCCGACGCCTGGGCGCGGAATAAACACACCCGGATGAAAGGTCGAAGTGTCCCGCCAAAGGAACGCACCGCAGTGACGCGGATTGCGCAGACGGTACTGGAGACCTTGACGTCCCGCCGAATTCATGCCGCCACGTTCGAACGCTCGGGCGGGACGGGGGGTGCGTTATCAGAGTTTTACCAGGCCCAAGGCGTCACGGATACGACGTCCAAGTGCGACATTCGGAGCACCGACAATCGGTTTCGCTTCAGTGTGAAGAATGCCGGTGGCGCGGCGCTGGCCTCAGGCTCCGAAGCGGATCAACGCGCGGCGTTCTATTGGGTGCTGAATGCCCATCCGAACCCCACGACGAACTACCACACGATTGGCGAGCAGATCTTAAAAGCCGTGGACACCTACATGGCGACCATCCCCCCTCCCGCAGGCATTGAGAAGGTCATTGACGTGCGGCACATGACCACCGTGGGAGCGAAGCCGGGCGTCTTGGATGCCGCCAGGACACCGAGGGCCGACTGGAGTGCGGAGATCAAAGACTGGCTCAAACTGATTGCACAACGCGATCGAGACATGAAAGAGACGATTGGGAAACAACTCCAAACCGCCCTCGCCTCGGATGCCGACTTTCGTCGGTTCTATACGTTTGAATGTGCAACGGGGCAAGGCAAGTTTGGGGATATCGGTCTCTCTGGTCCGGCGACCGCCAACTACATGCTCACGTTTGATTATGACGGGCGCGCCCGCGTCGATGCGATAGACGGACCGAACGCGCCGATCATTCAGACCTATGCGAGAAACATGACGTTTCGGTTTCGGTGGAAGCACGGCGCCAAGACCCGTGTGTCGTTGGATCTCTCGAAGGCCTTTCTACAGGGGGAATTGGACGAGTCGTACGTCCGCGTGGAGCAGTCCACGCCGCGCACGATCTCCGACTTCTGGCTCATAGAGTCCCGCGACCTCGCCCGCCGCCTGCTCACGGAAGGACTGGGGGATACTGTCCGGACTCGCTGGGCGCAGTTCACCAATTGGCTCACCACCGCCATTCAGAAACTCAAAGCAACCGTGACGCGCGCCCTGGCGGTGGGGTTGGGCGCCGTGCTGGAGTTTTTCGAACTCACTCCGGACGGAATCTCCGCGTCCTGGCCGACCGCACGGGTGTAAGGATCCCCGGCACAGCCGCGGCTGTACGTGCCGCGCGGCGTGGGCGTTAGGTGTAAAATGACCATGACGGTCGTTACATATAAAATGCGCCCAAGCCGGTGTGCTACTCAAAACAGCGTCGGTGGCGTCTGTCGAGTATTCAAATAGTCCCGCATTGCCAATGTCGTCTGTTCGTAGGCAATCATACAGACGCGCGTGATCCACCGACGCAACGCCGCGTCATCCAGTTGAACTCGAACCGGTTGACGTGCCCGAGCACCGGCATCGTCGTTATTGGTATACGCGGAGGAATTTTTTAATATCACTCACCGCGTTTGACACAGATGTGTAGGTCTTAATTTGTGCGGGGCGTTGTACCGTGGGTACGACAATAATGGACGGGTCAAATGTCATGGGTAATGGGAGAATCATCAGATCCCGATTCAACCAACTCGCGTCACGACCAGTCCCACGTTCGTCGTTACTTGCTCGTTCTTTCCCACTGTCTGTGTCAAGCATAATGGCGACGACATAGGGTTTCATCGCATCAAATGATATATCGTCTGTGGGGTGATAGTGTGTCCGATAGGCGGTGAAGCTGGTCGCGACCTGTTGTCGCTGTTCCGTATCCATCATGGTCAGCGGTACACGATGGAATTCTGCGTCATGTCTATGTAGCCATGGTGCGAGATTATTCCGTAACTGTAGCAAGAGTTCACTACTGTTAAGTTTAGCCTGCTGGTACTTCATCTGGCGTTGTTGCTGCGCCGCACGTTCATCTTCTTGTTTTTTGCGAAGACGAGCCTCGAGTTTGTCTTGCTTTGCCTGTGCTTCCGCATCAAGCATTTTCACATAGTCGCGTATTTTATTTTCGGCATCAGCACGTGCGTGTGCCATAACCTTTCTGGTAAATTCTTTGATTTTCGCAGCACGAACGCCTTCTAGGGTGCCTCGTGCGAACGGACGGCCCCGGGCTTCATCTAAAAATGCGCGAAATGATTGCATACACATATTTAGACAGGGTAGTTATTTAACTTACCGCAGTGTCTTAGTATAACACAGATCTGGGGGGGGGGGGGGGGGC
>Ga0194132_10009540_pt1 | contig 13290 bp, 19 predicted proteins | sample TA2KigOf80mmetaG_FD_148612 | JGI IMG/M metagenome (GOLD analysis project Ga0194132, IMG submission 148612) | Freshwater microbial communities from Lake Tanganyika, Tanzania - TA2015054 Kigoma Offshore 80m | ecosystem: Environmental > Aquatic > Freshwater > Lake | place: Tanzania: Lake... | reverse complement strand
GAGGCGGCCATGAACGCTGTGACCGTGATGCAGCTGCGCTGGCCGGGCAGCGCCATGCTGCTGGGGGCCGATCTGCTGCACCGCTGCCTGGAGGGGCCCGCCTACGGCACTGTCGACGTGGGCCAGGCGGCGGCCTACGGGCTGGAGCTGGGCCGGGTTTGCGCGCCGCTACTGGCCCAGCGCTGGGAGGAGGGCTGGGATCGGCCCCTGGCCGACTGGCGCGAGCAGCTGGGCGTCACCGCCCTGGTGGAGCGCTCGCCGTTCAGGGCGAGCGACCAACGCGGGCGGGCCGAACAAACCTAAACTGACCAGATCAGGCAGACCAGGTCATGTCCTCCCCGCAGGGCGCTCCGTCGCCCGCATCGCCGGGACCCAAGCCGCGCAGCGTGAATGTGCAGGAGGCCAAGACGCACCTCTCGGCCCTGCTGGCCCGGGTTGCAGCCGGCGAACGCATCGTGCTGTCCCGCCATGGCAAGCCGATCGCCCAGCTGGTGCCGCTCGACCCCAGCCCGCGCCGCCAGCTCGGCTTCCTGCAGGGCCGTGTGGATGAGGCGTTCTTCGAGCCCCTGCCCGACGACGAGCTCGAGCGCTGGGGCTGATGCAGCTGCTGCTCGACACCCATGTGCTGCTCTGGGCGCTGCTGGAGCCTCAGAAGCTCTCGCCCGCCTTGCGCACCGCCCTGGAGGACAGCGACAACACCCTCATGGTCAGCGCGGCCTCCGCCTGGGAGATCGCCACCAAGTGGAGGCTCGGCAAGCTGCCACACGCCAGGGCCGTCGTCGAGAACTACGCCATGGCCCTGCATCGTCTGGCGGCGATTGAACTGCCGATCAGCGGTGCCGTGGCCCGCCAGGCCGGCCTCTGGCAGGTGCCCCACCGGGATCCCTTCGATCGCCTGCTGGCCGCCCAGGCCAGCTCCGACGATCTGCTGCTGGCGAGCACAGATCCGGCCTTCGCGCAGTTTGAGGGGGTGCGGACGCTGGCGTGAACCCAGGGCTGCGGCAGCAAGCTCGTTTCCATCCGCATCGCCACTTGTGGCCGGCAGATCCTCAAAGCCCAGAATCAGGCCCGTGCAGCGAGGCACTCCATTGGATGCCCTGATCCGATGACGTCATCAAGACGCGCACGATCCCGGAACCGCCCGATCGGGACGCAACCAGCTCGACGGCAACGGCGGCAAGAACCAGCTCCCGGCGTCAACACTGCTGCGTACACACTCCGGCACGATGATGGAGGTTCTTCCCAGCCGGGTTTTCATGAACGGCAACAGCCAGGCCGTGCGCATCCCGGCTGAGTTCCGGCTCAGCACGGATCGGGTGCAGATCACCTGCACCCCGGATGGTGATCTGGTGATCCACCCTTGCCCGACGAAGCGCGGCGAGGCCGTGCTTGAGGTCTTGGGAGGCTTTGAACAGGATTTTGTCGCTGCCCTGGTTGAACAGCAGGACGCGAAACTCCCGGTGCAGGAGCGGGAGACGCTTTGATCCACCTGCTCGATACCAACATCATCAATTATCTGATCAAAAACCGTCCGCCACAGGTGGCTGAGCGGATCGATGCTCTGGCGGCTGAGGACAGTCTCGCCATGTCGTTCATCACCTGGGCCGGACTCCTGCAGGGGGCTGAGGGCAGCCAGCGCCGCACGGCCACCCTGGCCCAGCTCGACGCCCTGGCCCGCCTGGTCCCGGTCCCCTACCCGGAGGGACCCGTCATCTGCCGCGCCTAGGCGGAGCAGGCGACGGCCCTGAAGAAGCGAGGCACCCCGATCGGGGCCAACGACCTCTGGATCGCTTGCCATGCGCTGGCCCTGGAGGCCACATTGATCACACACAACCTGCGGGAGTTCGAGCGGATTGACGGGCTTCAGCTGGCGGACTGGGCTGCGCCCTGATCCATTGATCGCTGCGCGGTCGCATCGAGCAGACGGCGCATCACCAACGTCTGCAGCAGCAGGGCTCTCAATACCACCATAAAAATCAGCGCCAGCAACTGCGCCCCCAGGGGTTCCGCCAGCGCTGGGGCGACGCCGCGCAGGTGGGGCAGTTCTTCGGTCATCGACACCGCCAGCGCCAGGGGCACTGCCGCCCGCAGGCCGCACCCGGCAACGACCAGGCGATCGGGCCCGGGGAAGCGGCCGGCCGGCAGCACGGCCCACACCGCCAGCAGCCGCGCCAGGGGCAGCACGATCGCCAGCGCCAGCCCGAGCGGCAGCACCGTGAGCAGGGCGGCGGGCTTCACCAGCAAGCCCAGCAACAGCAGCACTGTGATTTCGGCGGCCGTGTTCAGCGGATGCATCACCCGGCCCAGGGCCTGCTGCTCAAAGCGACCGATCCGGTAACGGCCGTTGGAGAGCAACATCCCGGCCACGAAGACCGCCCCCACCCAGCGCCATGGCGGCAAGGTCGTCTCGATCGAGGAGGCCAAGCTCCGCCATCGCCTCCGGGAGTTCGCGGCGGAGCACATTCGCTGGGGCTGCCGCATGGCGTAGCACCTGTTGCGGCGGGAGGGCTGGACCGTCAATCACAAATGAGTGCAACGGATTTGGCGGGAAGACGGTCTGCAACGGCCCACTTGCCGGAAGCGAAAGCGGGCACAACCCGCCGACGGCTCAGTGCGGCGTCACCACGCCGAGCATCCCCACCAGGTGTGGGCCATGGACTTCCAGTTCGACGCCACCGCCGGCGGCCGCAGGCTCAAGTTTCTGGCCGTGATCGACGAGCACAGCCGCCTCTGCCTGACGATCCGGGTGGGCAGGCGCTGCAGGGCCGAGGACGTGGTGGCCGTGTTGGAGGAACTCACCAGCCTCTACCCAGCGCCCGCGTTCATCCGCAGCGGCAACGGGCCAGAGTTCATTGAACAGGCCCTGCGGGACTTGGTGTGAGGCCAGCACCACCACCAGCACGGCCACCATCGCGCCTGGATCCTCCTGGGAGAATGGATTCGCGGAATCGTTCAACGGCCGATCCCGGGATGAGTTCCCCAACACTGAGCTGTTCACCACAGCTCCCGAGGCGCAGATGCTGGCCGATCGCTGGCCGACGCATGGACTAAGTACGCTCAGGCCACATTCGGCTCTCCAGGGGCGTACGCCCCTGGAGGCAGCTCAACAGGGAGCTGCAGCATGACCTCACCCACCCACTCTCATAAGGCTTGGACCGACGAACGGGGTCAGGTCAGAGGTGCTGGCTTCGCAGCGACCCATGGCCTGGTGCGTGGTTCTCCCAACTGAATCGGCCGGGCGCTGAGCCTGAGCGGAGCGGCGCGTTGCAGCTGGTCGGAGGTGCTGCTGAGCCATGAGCTGGCGATATTCAGAAGCTGGATTTGGCGCGGATGTGATCAGCCCGCAGCCGCTGCAGCCAAATTGGGCAGTCTGTGATTGTTCGTCATTGTGCTATTCTAGCACTCGTACCATCTGAGCGAGCGTTCGCCATATCGCCATATCGCCATAATGAATACATCTCAGTGGGGCTTTATCCGCGGTTCCCTTCGCCGATCAGACTTCTCTCAACGCTCACCCCATCTCGCCTGCTCATTAGCGGTTCTGCTGGGTGTGCTGCTGCAGGGCGCTGAGGTGTTGGCCCGGCCTGCGGAGGTGCTGCTGCTACGACATGGACACAAGTCCGGTGAGCGTGTGAACGGGATGAACCTCAACACCAATCTCTCCCACAAAGGTTGGCAGCAGGCGCTGCATCTCGCGCAGATCGTCCCTGCCTGCTTTGTGCAGGGCAAGCGGCTTCACCTGGCGAGTTATCGCTTTGATCTTGCGACCGGAAAGAATGCCCGCAGCTATCAGACCCTGGTGCCGCTGGCCGTGGCTTCTGGTGCAAGCATCAGGGTGTACAGCGATTCGGAGTCTGCTTCCCGAGCCAATGGCCAGATGATTCTGGCCGATCCTGCAAACGATGGTGCCCTTGTAGTGATCGCCTGGGAACATCGCCATATGCCAGAGTTGGCCCAAGGGCTTGGTTGGCAGACACTGGGTGCCATCGCCAATGATGATTTTGACAGCCTCTGGTTGTTGCGTTATTCCAAGGCGGGAGGTCCCCCCGAGGTCACCGTGCTCTCCCAGACAGCTATCGAAGTCCACCGCTGTCCGCCCCAGCGCTGAATGCTGCGAAGGTATGCCTTGCGGGCAGCGCACCATCCACCACTCGGCGCGGGGGGCGCCGGTGCTGCTGTTCGTGAGGGAGAAGTCAAGCAGGGACGGCGGCGCCGAGCCGTTTATGTGCTGGAGGTTTGCGCGGTAGGAGTGCCGGTAAAGCGAACGGATCTGGTTTGCTGCCGGGCCGTTGCTTAGCAGTGCGGCAGGGTTGGCGGTTTGATAGCGCTAGCCGCTTGCCATACCTGCGCCCTTGCCTGCAACCACGGGCGGTCCTGAGCCACGGCGTCCACGCCTGTCTTGATCATCTGACAAGAGGCTGATTTGGTACCACAGCGCACACGCTCCCCTGGCTGGGAACGGCCAAAGTGTTACAACATGTTGTAACAGGTATGGCCCAGCGCCATTTGGTGGAAATCTTGCCCAGCCAAGGCGAACGTTCCGGTCTCGCGTTTTTCCGGGAACCTCTGACCAGCGATGAAACGCTGATCGCCGAACTGGAACCCTGCAGCCGCCCAGAATTGTTCTGCCATCGCCACCAGACCGATCAGCTGATGGTTTTGCGGGGCGGCATTGATCTGATCGTGCTGCAGAACAAGTGCTTGCGTCGTATCCCCTTGCGGGAAGACGAGCCCACCTGGGTGCGCATTCCCCCTTATGTTCCCCATGGGGTCATCAACCGTGGGCCATCAACGGCGGTCGTGGTGAACGCTGTGTTGCGCCATCGCGTCAGCGATAGCCGCGAGTACCAGCCCCGGCCCGTGCCAACAGCCCTGGTGCCAGCCTGGATTGAGCTGCAGCAAGGTCTATTCCTGCAGCGTGCGGACAGCCAGCACTGAGGTCTGGCTGTCATAGCGCTCCGCAGCAAAGGATCAGTCAGCCACGCCCATGGCTGACTGCGGTTGCAACAGCCCCGCCATCACCCCTGAACATCGTTCGCAACGTTGACGCGGATGGTTCGCGGGTAATGCCGGGTTTCCAGCCTTCAGCCTGCTGCTATGACAGAATGGATTCAGATGAAAACATCTGGATCATGACCAAATCTGCTCGCGACATGATCAACGCGCATCTGTTTCCAATACTGGCCTTGATCGCTACCGCAAGCTGCACCTCGATTGCACTGTCACTGTTGCCAATTGCTGCGTCAACGACACGCTGGAACAGTTGCTACGACGTGAGTCAGATTTGGCTGCAGCGTAATCTCCCCAACCTTCCTGAAGCCGAGCGACCCGCGTTGTCTACAAATTACTGCAATGGCGGCCAGGCTCACAAAGGTAAACAATGACCGAGCGACAACCCATGTAGCGAATTCGCTGCAGCAGGATAGCCCGGCCCTCACTCCAGAGGCACTATGCTGAGGTGGACTGGTTTTTCTGGACAGGCCCCATCGTTAACCTCTGAGGCGGGGTACCTCCCCTGATCGGGGCTCCCACCAATGAGCAAGCGCCGCACTCACAGCCCCGAGTTCAAGGCCAGGGTCGCTATGGAGGCGATCAGTGGCCGCAAGACGATCCAGGAGATTGCTGCCGATCACGCCATCCACCCGATCCAGGTGAGCCAGTGGAAGCGGCAGCTGCTGGACGGCGCCAGCGACCTGTTCACCAGGGGCAAGCAGAGCAAGGGCAAAGAGGAAGGGCAGGCCAAGGAGGCAGAGCTGTTCCAGCAGATCGGGCGGCTGCAGATGGAGCTGGAGTGGCTCAAAAAAAAGTCTCAGCTGCTCTGATGCCCGTGAACTGCGCAAGCTGGTCGATCACGACCACCCCGAGCTCAGCATCAGCCGCCAATGTGCGCTTTTGGGCCTGCCCAGATCCACGCTCTATTACCGGCCCACACCGGTGCGTGAATCGAGCCTGCGGATCATGGCGAGGATCGACGCGCTCTACCTGGAGGATCCCTGCAGCGGCAGCCGTCGGATCGTCGACTACCTGGCCAGGGAAGGGATACCGGTCAGCCGCGACCGGGTGCGAAACCTCATGCGCCGCATGGGTTTACGCGCGATCTACCAGAAGCCACGCACCACAGTCCCAGGCGAGCCGTCGGAGCGCTATCCCTGCCTGGTGGACCTCAAGCTGGTCACAGCAGTGGATCAGGTCTGGGCCACCGACATCACCTACATCCCGCTGCAGAAGGGATTCCTCTACCTGGTGGCGATCGTGGATCTGTTCTCCAGAAACGTCCTCAGCTGGAAGCTCTCGAACAGCCTTGACACGGAGTTTTGTCTCGATGCCCTGGAGATGGCGTTGGCAGGTGATCGCAAGCCAGAGATCTTCCACTCCGATCAGGGCTGTCAGTTCACTTCTGGTGACTTCGTGGCCAGGCTGCAAGCTGAGGAGATCAAGATCAGCTGGTCAGGCAAAAAGAGGTGCTACGACAACATTCTGGTCGAGTGGCTGTGGCGAACAGTCAAGTACGAGAAGGTGTGCCTGCATGCCTACAGCGATGGCTGGGATGCAGAAATCAGCCTGGCCCGGTTCCTGTGGAGGTACTGCCATGTAAGGCCGCATAGTTCCCTGGGAGGCAAAACTCCCCACGAGGTCTACACTGAGACCGAACCCTGTTCCTCCCGCCCGAGGTTAACGATGTCAGGGGTCAGGACTGTCCAGTAACAGGACTGTCCAGTAACAGGACTGTCCAGTAAAAGGCACCCACCTCATGCTGCTGGGTCGATAGACTCGCAAGTATAAAATACCTAGTTGATTCCTGGCCAATCGATCTTGCCGAGCTGCTTTTGCATCCATTCTTTGGTTAATCTGAAGCAGTTATTTGCACTCAATGATCTTTTCGTTTTTCGGCACAGTGATGAGCTGTTTATTTAGTGCGCGAAGAATTTCAATTTTTGCGCAGGCATCAATCTCACGAATGCAAGTTTCGAAGCAAAACTTCTACTCTATGGAGAGTTAGTGATTGGCCATGACAACTGGTTGGCAAGCCCCGTATGCACGGGGCGAGACAGGTGCAGATTCGACTAGTTCTGAACCTCTGAGATGGTGAAAGGAGCCGGAGGAAAGCTCGTCGGCATCGGGTCTAGCTCACCGCTGGCAAGGGCTTTGGCGCGGACATACATCTGGCTTGCTGTGGCACCTTGCGCCTCCATAGATTGCGCCACGATGGCCCAATTGCGGATCTCGGTTGTCATTTGAAGAATTGAAAACTGATCATCCAAATTATTGCTGTCTAGCTGAAGTGCCCGCGAGAGGGAAAGCCGCACCTCCACCGAACCTAGGCGCTCGGTGCGTGGTTGCTAGTTCTGCCTCTGGCTCATCTCACCCGGACCTGACTGGCAAGTGGCCAGAAGCCGGACGCGTGCCAGAAGACTGCCGCAGATGTGAGCTCAACCTGGACCCATAACAGCGCACTTCACTAGCATCAGCAGCCCGACTGCATAGGCCGGTTTCTCCAGGCTGTCTGGCAGAACAAACATCTGCATCACCACCCACTGCCATTAGCTGCCCTGGGGCCGGTGATCCGCTCGACACATCGCCCACCAACTAGGCAGCTGGCGCGCTCTCATGCTGAGCGTGATCGCTGACCCGGGCACCCGTCTGTTGAGCAGAGAAGAGCTGCATCCAGGTTTCACCTGGCGGAGCGTGTCGGTGGTGCCGTGCTTGCCACCTGCTGCAAGCCGCCATGGGCGCAGGCCTGCAGGATCGCCTCTCTATCGAAGAAGGGTGATGGAGATCGCAGGGCACAGGCACGCTCGCAAGGTGACAGGTAGTGGGCCAAGGTCAAGCGTCAGCGCCCAGGTCTTCAATGGACTGCTCCAGCAGGTCGCGGCCGCTGTCGTACACGACGCGCGGCGCCGGCCGTTCGGCCTCGGCAGCAGCGATCAAGCGGGCGGCAGCAAGACGCCTCTTCAGTTTGGGATCGGCCTGGCGGGCCGCCTCGGCCCAGGCCTGTCGGCGCTGATTGCGGGCGGCAATGGCACGGTTGCACCAGTACTGCAGCGGCAGGCGGGCCAAGGGCAGGAGCAGCAGCAACAGGGCATAGCCGATAGCGAACCGCGCCAGCCAGGCCACCGGGGGCAGCCAGGCGGGGGCAGCCAGGCGGGGGCAGCCAGGCGCGGGTGATCGCCAGCAGCCATGGCGCAAGCACCAGCAAGGACCCGGCGGTGATGCCATAGGCGACCCGTTGCCCGGTTCCGGCCCGGCTGAGGCGAAAGGCCCGCTCGCGCAGGGGCTGAACCACCTCATCAACACCTGCAGCGTGGGCGGGAAGGGAGGGGAAGCCATAGATCAGGTCCCCGTCCTCACTCACCTCGGGGCGGCCATCGAAACGCAGCAGTACCGGCTGCATGGCGGCATCAGCGAGATCGTGGCGACGATCGGGATCGGAGGGGCAGTCGGGCAGATCGAGCAGCGGGGCCAGGTCCTCGGCGATCACCACGCCACATCGCTGCGACTCCAGGCGGGCATTGGGATCGCCATCGCCGAACAAAATCGAGAACACGGCGTTGAGAAAACCCTCGTGGGCCGGATCGGAGCCCTCGCCCGGCAGGTCCCAGAGCAGGCTCCACAGCTGCTGCGGCGTGGCGGACGAGGACCCCTCACGCGACAAGCCACGCAGGCCATAGATCAGCAGGGCCAGGATCGAGACGGGCACCTGGGCCAACCCCTGCAGCAACGCCGGGCCGGTATCGTCGGCATCACTGCTCGTGAACGACCGCACCACCAGCAGCACCGACAGGATCAGCACCACCAGGGTGGTCACCAGCACCAACACCAGCCCGAAGCTGAGCCGGATCAGGCGGGCGGCCAGGCGCAGGGCCGCCTGCAGCCGGGCCTCCAGACGCCGGCGGCCGCTGCGGGCCAGCAGCCGCATCCGCAGCGCGGGGGGGAAGACGAACAGCAATGTGCCGTCCTCGGCCACCTGCAGGCGACCGGACACCTCGGCCACCAGGGCCAGCAGAGCCGGCTCCACCTCCTGCAGGGACAGCCCGGTGCCGCCTGCAGCGTCGCCGACGCTGCAGCGGCGACCGCGGTTGCCGATCCAGTCGAGCAGGGAGGCCTCAACCGACATGCAGCCCATCCGCCGCCAGCTGCCGCAGGGCCAGCCGATCGGTCTTGTCCACCGGGGTGAGCGGCAGCTCGGGCAGCACACGGATCTCCTCCGGCGCCTTGTAGCCCACCCGGTCCCTGGCGAAGGCGATCAGCTCGGCTTCACTGGGGACGGGCTGGTCGGGCCGCAGGCTGACGTAGGCCCGCACATTCTCGCCGTGCACCGGGTCCTGGATGCCGATCACCCCCGCCAGATCCACGGCCGGGTGTTCCAAAAGCGCCTCCTCCACCTCCTGGGGGCAGATGTTGGAGCTGTCGTGGACGAAGATCTGCTTGCGGCGGCCGCAGAACCAGAAGTAGCCGTCGGCATCGATCCGCATCTCGTCGGCGCTGTCCAGCCAGCCCTGCCGGATGGTGTCGGCAGTGACCTGGGGGTTGTCCCAGTAGCCCACCATGCAGGAGGGCGCCTGGATCCAGAGGCGGCTCTGCTCGCCCGGGGCCACCTCGGTGCCGTCCTCGTGGCGCAGGCTGGCACTGAAGCCCGGGCAGAGCCGGCCCACCGAGCCGATCCGGTTGGGTCCCGACGGGGGCGCCAGGGTGGTGTAGCCGATCTCGGTCATGCCAAAGCATTCGTCGATGCCGAAGCCGGCGGCCCGGCGGAACTCCTCCTGCAGCTGGTGGGGCACCTTGTCGCCGCCGCTGATGCAGAGGCGCACCGAGCCCAGATCCGTGGGCTGGAGCCGTGCATCGCGCAGCAGCTCGAACAGAGCGGCGGGCAGCATCTGCATGACCGCCGGCCGATGGCGCCGCAGCAGGGTTTCCACGGTGACTCCATCGATGCGGCTGGCGATCGCTGCAGAGGCGCCGGCGGCCAGGGCCGCCAGGACGAGGGCGCAGGAGGCGATGTGGGCCAGGGAGCTGCCGGCCAGCACCTCCTCACCCGCCTTGAGTTCGATGGACTGGATCGCGGAGGTGAGAACGGCGGCGAAGCCGGCCCGGCTGTGGGTGACACCCTTCGGAGAGCCGGTGCTGCCGGAGGTGAAGTAGAGGAAGCAGGGCTCCTCGCCGGCCAGCTCGGGCCACGGCGGAGTGTCAGCGACGGCGGGCACTGCCGCCAGCAGGGGTTCGAAGCCTGTCGCATCGTCGATCCGGTGGCAGCCCAGAGGCAGCTGGGCCGCCACGGCGCTGGCTCGCACATCGGCCAGCCGTTCGCCGTCGAACACCAGGGCCGCGGCGCCGCTCACCGTCAGCGCATGGCCGATCTCCGGGGGGCACGTAGCGGTAGTTGAGCGGGGTGACCACCAGGCCGCTGCGCAGCCCCGCCAGGTAATGCACCACCAGCTGCACCCGATTGGGAATCAGGGAGGCGATCCGATCCCCATGCCGCAGCCCCAGCCCCCGGTAAGCCCGGGCCAGCCGCTCCACCTGGCAGTCGAGATCGGCCCAGCTGATGCTGCAGCTGAGATCCTGAAGGGCCGCCGCCGCCGGATCGGCCCCCAGGCCCTGCTCCAGCAAGCGGTCCAGGTCGATCGGTGGGGCCAGGGGCGGGCCGTGGTGGGGCATCGAAGTACGCCAGTCGATTCACCCTGACAGCGGTTGACCGCGGCATCACCGCCGCAGCCTGAGCCGGGTGGGCTGCAGCCACGGCACCCGCTGCTGTTGGGGCACCTGGGGCCTCGTAAGCAACAACTGGGGGCCGGAGGGGTGGTGTGTGCACGTGAACTGGCCGTCGCTGCAGCTGGTGCTGGTGCCACAGCGCCACAACATGATCAACAGCGGCAGCGGGCGGGGTAACCACGAGGTGTCCCTGGCGACTTGTTGCGACCCACTGGGCCAGCTGCTGATCCAGCTGATCGAGGAGCACGCCATTGCGGCGGTGCGCTTGCACCCCATGAAGCTGAGCGGCTTCGCTGCGATTGGCACCTGTGACAATGGCGCAGGCGTGAGGCGAGCCGGCATCGCGGAGAAGTGCCTCAATGGTCCGTACTCGCTGGCACTGATGGATCGGATGCAGCGCGAGCTGCCCGAGCTCTGGAGAGAAGACATCGGTTTGCCACCGGCTGAGGCGCCGTGAACAGCTACAACGCGGGAGACTCCACAGCGGCCCCCGCCACTGGCACCTGCTGATGCGCCCGCGCCGTGGACACCCAGTGCTTCGTGCTGGCCTGCTCAACGGCCCGGCCCGAGAACGGCGAGGGCTATCCCAGCTACGGCCATTCCCTGGTGGTGGATCCCTGGGGCACGGTGGTGGCTGAGGCCGGCAGCGGTGGACAGGTGCTGCATGCCCAGCTGGATCTGGCATAGCTGGCCCTGGCCCGCCAGGCGATTCCCAGCGGCCAGCAGCGCCGCCATGATCTCTATCGGTTGTCCCAGCTTTGAACAGCGGCCATCCAGCGCCCGCCCTCTCCCAGCGCTGGGCCGAGTGAGTGCACCGCTGCTGGCCCAGCGCTGGGAGGAGGGCTGGGATCGGCCCCTGGCCGACTGGCGCGAGCAGCTGGGCGTCACCGCCCTGGTGGAGCGCTCGCCGTTCAGTTCGGAGACGCCCCGGGCCTGAGCGGCAGCAGACGGCGCACCACAACTGTCTGCAGCAGCAGGTCGGCCAATACCACCACAAAGATCAGGGCCAGCAGCTGTGCCCCCAGGGGTTCCACCAGCGCTGGGGCGACGCCGCGCAAGTGGGGTAGCTCTTCGGTCATCGACACCGCCAGCCCCAGCGGCACCGCCGCCCTCAGCCCGCAACCGGCAACGACCAGACGGTCGGGCCAGGGAAAAGTGGACGCCGGCATCACGGCCCACACCGCCAGCAGCCGCGCCAGGGGCACCACGATGGCCAGCGCCAGCCCGAGCGGCAGCACCGTGAGCAGCGCGGCGGGCTTCACCAGCAGGCCGAGCAACAGCAGCACGGTGATTTCGGCGGCCGTGTTCAGCGGATGCATCACCCGGCCCAGGGCCTGCTGCTCAAAGCGACCGATCCGGTAGCGGCCGTTGGAGAGCAACACCCCGGCCACGAACACCGCCAGCAGGCCGCCACCCCCCAGCAGCTGGCCGAAGCCAAAGGCCACGAACGCCAGCGCCACCGCCACCAGCAGCAGCATCGGCTCGGAGCGCACCAGGGCATCGATCAGGCGCGGCGCCACGGCGCCCACGACCAGCCCGGCCAGCAGGCCGGCCAGAAGATGCAACCCCACAGCCCCCAGCTGCTCTGGCAGCCGATTGGCCACCAGGCCATGCAGGGCCTGAGGGTCGCCATGGGGGTGGGCCTGCAATAAGCCGGCCACCAGCCCGAAGCCCAGCAGGGTCACCACCGTGCTCACCGCCACCTCGAACTGCAGCAGATGGCTGAGGCGGCCGCGGATGGAATGGCCCAGCGCCACGAGCAGATCCTCGATGGCGCCGCTGTCGGTGGCGCCCAGGCAGCACACCGCCAGCACCGCGGCGGCCGGCGGCAAACGATCCGCCAGCAGAGACGCCAGCAGCAGCAGGGCCAGCGCCGTGATCGCCACGGTGATCACCACGCCGCCAGTGCCCAGCCGCAGACCTGCGGCGGTCATGCCACGGATGCGGCGCAGGTCGGTCTTGAGACCGGCATAAAAGATCAGCAGCGCCAGGCTCACCCGGTGCAGGGTTTCGATCTGCACCGAGCCGAGGGGCTGGGCCTGGGTCAACCAGGCGGAGGGGATCAGCAGGCCCAGCAACAGCACGGCGGCCGCCCCCGGCAACCGCCAGATCGCCGCCAGGCGATCCACGGCCAGGGCCGCCAAATAGATCAACCCCAACCCCAGGAAGAAGCCACGCGGCAGCAGCGTGCCCTGCAGATGGGGGTGAGGCAGGGTCAGGGCGATCAGCAGTGGGCTCAGCACCGGGTCTGCGGCAGCAGCCGGGCCATCCTCGCTCCGGAGAATGCCCACATCGGGGCTGACCTCAGCCCACCAGCTTGCTATCCCTGGACTGCTGCCCTGAAACCATGCCCTCCCTGCTGCCCCATCCCGGCCGGATCGCCCGGCTCCCCCTGATCCTGCTGGCCCTGGCCGCCGGCAGTGCCGCATCGGCCACCCCGCTGCCCTGCAGCACCGCCACCCTCAAGGGCACCTACCTCTACAGCGAGAGCGGCGTGCTCAACGGCAAGCCCTACGCCGAGAGCGGCCGCGAGGTGTACGACGGCCGGGGCGGCATCGTGCTGAGCTATCGCGGCTCCGA
>Ga0194132_10009539_pt1 | contig 13290 bp, 14 predicted proteins | sample TA2KigOf80mmetaG_FD_148612 | JGI IMG/M metagenome (GOLD analysis project Ga0194132, IMG submission 148612) | Freshwater microbial communities from Lake Tanganyika, Tanzania - TA2015054 Kigoma Offshore 80m | ecosystem: Environmental > Aquatic > Freshwater > Lake | place: Tanzania: Lake... | reverse complement strand
CTGGATCACCACCTCTGGACTCTCGCCCGCTTGCACTCGCTCGACGGCGCGGATGCGGATCTCTTCCAAGGTCTTGTGATCAAGAGATCGGGCATCTCGCTTGGGCATGATCCATTTTACCAGATGTATACCTACTTATGCACTCATTAATAACTCGATTCAGAAAAGACAGGGAGTAAATCAGCGCGGGCAGCGGGGCGGCTTGATCTTCCGGCTTCGTATCGAGCCTGCATGGCAATCCGTTCCGGCCGGAATCCCTGACGTTCCTCGGAACCGAATCTACATCCTGCGTCTGCGCGACAGAAACTTCCTGGTGCTGACGCGCCAGAACGAGTACGCGGATTCGCGGCGCCGCGAGGTGGCGGCGCGGCTGGACTTGAACAAAGCGGCCTCGCGGTTGCAGCAGGCACTCGGGCAGACACTGGAAGCCCACGGCGTGGCGTTGGTTCCCTGACCACGCCGGCTACTTGTCTCCCGGCTGATCCGCAAACGCGCCGGCGACCTTCGACGCCAGATCGAACGTGGCCGCATAGGAGATGTTCGACACCACCGCGACAACCAGCCCGCGTTCAGGCACCATCAGCAGCGATGCCACCATGCCGCCCAGCGTGTCGCCATCGTGACCTACGGCCCGAACGGGCTTGCCCGCCAGCGTGATGGTTTCAAGGTCCCAGCCGAGAGCGTAGCCCGTCTCGTCGCCCGAAGGCAGCCGGTGCGGAGTTTGCAGCAGAGCAACGGTCTCGGGCTTGAGAAGCTTGCCGCCCAGGATCGCCAGGCCGAAACGCACCAGATCGGAGGGTGTCGAAAGGTACACGCCCGCACCGGAGTAACAGGAATGGTCGAGCGGACGCAGCAGGTGCAGGCCGAACTTGGGGTCCGCCGCGAATCGGGGAAAGTAGGAGGTCACACGGCCCCCTGGGCTGGCCGGCGGCGCCGCCGCGCCTCGCGACGCCCGCGGGTCGATGATCAGTTCGCGGACCAGATTCGCCAGAGGGTGGTCGTCGTCGGGTTCGAAGGGCGTGGGGTCGGGTACGGTGTCGCGCAGGTTCAGCGGATCGAGCACACGCTCCTGGACGTACACCAGGAACGGCTTGCCCGCGGCGGCTTCGATGGCCGCGCTCACCGGTATCCAACTGTAGTTCGAATAGCTGAAGCTGCTGCCGGGCGGGAACAGCAGCGGACCTTCCGCGAAGTACGGGAACGCCTGGGCCGGGCTCTCGCAGTGGCGAATGAACAGTTCACTATCGTCGCCGCCATCGGAATCGAGCCCGGAGGTGTGGCTCATGAGTTGGCGAATGGTCACCGCATGCCGGGCCGGGAACGTGGGGACGTGGGTCTGAATAGCGTCGTCCAGGTTCAGCCGCCCCGCCTCCAGAAGAAGCCCCGCGGCGGCTGAAGCCAGCACCGTCGACGCGGTGCCGATCGGGAAGCGGTGTTCGGGCGTGACAGGGGTGTTGGTTCTCAGGTCGGCCAGCCCGACGCCTTCGGCCCACACCAGGCCGCCGCGAACACCCACGGCCAGAGAAAGCCCCGGCAGGTTGCGCTCGATCAGGTGCTCCAGCGCGAGTTGCCGAGCCTTACCGGCCGCACCGGCGAAGGCCTGCGGGGCCGCCGCGCGCGACACCGTGGGCACGCTTCGAGGTTCCGGATGAAGCACTCCGGTCACCCGAAGGCCCGGCAGCAGGATAACGATCAGTCCGGTGATTCCGAGCGCAGCCAGTGCCCAGAGCGGGATCTTCCGTCTTTGCATAACGCCTTACTCCGTGCGCTCAAAACGGGCCTCCAGCCAGATCAGCAGAACCAGCATGGACACCAGGCAGGTGCCAACCAGCGGCACCAGCATCACGCTTCCCACGCCCCACCAGCGGGCCGGATAGGATACCAGCCACGGGCCCAGCAGGCCGCCGGCCACCGCCACCGAGAAAATCCCGTTGAACAGGCCGGGGTGGTAGCCCTGGAACCGCTCCCCGATCCTCTCAACCGCAAGCGGGTAGACCGCCGCAAAGCCCCCGCCGGTGAGCAGGACGCCCACCGTGGCTCCGGACAGATTGTTGGTGGCGCTGAGCAGCACGCAGCCGAACAGGGCCGCTCCGGCGCTCCAGCCCAGAATCCGGACGTGGTTCACCCTTGGCAGCAGGGTTTGAATCACCAGGCGCCCGCCCAGGATCGCGGACCAGTAGAGGGCCAGCAGCATCAGTGCCGAAAGCGGACTGGTGCCCAGCCGCTGGATCAGAAACAGGGGCAGCCAGCCCGCCAGAATCCACTCATTGGCAAACTGGAACAGCAGCAAAAGACCCAGCAGCCATCCCGAAATGTGCAGCTTGTCCGCCGCCACCGGCGACTCCGCCAGCACCGCCGCCGGTCCGCCACGGGCAAAAACTCCGGCGAAAAAGCCGGGCAAAAGCGCCAGAAAAACCAGGGTGCTGGGCACCGTGTACACATTGAACGTGCCCGCCAGCAGCAGAGCCGTGGCCAGACAGCCCAGACCGAAGAATGCACCCGCCAGATTCACCGTGGCCGCCGGCCCCTGCCGGTAAACCGGCATGATGGACCGGAAGACCGCGGCATTCAGGATGCCGGAAGCGATTCCAAGCGCGAACAGGCCCACCAGGCGCGCGGGCAGCGGCGCCGGATCGATGGTGAACGCCATCGACGCAATGGCGGCGCAGGCAATCGAGCAGGCCAGCACCAGGGCCAGACCGGCCGGCCGGCCGTGCAGGAACCGCCGGGTGATCTGCGGCGCGGCCACCAGGCCAAGGCCAACGCTCAGGAAGTGGGCGCCCACCGCCCGCGGATTGAAGTTGACGTGATAAGCCCAGGCGGGCAGCAGCGCCCCCGGGCTCGACATCAACACCCCCAGCAGGAAGAACCCGGCCAACGCCCGCCGCCCGGCCGCCAAGGCGGACCATTCCCCCGGACGGTCCGGGGGCGAGGTGGGCTGAGGGGTGGCCACCCTGCTATCTTAGCGCTCACGGCTCAATCTTGAGCGGACCAAAGACCGGGGCGCCAACGCCCGCCGCGTCTCGCAGGTTGCAACTGGGATCCTTGCCCCAGCCGTAATGAACCACCGCGCCGGCCGGTGGGGGCGTCTGCGTGTAAAGCAGCACCGCGGCGGGGTCGGCGGGGTCCACCACGGTCTTGTAAATGATTGGAAGCAGGGCGCCGTCCGTTCCGTGCACCGTGAATCCGGTGATCCTGCCCTCGGCCGCCAGGCGGCCGTTGACGGTGGCAAAACTCACCTTGATGGCCGGCACGTTGCGCAGGTCGCGCGTCAGGCGGGCGGCTATGGGACGGGGGCCGCGCTGGATTTCTCCCACAGCGATGCGCGCCAGGTTGATGCCGATGCGCTTCAGGTCGCCGGTGCCGACGTGGATCAGGTCATCGAGCGACGAGTCGATGGAGGAGATCATGGTGGCGTTCGGGATGCTGGTTTCAGCCTTGCGCTGCATCTCCTGCACCAGATTCCACCACTGCTCATTGCCCGGATTGATAAACCGCCCGATCTGTACGTAGTAGAACGGCAGGGCCGGCTGGCCGAAATCCTGCCGGATGGCGGCCACCAGGCGCTCGAACTTCTCAAGGAACACCGGCCCGGACTTCGGCCCGGCGTCGGATTCGCCCTGATACCAGAGCACGCCCTTCACACGCCCTCCGGCGGCCTTCACCCGCCGCACCATGGCCCCGTAGAGGGAGTCGCCACCTTTGTCCCGAAGAGCGGGGTCCCACTGGTCCATGGAGGTGCCGCCGTGAGCGCAGGGCAGCAGCCCGATGGGAACACCGTTCCGGCCCGCCAGAGCGACCGCGAACGGCAGCCCCAGCCCGGCGCCCTTCCGGCGATTCCCAATGTAGTCCTCCAGGGCCTTTCCGGTGAGTTTTTCGGGCTGTTTGTCCTTGTTCAGGCGCCAGTGGACCCGGTCCGCGGCGTCGGCCAGGCGGTGCAGCGGTTCCAGTGCCAGGCCCCAGACGTCGGTCTGATCGAAGCTGTGAACCAGATCGTGCGGGGTCTGGACATCCACCAGGTCGCCCACGCCCTCCATGTTCGACTGGCCGGCCAGCACCCAAAGATCGCCCACCAGAATCTGTTCCATCCAGGCGGTGGCGGTGGTGCCCGCCAGGCGTGTTTCCAGCCGGTACGGCCCGCCCGCCGGGACATTGCGCAGGACGCCCGACCACTGGCCGGAGACCACCTTCCCGATACCGGTCCAATCGAGTCCTGCCACCGGCGTATTGCCTCGCCCCAGAACACGAGCCTCCACGGCGCGGCCCTCACCCCGTTCGGCATCGCCGGAAAGGGCGATGTCCGCCTGATTGTTGTCTTTGCGCTGATAAACCTGCCACGGAGCGGCTCCGCCGGTGATGCGAATGCCTTGGGCGAGCAGACTGCCCGCGAAGAGTGCGGCGACCAGAAATCTCATCAGGACGATCTTATCAGGCGCCGCCGGCGTCCCGTCCCACCAGGTCCAGGAAAGCGCGGGACGCATGGCTGATCGCCCGCCGCGCCGGATAAACCAGCCGGATGTTGCGCTCCACGTTGAACTCTTCCACGCGAACCTCCCGCAAACGCCCCTCTTCCACGTCTTCCTCCACCACCAGCTTGGGCAGAAACGCCACGCCTTCGTTGTTCTGCACCAGCTTGCGAATGGTCTCCACCGTGGGCATCTCCACGTCCATTCGCAACGGCACGCGGAATCGCTGAAACTCCCGCAGCACGATGTCGCGATACGGTGAGATCACATTGTGCGCAATGAAGGTCTCGGCGCCCAGTTCGGTGATGGAAATCGATGCCCGGCCCGCCAGATGATGCCTCGGCGAAACCACGAACGCCAGATGGTCCGAATAGATCACCTGAGAGACCAGCCGCTCATCCACCGGGTCATAGGAGATCACCCCCAGTTCGAGCCCGCCGTCGATCAACTCGGCCGGAATCTTGGACGAAAGCGACCGCTGGATGCGGATCTTCACCTTCGGATAGAGGCGCCGGTAGTTCTCAATGTGATGCAGCAGGTACAGCGTCATCAACTCATTGGCGCCAATCACCAGCCGCCCAGCCGAGTTGTCGCGCAGTTCGGCCAGCGCGTTCGTCATCTCGTCCTCAAGCGAGGCAAACCGCTGCGCGAACTCCAGCACCGTTCGCCCGGCGTCGGTCAACAGCAGGTCCTTGGCCGACCGGTCGATCAGCTTTTCATTCAGCTCCGCTTCCAGCCGCTGAATGGCCAGCGAGACGGCCGGCTGAGTTCGCAGCAGCTTTTCAGCGGCCCGCGAAAAACTCTTCTCCTGGGCCACGGTGCGGAAAACCCGCAGGGAATGCAGTTCCACGACTCCGAACCTCCATTAGCAGGCTTAATGATATCATAATCACTTATCGTTCAGCTAAGAAATATAAATTTGATAAATCCTCCGGAGACTCCCATAATAGGGATAAGCGTCGAAAGGCGGTGTCAAATGGATCGTCGCATCTATATTTTTGATACAACCCTCCGGGATGGAGAACAGTCGCCGGGTTGCAGCATGACTGTACCGGAGAAACTCCGGATGGCGGCCAGGCTTGTGGAACTTGGGGTGGATATCATGGAGGCCGGCTTTCCCATCGCCTCCGAAGGGGATTTCGAGGCGGTTCAGGCGGTGAGCCGCGAGTATCCCTGGGTGCAGGTGGCGGCGCTGGCCAGGGCGTGCAATCTGGACGTGGAGCGGGCGGCGAGCGCGCTGGACCGCGCCAAGCGGCCTCGCATTCACACCTTTATCGCCACCTCGGACATCCATCTCCACTACAAGCTGAAGAAGACGCGGGCGCAGGTGCTGGAAGAGGCTGTTTCGGCGGTGCGTCTGGCCCGTCAATACTGCGACGATGTGGAGTTTTCGGCCGAAGACGCCACCCGCACCGACCCTGATTTTCTGGAAGAGATCTCCCGCGCCGTGGTGGCGGCGGGCGCCCGCACGGTGAACCTGCCGGACACGGTGGGCTTCTCGGTGCCCGATGAATACGGCGCTCTGATCGGACGGATGGTGAATGCCCTGGGAGACGCCGCGATTGTGAGCGTGCATTGCCATGACGATCTGGGCCTGGCGGTGGCGAACTCGCTGTCGGCGGTGCAGGCGGGCGCGCGGCAGATTGAGTGCACCATCAATGGAATCGGGGAGCGGGCGGGCAACTGCGCGCTGGAAGAAGTGGTCATGGCGATGAAGACGCGCAATGACCGGCTGCCCTTTGAGACCCGCATTGTGACGGAGCATCTCTATCCGGCGAGCCAGATGTTGTCTTCCATCATCACCTTTGGACCCCAGCCGAACAAGGCCATTGTGGGCGACAACGCCTTCGCGCACGAGGCCGGCATTCATCAGGATGGCTACCTGAAGGAGCGCACCACCTATGAGATCGTCGATCCCAAATCGGTGGGAGTTCCCGAATCGCGCCTGGTGTTGGGGAAGCACAGCGGCCGGCACGCGCTGAAGAAACGCTGCGAGGATCTGGGCTTCAACCTGGGCAAGGATGAACTGGACTGCGTGTACCGGCAGTTCACGGCTTTGGCTGACCGCAAGAAGGGCGTGCGGAACGACGAGATCCTCGCGTTCTGCCGCCAGGCCACCGAACAGGGGACGGCCGCCTGACGGCGCACTCCACCCGTTCGCGACATACTTGAAAAGAGAGGTTCATGGAACTCAACGTTCTTATTCTGCCCGGTGACGGCATTGGCACGGAAGTGACCCGTGAGGCGGTGCGTGTGCTGAATCACGTGGCGGCGCGGTTTTCACACACCGTGAATCTGACCGAAGGGCTGCTGGGCGGCATTGCCATTCACAAGACCGGCGGTCCGTTCCCCGCCGAAACGGAAAAGCTGGCGCTCGAAGCCGACGCCACGCTGATGGGCGCCGTGGGCCTGCCCGAGTTCGACAACTGGCCGCCGGAAAAGCGCCCGGAACGCGGCCTGCTGGGCATCCGGAAGTGCCTGGGCGTGTACGCGAATCTGCGCCCGGTGCGGGCGTATCAGCCGCTGATCGAATCGTCTCCGCTGAAGAATCACCTGGTTGAAGGCACGGACATGATCATCGTGCGCGAACTGACCGGCGGCATCTACTATGGAACGCCGCGCGGCATTGCGGGCACGGGCGACGAGGAACGCGGCACGAACACGATGACCTACACGCGGGCGGAGATTGCCCGTGTATCGCGGATGGCGTTCGAACTGGCGCGCGCCCGGCGGAAGAAGGTGACCAGCGTCGACAAGTCGAACGTGCTTGAGACGTCGCAGTTGTGGCGCCGCGTGATCACGGAAGTGGCGGCCGGATATCCGGATGTCGAACTGGACCATCTGCTGGTCGACAACTGCGCAATGCAGTTGATTCTCAACCCCAAGCGGTTCGACGTGGTGGTGATGGAGAACATGTTCGGCGACATCCTCAGCGATGAGGGCGCGGTGCTGGCCGGCTCGATCGGGATGCTGCCCTCGGCCTCCATTGGCGCGCGGAAGCCGAATGGCGCGTGGGTGGGGTTGTATGAGCCGGTCCACGGGTCGGCGCCGGATATCGCCGGCCAGAACAAGGCGAATCCGTTCGGCGCCATCGGCTCCGTGGCGGCGATGCTGGAATACAGCTTCGGCCTTATGGAAGAAGCCGCGGCGGTGAACCGCGCGGTCGAGGCCGTGCTGGCATCGGGCAACGTGACGGCGGATCTGAAAGGCAAGGCAACCACCGAACAGGTGGGCCAGGCCGTCTGCGCGGCGATCTAGGAAAGCAGTTTACAGCAATGGCAATTCAAAACACGAAACCACGCACGATCATCGAAAAGGTGTGGGATTCCCACGTGGTGGCCGAGCGGGCCGGCGCGCCGTCCCTGCTCTACATCGACCTGCATCTGGTGCATGAAGTGACATCGCCGCAGGCCTTCGATGGTCTGCGCAAGCGCGGACTCCGCGTCCGGCGGCCGGACCTGACCTTCGCCACCACAGACCATTCGACGCCCACCACACCCCGGTCCCTGCCCATCGTCGATACCATCGCCGCGGCGCAGGTGGCGCGGCTTGAGGCCAATGCCGCCGAGTTCGGCATCCCCTGCTACGGCTTCCAGCACGAGCGGCAGGGCATTGTGCACGTGATTGGCCCGGAAAACGGCCTGACGCAGCCCGGCATGACCGTGGTTTGCGGCGATTCGCACACGGCGACGCACGGCGCATTCGGCGCGCTGGCGTTCGGCATCGGCACCAGTGAAGTGGAGCATGTTCTGGCCACCCAGTGCCTGCTGCAGAAGCCATCGAAGACGTTCAAGGTGCAGGTGGATGGCACCTTGGGCCGGGGCGTCACCGCCAAGGACATCATCCTGGCGATGATCGCCAAAATCGGCGTCGGCGGGGGCACCGGCTGCGTGCTTGAGTACTGCGGGTCAACCATTCGCGCGCTTTCGATGGAAGAGCGGATGACGGTCTGCAACATGTCGATTGAGGCCGGCGCGCGCGCGGGTCTGGTGGCTCCGGACGATGCCACATACCAGTTCCTGGCGGGCCGCCGGTTTGCGCCGAAGGGCGCCGATTGGGACGCGGCCGTGGCGCGGTGGCGGCGGTTGCCCACCGACGACGGGGCATCCTACGACCACGAAGTGACCATCGACGCGGCGGGCCTGGAGCCGATGATCACCTTCGGCACGCATCCCGGGATGGGCATTCCGATTTCGGCGGCGATCCCCGACCCTGCCTCCGTGGCTGACCCGCTGGAGCGCGACACACTGGCCAAGGCGCTGCGCTACATGGATCTGGCGCCGGGCCGGCCGCTGCTGGGCCAGCCGGTGAACGTTGTGTTCGTGGGAAGCTGCACCAACTCCCGCATAAGCGATCTGCGGGCGGCGGCGGATGTGCTGCGGGGACGGAAGGTGAGTTCCTCGGTCCGCATGATGGTGGTGCCCGGGTCCCGTGAGATCAAGCGGCAGGCCGAGGCCGAGGGCCTGGATTCGGTGTTCCGCGAAGCCGGGGCGGAGTGGCGCGAGGCGGGCTGTTCGATGTGCATCGCCATGAACGGCGATCAGTTGAAGCCCGGCGAGTACAGCGTTTCCACCAGCAATCGCAACTTTGAAGGACGGCAGGGCAAGGGGGGCCGGACGTTCCTGGCCAGCCCGCTCACCGCCGCCGCCAGCGCCATCACCGGCGTGGTGACCGATGTGAGGACGCTGTAGGAGCAACCGGCCATGGAAAAATTCACTCCCTTTCAAAGCACCGTGGTGGCGCTGCCCATCGACAACGTGGACACCGACCAGATCATTCCGGCACGGTTCCTCAAGACCATTTCAAAGGACGGCCTGGGCGATCAGTTGTTCAATGACTGGCGCTACAACGCCGACGGTTCGCCCAGGGAAGACTTTGTGCTGAACCGTCCGGAGTCGAAACAGGCGGGCATCCTGCTGGCCGGCGACAACTTCGGCTGCGGCAGCTCACGCGAGCATGCCCCGTGGGCGCTCACCCAGTACGGCTTCCGCGCGGTGATCAGTTCCTCGTTCGCCGACATCTTCAAGGGCAACTCGATGAAGAATTCGCTGCTGCCGATTGTGGTGGGGCGCGACGTGCACGCCAGGCTCTTTGAGCTGCATCAGGCCGATGCCGCGATGAAGCTCGGGATCGACCTGGAGGCACGGACACTCACGCTGCCGGATGGAACCTCGGTTTCATTCCCGGTGGACGAGTTCGCGCGGCACTGCCTGCTCGAAGGTGTGGACGAACTGGGCTACATCACGCAGCAGGAGGACGCCATCGCGGCGTTCGAAGCCGGGCGCGTGGGGTCGCTGAACACGCTCGCCGGTTAGGGGACTAAGCTGTCTCCATCAGAAACATCGGCATGTTGACGCCCGCGAACGGCTGAAACTTCCCCCGCACCTGACAGAAGTGCAGTTCCACATTTCGCGCGCCCCACTCATACATCTGGCGCACCAGGCCCGCCCGCTCCACCGGGATCAGGCACACCGGAGACCGCCCGCGATGGCGGTCATACTCCCGCAGAATCAGCGCCGCGGCGTGTTCGTCGGACCGCATCACACCCGGGCCCACCATGTTCATCGCCGCGTGCCCGCATGAAATCAGAAACCCGTCGATCGCGCCTCCCGAGCCTTCGTAGACCGACGCGCTCCAGAAGCCGTGCGGGTTCTCGATGGCCAGCCGGTAGTCCTGCTCCCGCGTGACTCCGCTGACGCTCATCTCGAGAGCGGCGATCGCCGGGATGTCCGCCAGGGTCGCATCACGCACGCGATCCATGCCGGGCACGCGATGCGGCAAACCGGCGGCGGGCACCGTGAGCATCATGTCCTGGTAAGCATGCCGCGGCACAAAGCCCGCACGGTTGTAGAGCGAAAAGGAATCGAGGTTCAACGCGCTCTGCGTCAGGCGCAGGGACTTGTATCCGTGGTGATCGGTGAAATCAGTGATGTAGCGCAGCAGCTCACGGCCAACACCCAAACCGAAGTAGTTCGGATGAACGTTCATGATCCCCAGCCCCACGTGGAGCTTGCGCGGATGGTAGAAGCAGGAACCCATCAGCCGGCCTGTCGATTCGTTCTCCGCCACCACGCAGCAGCCCGGGTCAACGCGCTCATAGACGTCGTAGAAGATGCCCGTGACCGCGGGTCCGCCATGAAAGATCTGTGGCATCCCATGCAGGCGGTACCAGGTATTGATCGATGCGTAGATCAGGTCGGCGATCTCGGAACGGTCGTCTGCCGTTGCGGCGCGCAGCTTCAGCATCGTCGTATTGTCTCATCTCTCAAAGGCCTGCAATCCCACAGGAACTCCGCGCGGGCACGCGCTTCTCGACGAAAAAAGGGGCGGGCGCCCCGAGCCCCCACCCCCTCCCCGCAAGCGCGGGTGCTTCTAGCGCCTGCGAAGACGGACCAGCAAGGCCAGGCCGGCGGCGGCAGCCATCCAGGTGGATGGCTCCGGCACCACCCTCTCAATCAACAGCGAGTTCCCGCCCCGGTTGTCCCCCAGGCACCCGTTGCAGTCGTTGATGCCGAAGTTCACAGTTTGGGCGAACGGCAGCATGATGGTGGTGCTCACCGCGTGGGCCAAGGCCTGCAGCGGCGTCGCATACTTCACCGGCGAGTTTCCGATCAGCGTGAATGGCAGGGATGCGGAAGCAAACTCGTACTCCGCCTCCCAGCCCGCCGTGCACTCGCCGCTTGGTTGACAACCGGCGTTGGCGGCGAACGCGCTCCAGGCGTCATAGATCCCGCCACCAGCCGTACCAACCGGTGTGATCTGGTAGACGCCCGCGGCCAGGAATACGGTCTTGGGATTGTTGAACACCAGGTTGCTGCGGGCGTCGATGTTGACGATCACCGAGGCGCCCGCGGCCGGGCCCACCCCAAGTAGGACCACGGCCACGGTGGTAAGAACTGCGGATTTTTTAAAACGGATCATTGATTGATTCTCCGAACGGTATGAAATTAAGGCGCAAACGCCTCGAAGTCAGAATGCCCGGAGAATCTGGCGGCATGCCAGCGGCAATGTGCGGCAACCGCACGGCAACCTGCGGCAGCCGCCCTATCGCCGCCGGCGCACCAGCACCACCGCCAGACTGCTGACCGCCAAGAGTGCGCCGGTAGCGGGCTCTGGGACTTGGTTGAGGACGATGTTGTCGAATTGGTGGAAAGGGTGTTGTCCGTGCCGCCAGCGCAACTCCCGCAAGTCGGTAAAGCCCGCGAATGTGTACTTATCGAACTGCATCGCGGGCGGTCCAGTGAGGTGACGGGTCGCCGTGGTGCCGTCGTTCCGGTAGCCGGTAAACGTCAGCGCGACATTAAAGCCGTAGCTGCGGGCAAACGGTGCAATGTCAATGGACAACAGGTCGAAGGTCCGGCCGTCTATCCGTTGAAGACTGATCAGTACTCATGCCTGTCGAACCAGCCCAGAAATCGGACACGCCCGACATTGGCATCTGAGCATGACAGAAGAACGTGCCGGTAGTAAGCCGGTAACCGTCCTCCTCGTAAACCTTCGGCAAGAACCGGTAGCCGTGGCCGGCCTGCTTGTTCTGCTCAAAGTCCAGAACCACGGGTGCGGCGTAAGATGTGCCGGCAGCCCACAGGGCAAGGCCGGGCAGAAACGTCTTCGAAAGCAGCATGGAATCTCCTCGATTTCGGTATGTCGGCGTAACTTTCTTGTTTGTTGAAGTTTGCCTTGAAGATAGACTGCCAGGAGTAGCGCCGGGGCGCTAGCGGCAAGGTTCGGCAAGGGAGCGGCAAAGCGCGGCAAACGCTCTTTTGCCACTAGTTGAGAGGCCGGTCGTGAAGCGTGACTTCGTCGAGATTGCCGTCAAACCCACCCAGACGCAACGCGGGGACCGGCCGCGCCGCATCCACAATGGGCAGGGTGGCTGACACCTCGTCGCTGTCCACTCGCAGCCGCACCGTGGGGCCGTCCCGCGTTACCTGGACAAAGTGCCAAATCCAGGGGGCGATGTTCCGGCGGCTTCCCACCCGAGCCTCGGTACCTCGATGGAGCCGCAAGACCAATTTGGATGATTCGATACTCAGGGTCCAGCCCTCCCGGCCATCCTCGGAAAGCTGGCTCGCGATCCGCCCGTCGGCTACCCGGCTGCGGAGCCAGAAACGCAGGCTACCGGGGACAAAGGCGCCGTTCAGCCAGGGGTTGGTCGTTTCGCACCATGACCCCGCGCCGTGGAACCGGAAAGCCTGCCCCACCCTGCCCGGTTCGTAGCCGGTACCCGGCTGGCACCGAACCGGCCGGTTACCCGCGACGTCCGCTGCCGCTCCGTCACCCGGCCAGAAACCCACCAGACCGGCCGGCGGCGGGTCTGAAGCGCCGTGGTCCAGCGGCGCGGCATAAATCCGGCGGCCGGAGGGAAAGTAGACGTGTCCCTCATCGAAGGCCACGGTGCCGGAGGCCGGCGCGAAGCTGCTCGGCAGCACCTCTTCCAGTTGCAGGGTACGGGCGTTGTAAACCCGAATGCCGGGCCCCCCGCCCACCAACCGGGAGCCGTCAGGCGTAAACGTGTTGGGCCCGCCCCACTCCCCCTCATCCAGAGGGATCGAATTCAGCAACTTGAGCCGGGCCGTATCGAACACGTGAACCACGGGCCGGCCCGGCACCGGACATCCGATCTGGTCGTAACCTGGCTTCGTACAGGCGTCCGCTGTGTCGGCCCACAGCATGTTCCCGGCTCCCGAGACCGCCAGATATTAATGAGTGCATAAGTAGGTAGGCATCTGGTAAAATGGATCATGCCCAAGCGAGATGCCCGATCTCTTGATCACAAGACCTTGGAAGAGATCCGCATCCGCGCCGTCGAGCGAGTGCAAGC
>Ga0194132_10009537_pt1 | contig 13291 bp, 10 predicted proteins | sample TA2KigOf80mmetaG_FD_148612 | JGI IMG/M metagenome (GOLD analysis project Ga0194132, IMG submission 148612) | Freshwater microbial communities from Lake Tanganyika, Tanzania - TA2015054 Kigoma Offshore 80m | ecosystem: Environmental > Aquatic > Freshwater > Lake | place: Tanzania: Lake... | reverse complement strand
GAGCCCACGGCGAATGTAGTGTAGACTCGGCCACTGCCTAGACTGATTCTAAAGGGCTTGCCGCCTTCTTACCCCTTCAGGTGACGAACTTGGGCTAGTCCTCGTCCTGCTGGGCCGCCAGCCGGTTGATCACGCCCATATCCTCGAGCGTCGTCACGTCTCCACTCACCGTGTGCGACGTCACAATCTCCCGCAGCAGGCGCCGCATGATTTTGCCCGACCTTGTCTTCGGCAGCGCCTCCGTAAACCGGATCTCCTCGGGCCGCGCAAACGGACCAATCTCGTGCGCCACCCATCCGCGCAACTCTTTGCCCAGCTTGTCGGCATCATGGTCGCCGCGCTTCAGCGTCACAAAGCAGCACACGGCTTGCCCGGTGATCTCGTGGGGCTTGCCCACCACAGCCGCCTCGGCCACCGCCGGATGCTTCACCAGCGCGGATTCGATTTCCATCGTGCTCAGCCTGTGTCCTGAAACGTTCATCACGTCATCCACCCGTCCCAGCACCCAGAAGTAACCGTCCTCGTCCCGCCGCGCCGCGTCGCCCGTGAAGTATACTCCCTGGACTTTGCCCCAATACTGCTCGGCATAGCGGTCCGGATCTCCCCAGATGGTCCGCAGCATCGACGGCCAGGGACGCCGGATCACCAGGTAGCCCTCCTGGTTCGGACCCTTCGAGTTGCCGTCGAGGTCGATGATGTCCGGCATCACGCCCGGCATCGGCAATGTTCCGGATCCCGGCTTGAGCGGGGTCGCGCCGGGCATCGGTGAGATCAGAATCGCGCCCGTTTCAGTCTGCCACCAGGTGTCGACAATCGGACACCCGCCCTTCCCGACGACGCGGTGGTACCACTCCCAGGCCGCCGGATTGATTGGTTCACCCACTGATCCGAGCAGCCGCAGACTCGATAGGTCATGTTTGGCGGGCCACTGGTCGCCCTGCCGGATCAGCGCCCGGATCGCCGTTGGCGACGTGTAGAAGATGGACACCTTGAGCTTGGCGACGATCGACCACCAGCGGTCCCAGCCCGGGGTGTCCGGCGCGCCTTCATAGATGACGCCGGTGACGCCAGCCGACAGCGGGCCGTAAACGATGTAGCTGTGGCCCGTCACCCAGCCGATGTCCGCCGAGCACCAATAAACATCGTCCGGCTTGACGTCGAACACCCATTTGGTGGTCATCGTCGCCTGGAGCAAGTAGCCTCCCGTGGTGTGCAGGATGCCTTTGGGCTTGCCCGTGGTGCCGGATGTGTAGAGCACGTAGAGCGGATGTTCGGCGTCAAGTTCCACCGCCGGACACTCACTCGCAACCCCAGCCTCGGCGTCGCTCCACCAGTGGTCGCGCCCCGCGGCCATGTTGATCGCCGAACCCGTCCGCTTGGCTACGACCACGGTCTTCACCGTTGGACACTCCGCCACCGCCTCATCCACTGCGTCCTTGAGCCGGACTTCTTTCCCCCGCCGCCAGCCGCCGTCCGCCGTGATGACTGCTTGCGCCTCAAGGTCCTGAATCCGCGCCTTGAGCGCCTCAGCCGAGAATCCGCCGAACACCACCGAGTGCGTGATTCCAAGACGCGCGCAGGCGAGCATTGCCACGGGCGCTTCCGGGATCATCGGCATATAGATGATCGCCCGGTCGCCCGTCTTCAATCCCTTTGCCAGAAGCGCGTTGGCGAACCTCTGGACCCGGGCGTGCAGATCGGCAAACGTGATCACCTGGGTATCGCCCGGTTCGCCCTCCCAGAAGAAGGCGGTTTTGCCGCCGTTCCCGGCCAGCACATGGCGGTCGACGCAGTTGTAGCAGACGTTGGTCTTGCCGCCTACGAACCACTTCACGAATGGAGGGTTCCACTCGAACACATGCGACCACTTCTGAAACCAGTGGATCTCGGAGCTGGCCAGGCCCCCCCAGAACTCTTCCGGATTCTCAGCCGCCTGCCGGTACAGTTCGCGGTAGGCATCCATTCCGGAAACGCGCGCTTTGGAGACGAAATCCGGGTTCGGTGCGTAGATGTTCTCTTGACTCATGAACCGTTGATTGTATCATTCCCCACGCAGTTTCCAGATGGCGAACACACTGGAGAAGTCGTCAGTCCAGACACGGGCGGGCGGCTGCGGAGCCGTGGAGAACATCGCCCGTACGCCGTCGTCCCCGGCCACCATCCACGATGCCTCGCTCACACCGTTCACCGGATCGCCAGGCGTAGTCACACGGAACGCCCCAGGCTCCATCCCCCGGACCACGGGCGCGAGATCGGCGTACCGGTTGGAAATGTGCACCAGCAGTGTTCCGCCGGGCCGCAGGTGCCTGCGGTAGACCTGCATCGCCTCCCGCGTGAGAAGGTGCGCCGGAATCGCGTCACTTGAGAACGCGTCGATCACCAGGACGTCGAACCCCTGTGGCGGTTCCATCGAAAGCCGAAGCCGGGCATCGCCCTCGGCGATCGACACTTCCGCCTTGGACAGCGACAGGAATTGGAAATGCCGGCGCGCCATGTCAATCACATCGCGATTGATCTCGTAGAACCGGAAGCGGTCGCCCTCCCGCCCATAGGCCGCCAGCGTACCCACGCCGAGCCCGACCACGCCGACATGCCGCGGCGCGGATGCTTCCGCCGACAGCGCCCGTCCCGCAGCGGTGGGGCGCGCATAGTAGGCGGTCGGCCAGGCCTGCCGCACCGGATCGGAGTACTGGAATCCGTGCATCACACGGCCGTGGATCAGCCTCCGGACCCGGCCCGAAACATCCGTCGTATCCACCGTCTTCACAATGCCGAAGAACCCGCGCCGCTGCTCGATCACCGTCTCGCCGTTGCCAGGGACAAACGCGGCCACCGCCACCGCCGCTCCCCCGAGCAACGCCCAGTTCCGGACCGAGGTGAGCAGGCAGCACGCTGCAATGGCCAGGAACAGCTCGCCATAGTAGTTGATCAGCATGGGCGCGGCGACGGCCACCAGCGCACTCCCCAACGCGCCTCCACCAGCGATCGCCAGGTAGTAATCCGTGAGGAGGCCGGTCTCCGGGCGGGCAGCCGCCAGCTCGCCGTGAACACACATACAGCAGGCGAGCAGCGCAGCCGGATACGCCACCAGGTGGAGCCACAGCGGAGCTTCAGTTCCCATCGACGCCGCCACGCAGGCCAGGCTTCCACAAGCTCCTGCCGCCCAGGCCCAGACCCTGCGGTTGTACGGCTGGTCGGTGCGGAACGCCGCGGCATAGGTTGCCAGGTAAACCACCAGCGGCAGGACCCACAGGAGCGGTGTGACAAACACTTCTTGCGAAAGCTGGTTGGTCGCCGCTGTCAGGAGAGCGCTTCCGGCCGCGGGCAACGCGATCCACCGCCAGTCGATCCGCGGCCGGGCGCTGCGTGGTTCAGGTGCCGGAGCCGCGCCACGGGCGGCGATACCGATCAGCACCACCCACACCGTGTACAGTCCCGCCCAGATCCAGGTCTGGTGCCGAAGCCGGACGAGCGGCTCGGCGGCAGTCAGGTACAGCAGCACGCTTGCCACGGATCCGAGATTCGACCACGAATACAGCCCGTAGTTCGACAGCCGTTTCTGCAGCCAGGGACTCCCGGCTGCCAGCATCAGATACGGCAAGCCGATGTTCACCGACAGCAGGCTGAAAATGGTAACAGTGGGCAGGCCGCCCGGATGCGGCCGCCAAAACCCAGGCAGCACCAGCAGGGGCAGCGCTGCAAGTCCGAGCCACGGCACGGGACGCGCGAAGTGCGCGAGCATGTATCCGGCCAGCAGGGCGCACTGGAAAAACAGCAGGCACGCGGTCCACACCGCGGGTCCGCCGCCGAACCCTGGCAGAAGCAGGCGTCCGGCAATCATCTGCACGGCGAACAGCAGGAATCCGCCCAGGAACGCGGCCCCCGCCGCCACGCGCTGCATTTCTTGGTAGAGGACGCAAGTCACACCCGGCCTGGGTACACAGGCTCGGTCTGGACTTGCACCCTTTGGAAACTCTACCATAGACGAATTGGGCAGACGCCCAATTTTCGCCGCCTCATGCCAATCGCTCAAATCACGGCCGTGGGAACCTACGTGCCGCCTGGTGTTCTAACCAATGCCGACCTCGAGAAGCTGGTCGAGACCTCTGACCAATGGATCGTTGACCGGACCGGGATCCAAGAACGCCACATCGCTCCTCCCGAAATGGCCACCTCGGACATGGCCGTCGAGGCCGCGCGCAAAGCGCTCGAACAGCGCGGAATCGCGGGCACGGACCTGGACGCCATCATCCTGTGCACCGTCACCCCCGACATGCTGTTCCCCTCCACCGCGTGCCTGGTGCAGGACCGCCTGGGCGCGGCTGGCGCCTGGGGATTCGACCTGGTGGCCGCCTGCTCCGGCTTCGTCTACGGACTGACGACAGCCGCCCACTTTGTCCAAAGCGGATCCCACCGGCGCGTGCTCGTGATCGGCGCCGATACGATGTCGCGCATCATCAACTACAAGGACCGGACCACCTGTGTCCTGTTCGGCGACGGCGCGGGGGCATTCCTGGTGGAGCCCTCGGCCAACGGCGACCCCGGGTTCATCGGATTCCATAACGAAATCGACGGATCCGGCGGCGAATACCTCAAGATGCCCGCGGGCGGAAGCCGGAGGCCGGCCTCCGCCGAGTCCGTCGCGGGAGACCTGCATTATGTCCACCAGGAAGGACAGCAGGTGTTCAAATACGCGGTCCGGAAAATGGAGGAGGGCTGCCGCCGGGTGCTCGAAAAACACGGCGTCTCGATCGATCAGGTGAAGCTCCTGATCCCGCACCAGGCCAACCGCCGGATCGTGTCGGCCGCCGCGGAAAAGCTCGGATTGACCGAAGACCGCGTGTTGATCAACATCCACAACTACGGCAACACTACAGCCGCTACCATTCCGCTGGCGACGGCCGATGCGCTCGCCCAAGGCAGGCTCCAAAAGGGAGACTACGTGCTGTTCGCCGCCGTAGGTGCCGGCTTCACCGCGGGCGCCAACTTGTGGCGTTGGGCCTTCTAGTACAATTCCCCAAAGGAGGCCGGACCATGCTCGCCAAAGCCCTGCATGATGAACTGAAATTCGAATCTGCCATCACGAGGAAGTTCCTCGAACTGCTCCCCGAAGACAAGCTCGACTGGGCGCCGCATCCCAAGTCGATGAAGCTGGGGCGTCTCGCCGGACACCTCGCCGAGCTGCCCGGCTGGGGCACGAACACGATCCAGCTCGAACAGCTCGACATCATGCCCGTGGACGGTCCCCGCTACACCGGGCTTGCCGTACAGTCCCGTGCGCAGGCGCTCGAAGCTCTCGACGCCAATGCGGCCGGTGCGCTGTCTGCACTCGCCTCATGCGAAGATGCCTCGCTCATGCAGCCCTGGTCGCTCCTCGCGGGCGGACGCACGCTGATGACGATGCCGCGCGTGGCCGTCCTGCGCGGCATGGTGCTCAGCCACACGGTCCATCACCGCGCCCAGCTTGGCGTCTACTACCGGCTGCTCGACATCCCCGTGCCCGCCACCTATGGGCCGTCGGCCGACGAGCAGAAAATGCCCGGCCAATAACGGAAATCCAAACATGACACCTCAATTTCGAATCGCATCGATTACGGACGAGTTTTCACCCGACCTTGAAAAGGCCCTCGAGCCGATGTCTGAAATCGGCATGACCGGCGCCGAACTGCGCGTGGTCTGGGGCAAGAACATCATGGACCTCTCCGATGAAGAGCTCCGCCGGGCCCGGGCCCTGATCACTGACAAGGGAATGGAAGTGATCGGCGTCGCCTCGCCAATCCTCAAGTGCGTGCTGCCCAACGCGCCGGACGTCGACAGCCGCTTCCAGCACGATATCTTCGCCTCCAAGCACACCTTTGACGACCAGCCGCGCCTGGCCGAACGTGCCTTCGATATCGCCGACATGCTCGGATGCAAGATCATCCGCGTGTTTTCCTATTGGCGGACCGTCCAGCCCGAGGCCTGCTTCAACCCGATCATTGAAGCGCTCCAGTGGCTGTCGGAAGCCGCCGCCAAGCGGGACAAGATCATCGGACTCGAGAATGAGCACGCCTGCAACATCTCGACCGCGGCTGACGCCGCCAAAGCACTCCACGCTCTGAATCATCCGAACCTGAAGCTGGTCTGGGACCCGGCCAACGCCCTATGTTCCGGCGAGGATCCGTTTCCGGGAGGCTACTCCCTGCTGCCCAAGGACCGCATCGCGCACGTCCACACCAAGGACTGCCATATGGACGGCATGAAGCCCATTTGGGGTCCACTTGGAACCCGCCGCATCGATTGGAAGGGTCAGATCGCAGCCCTACGCGCTGATGGCTACACCGGCTGGTTGAGCCTCGAAACCCACTGGAGCGGCCCGGGCGGCAACAACAAGATGGAAGCCAGCCGCATCTGTGGCTGGAATCTCCGCGGCCTGGCATCGCAGTGACGCGCACGGCGTCAATCCTGCTCGTTCTGTGCGCCATTCCGGCGCTCGCGCAGTTTGAATCGATTGATCTGCGCTTCGAAGGAGTCGGTTGCGCCTCTTGTGTCGAGTCGATTCCAGCACGCATTCAGCGCCTCCGTGGTGTGGAATCGGTAACCGTCGATGCCGCTGCGAGCCTGGTGAAGATCCGCCTCGCGCCGGCCAACCGGATCCGCCTGGAACAGGTGCGGGACCTGATCGAGCAGGACGGAACCAAGGTCCGCTCGGCCCACGTGGCGGTCCGCGGGGAGATAGCGAGCGAAGCCGGATCCTGGATGCTACAGCCAGCCGGCGGCACCGCCCGCTACCGGCTCCCTTCCGGCGATTGGAAACAGGGCGAGACCTGCCGCGTCTTGGGGTCCATTGCCGACCTCCGTCCCGAGGGCGGGATCATGACGCTCACCGGCAAGCGCCATGAGTGACATTGGCCGCCTGATCAAGGATTCCGTCGACATCGTCGCAACGGTCCGCGAGTACGTCCCGCGCCTGCAAAAACGCGGGACCAGGTGGGTGGCTCCATGCCCGTTCCACAACGAGCGCACCCCGTCGTTCGGTGTCAACGAGAATCTGCGCATCTACAAGTGCTTCGGCTGCAACAAAGGCGGCGACGTCACATCGTTCGTGATGGAGATCGAGGGCATCACCTGGTGGGAAGCGGTGAAAGCGCTGGCCGAACGGAACGGGATTCCGCTGCCCAAGCGTTCGACGCAAGCCGATGAGGATGCCCGCCGCCGGAATGCTCTGTACGAGATGCACGAGTCGGCGCTCAAACTGTACCAGAGCGCGCTCGCTTCTCCCGCTGGATCGGAAGCGCGCGCCTATCTCGCCAAGCGCGGCGTTACCCCCGCCCTCGTCGAGGAGTTCGGACTCGGTCTTGCCGACCGTGGCGGGCAGACCGTGTTCCGCCGCCTCCACCAGGCTGGCTTCAGCCCCGAGCAGATCGAGTCGTCCGGGCTTTGCCTCAAGCGCCAGGACGGCTCCGGCTACTTCGACCGGTTCCGCGGACGTCTCATGTTCCCCATCCACACCGAACAAGGCAAGATCGCCGGATTCGCCGGACGGGGCCTGAGCGATGAGGACCAGCCCAAGTATCTGAATTCCCCCGACACCGAGCTTTATCACAAGAAGCTCCTGCTCTATAACCTGCACCGCGCCCGCAAGCAAGTCACCAAGTCCGACTACACGATTCTGGTGGAAGGCTACATGGACGCGATCGGACTGTTCGGCGGCGGGATCATCGAGTCGGTGGCAACTTGTGGCACCGCGCTTGGGGAGGAACAGATCCGGGTGCTCCGGCGCTTTTCCGAACAGGTCGTCATCAACCTCGACCCGGATCCCGCTGGTGCCGCGGGCACCGAGCGGATGATTGAAGCGTTGCTCAAAGAGGGCATGCGGGTCCGTGTGCTGGAGCTGCCGGACGGATTGGATCCGGACGAGTTCGTGCTCCACCATGGCGCGGACGCCTACCGCGGACTGATCCGCAAGGCGCCGCGCTACTTTCATTGGCTCGCCGACCGGGCAAGGTCGCGCTACGACATGCGGTCCGCCGAAGGGCGCGTGCAAGCTTTCCGTTATCTGCTCCCGATGATCCAGCGCCTGCCGGGAAAGCTCGAGCGTGCCGCCACTGCCGACGACCTGGCTGGATACCTGGGCGTCGACAAAGGGATGGTGCTCGACGAGCTCAAGAAGTCGGCTGCCAGCCGCGCCACTCCGCCTCCGAAGGTGATGGCCGCCAAAGTGGCACTTGCGCCGTCCGAGCGGCTGCTCGTGCAGTCTCTGGTGGCCAGTGCGGAGGCCCGGGCAGCGGTGCTTCACCGTCTGGTGGACTATCCCTTCCAGGATCCGCCGGCCAGCTTGCCGATCCTCAAAGCGATGACAGCCGTTGGCGAACCGTTTGACTGGGCGGCGCTCGAAGGGAGGCTCGACGATCGGGGGCGCGCCCTATTGTCAACAGTGGTTTTTGCCGATGAGGGTACTGTTGAGGACGGCACACCCCCAGCGGATACGGCTGTTGCACAGGCTGCCGGGTGTGCGGACGCCCTCATCGCTGCGGACGCCGAAGCCCGGGTGCAGGCCCTCAAGGTCCGGATCGCGGCAGCCGAACGGGCGGGCAATGTCAAGGAGGCTTTTGAGCTCAGCATGGAACTAGAGCGGACGAGCCCCAGGCGCAGGCGGGCAAGCTAGAATAGAGGGGCGTTAGCAGCTCTTGGTTATGGCAGTCATCGACGCTGGCGATAAATACGATTTCGAAGAAGTAGGCGAGCTGGTCCGGGACACCGAGTCGGGCGGGCGTGATGTGGCCGAGCTGTTCGCCGATCTCCAGCGCGAAGGCTTTGATCTGGCCGACGACCCCAAGGTCGATTTCGACGGACGCGGTGATGCCAGCCAGGATTCCGGCGACGACTTCGGCGACCTCGACCTGGGCGAGTTCTCCGACAAGACGACAGACCCGGTGCGAATGTACCTCCGCGAGATGGGCACCGTGCCGCTGCTCACCCGCGAAGGCGAAGCCGGATTGGCAAAGCAGATCGAGCGCGGCGAGCGTGCGGTATCGAAGGCTCTGTCCCGGTCGCCACTTGTTGTTCGCGCTGTGCTCGAGATCGGCGGAGAGGTCCAGTCCGGCCAAAAGTCGGTGTGGGATCTGCTCCAGCTCCCCGAGCCCACCGACGAAGAGGACACGACGGACGCCGAGACCGGGCGCTTCCTCGACACGGTCGGCGAGATTGACCGGCACTTCCGCAAGGGCATCGTGCTGATGCACAAGCTGAACGCCACGCCCCGTACCCTGAAGCCCAAGCAATACCGGTCGCTGCGCTGGGATTTGGGGCGTGAGACCATCCGCGTCTCCCGGCTGATACGCGGCATCGAGTTCACTCAGGTGGTGCGGTATGAGCTGTCGAGCGCCGTGCGCGAAGCTGTGGAGCAGCTCCGCCCGATCGAGCGCGAGATCGCCAAGATGCAGCGGCAGATCGAGGATCCGCTCACGGGCAAGGACGCCAAGCGGAGCCACAGGCAGGTGGTCCAGACTCTGCAGGATCTGGAAACCGGGTTTGGTGCCAGCGCGGTTGATCTGCGCCGGACGCTCCAGATTGTCGACCGCGGTGACTTTGAAGCGGAGTCCGCCAAAAAGCAGCTCATTGAGGCCAATCTTCGCCTGGTGGTCTCCATCGCCAAGCGTTACACCAACCGTGGACTCCAGTTCCTTGACCTGATCCAGGAAGGCAACATCGGACTGATGAAGGCGGTCGACAAGTTCGACTACCGGCGCGGCTACAAGTTCTCCACCTACGCGACCTGGTGGGTCCGGCAGGCCATCACCCGTGCGATTGCCGACCAGGCGCGCACGATCCGCATCCCGGTCCACATGATCGAGACGATCAATAAGCTCGTGCGAACCCAGCGCCTGATGCAGCAGGAGCTCGGGCGGGAGCCTACCAACGAAGAACTGTCGCGCAAGATGGAGCTGCCGGTCGGCAAGGTGCGCAAGATTCTGCGGATCGCCCAGGAACCGATCTCACTCGAGACTCCCGTCGGCGAAGAAGAAGAATCCCATCTCGGCGACTTCATCGTCGATAAGCGTATGGCTTCTCCCTCGGAGGCGGTCATCAACCTCAACCTCCGGGAGCATACCGCCGAGGTCCTCAAGACGCTGTCGCCGCGGGAAGAGAAGATCATCAAGATGCGCTTCGGCCTCCAGGACGGCAGCGAGCACACGCTTGAGGAAGTCGGCAGTCAATTCGCCGTCACCCGCGAGCGGATCCGGCAGATCGAGGCCAAGGCCCTGCGCAAGCTCCGCCATCCGAGCCGCAGCCACCGGCTGCGGGCGTTCCTCGAAGACAGAGACAACGAGTAGAGGCGCCAACGTCAAGAGCGACGCTGGCTACTGCAGCGCCACCGCGACGCTCGCGATGTTCCACGGCAGATCCCGAAGCTCGTGGACCAGCCGCCCCGCCCTGTCCACCTCAGCCAGCCGCCTGCCCGTGAAATCGGCTAGCATCAGCCCCCCGCCCGGAAGGGTTGCGATCCCCGCGATCCAGCCCATCCGCACGCTCCCAGCCTTACCGCCAATCGAGCGGACCACCTTGCCCGCGCGGTCCACTTCAATCACTTCGCCCGGATCGATCAGCGTCACCAGCGTGCTGCCGTTCTCCAGCCGCAGTGCCTGATACGGCATCCGGTCCTTGGGCGCCTCGAATTTCCAGACCGTATTCCCGGCGCGATCCAGCTCCAGCACCAGCCCGGCCTTCTGCAGCGCCACCAGCGTCGTGCCTGCCTCAGTCCGGCGGCACATCCGCAGCCACGACCCGGCATGCCCGGGACTCTCCCACTGCCAGGCGATCTTCCCCGCCGGCGTGACCTCGATCACCCGCGCCGCCGCCGGATCCCCAATCAACGTGTTGCCATCGGCCAGCCGTTGGACACTCGCCGGCCGCTTCAATCCCAACTCCGGCCCGGCCTTCCAGACCACCTTCTGCTGGCCATCGATCTCCTCGACCACGCCCTTCGGATCACGTGTGAACAGCACGTGTCCGTTGGGAAGCGCCTGGACATCCAGTCCGCGGTCATTCGGAACCCGCCACAGCACCTTGCCCGACGGCCAGCCCACCGCCGCAAGTTCGGCCGCCGGACCATGATCGCTCACCAGCACCGTGAACCGGTCCGGTTTTGTCTTCAGATGCCGGTCGAAGAAGGCGATCATCGCGCGGTCCGCCCGGTCCGCGTCCGCGCCTCGGAACCCATGTCCCGCGCCCTCAATCGTCTCGATCTCTGCTTCGACACCCGCCGCCAGCAGCCGTTCGCGCAACGGAGGGGACTGCGAATACGGCACATTCAGATCGAGCGTGCCATGGATCGACAACACCGGCGCCGATGCCGGACTCACCCAGTACAGCGGACTCGCCTCCAGGTGCGCGGCCCGCGAGTACGGAAGTTGCCCGCCCACCAGCGGCGGAAGCGCGTCGCCCGCGTTGCGCGATCCGCCGTAGGCAGTCGTCAGGTCCGAGCGTCCATATAGATTGACCACGCAGTTGACGCCGCTGGAGTATCCGGCGTGATCCGGCGGACCCTCGAAACGCGGCAGGCCTGGTGTGACACCGAGGAAAAGAGCGAGCGTCCCTCCCGCTGACACGCCAACGGTCCCGATACGGTCTGGATCCAGCGCAAGCCGCCCCGCGTTCGCCCGCAGAAACCGGACCGCCGCCTTCACGTCGTGGACCGGGGCGGGGAACTGGAAACGCGGAGTCAGCCGGTAGCTGGCCGCCGCCGCGACGTAGCCGTGTTGGGCGAGTTTCACCGCCATCGGGAGCATGCCTTCCCGGTTGCCTCCCGAAAATCCACCGCCATGGATGAGCAGGACCGCGGGGTGCGGACCAGGGCTGTCCGGCCGCACGACATCCATGGCCAGGGCGGGAGCCTGGGTCCGCGCGGGTACGAAAACGAGGTTGCGATCCTGTTTCAGTCCGGCGGGAAGTCCTTGAGCCGAAAGGAAGACCGGCAACAGCAAGGCGGCAATGAGCATGCGCATACTCATCATGGTAAACCGCAAATCCGGAAATTTTTTCCCACCTCCGAAATCCAGTACCCTCCCCGAGGGCGTAAGCACATCCAGGAGAGTGCACTATGACACAAATCTCAAAAATCACCAGAACGGCGGCGCTTCTTGCCGCTTCCGCATTCTCGGCGTTCGGATCCAGCCACCGCGAAGCCTTCGCGGTGCTCAACGAGCCCTGCGCCGACAACACTGACACCTACGCGTGGGTAAGCGATGGAGCACACGATAAGCTCTACCTGATCATGAACTTCAACCCGCTCCACGAGCCCGGCCAGGGCAATCAGGGCTTCCGCGCGTGCAACGGATACCGCTATGAATTCCATATCGGAAGAGGCACCAGCCTGCGCGACGTGATGGTCTACCGGGTGGAATTCAAGAACACGCTTCGCCCCGAAGCTGCGCCAAGCGCCACTGATCCGCTGGGTGGCGGCAACGAGCTCCTGTGGCAGCTCACCGGCGGAACCGAGACCATGACCGTTACCCGGATTCCCCACAGGGCCGACGGAACTCCGGACACCGAACGGACCTCGATCATCGGCCTCGACCTCCCGGTTCTCCCCAACAACCACGGACCGCAGACGGACCGCCTGATCTACGGGCTGGGCAACTTCCGCGGATACGACTCGGGCAACGCCGAAAGCCGCGAAGTGGGTTTGTACAACCAGGCCTTCGTCGACCGCTACATCCACGCGCTCGGCAATGACGGCCGCATCATCGCGGGTCAATTCGACGATCCCTATCAATTGGACGAGAAGGGGATCTTCGACCTCGTCAACCTCGCCAAGGGCGACCTCGGTGGATTGGCTGGCGCGCGCCGCGATCCGGCCAAGGACGTCTTCACGGGCTTCAACGTCTTCTCGATCGCCCTCGAAATTCCGACCAGCGAGCTGTTCCCGGACGGAATCCCGCACAACGGCGAGCTCCGCAATACGTCCACCGATGCGTTGCTCCGCGTCTGGTCCCGGATCACCCGGCAAGCCGTCCAGACCGTGGACAGCACCGAGATCCTCACGGGCGTGAAGGGCTCGGGCGACTGGGTCCAGGTGGGCCGCAACGCTCTGCCGCTGTTCAACGCTGGACTGGTCGGCACGCAGCGCCACACCTGAAGTGAGCCCCTGGCGTGAGACACGCAGTTAAGACACTGTTCGCCGCCGACTGAAAATCCATTGTACGGCGGCTGGTTCTGGCTGCAAGATGGCGGTCATGGAAGACCGCGGATTTTTTCTTACCTTGCAAGCCATTCGCAGGCAGCTGGCAGCGATGCCCAACGACCTGTA
>Ga0194132_10009536_pt1 | contig 13294 bp, 11 predicted proteins | sample TA2KigOf80mmetaG_FD_148612 | JGI IMG/M metagenome (GOLD analysis project Ga0194132, IMG submission 148612) | Freshwater microbial communities from Lake Tanganyika, Tanzania - TA2015054 Kigoma Offshore 80m | ecosystem: Environmental > Aquatic > Freshwater > Lake | place: Tanzania: Lake... | reverse complement strand
CCGTCGTTCACCCCGAAGATGATGAAGCAGTGCCCGTCCGCCAACTGACGGGTCAGCAGGTCACGGATCTCCTTGGCGAGCACCTCGGCGTGCACCGACGTGACCCGCAGGTCCGTCTCGTCGACCAGTCGCCGTGATGGCAAGTGGACCGCTTCCCCGGGGCGGGTGGTTCGGATCGCATCCATGTCAGCTCCTTTTCCTCCGTGGTCAGAATCCCACACGCCTGTGACAGGCAAATCGTGGGACAATCGGGCGCCGGAGTGCGACGATCGATCGTCGTCGGGCGACGGAGACGTCCTGCGACCGGTGCACCAGAGGGGGCGGCATGGGCGAGCACGTCGGGGACGCAGCATCAGTGGGACGACCTCACCGGAGGTCCAGCCGGGTCGTCCTCGCCGCCACCCTCGTGGCCGCGCTCGGCACCGTAGCGACGGCGTGCCCTCCGCCTCCACCGCCACCGCCACCGCCCACCAACCCGCTCTCGCTCGGGGTCGCCAGCACCGTCGGCAACGACGCCGCGGTCGCGGCGTCGATCAGCGGCAACGGCGACATCGTGGCGTTCACGTCGCGGGCTTCGAACCTGGTTCCCAACGACACCAACGGGTTCACCGACCTGTTCGTCCGCCAGGTCACAACCGGCACCGTCACCCGCATCGCCGAGCAGGTGAACTCCGAGCCTCGTATCTCGGCGAACGGTCGCTACGTGTCGTACCGGGCCACGGGCGGACAACTCGCCGTGTTCGACCGGACCACTGCGTCCACCACGAGCTGGTCACCGGCAGCGATCGGATTCGGCTCCACCACCCCGATCGTGCCCGACGACGGAACGGTCGCCATCACAGGCGTTGCGAGCTCCTTCGGCATCGCCGGCACCGACTGCCGGGTCCGAACACTCGCCACCGGGGTGGAACAGACCTGCCCCGCCGGCGGTCCGGGATTCGGTCAGGTCGCCTACGAGGCAGCCAGCCCGAACGGTCGCTACGTCCTCTACTTCTGGCTCGACCAGTCCGGCGGCGGCACGAGCGGACGTCTCCTCTGGGACCGCACCCTCGGCACCACGACGGCCGTCCCGGCGACGGTGGGTTTCTTCCCGTCGTTCGTCGTCCTCGCCAACGACGGCACGATCGTGTTCACCCAGGTGCTCGCCACCGGGTTCGGCACGCTCGCCGCCTACGACATCGCCGACGCCACGCTCACGCTGATGCCGGGGCCGATACCCAACGACACCTCGGTCCCCACCGGCGTCGCCGCCGACGGCACGGCGGTCACGTTCGTCTCGCAGGCGTCGAACCTGGTGTCGAACGACACGAACGATGTGGCCGACACGTTCCGTTGGAATATCGCCGCCGGCACGGTCGCCCGGACGTCGGTGGCCATCGGAACCGCCGCCGAGCTGCCGAACGGTGCCACCCGCTGCGGGAGCGCCCCCGGCCAGACCACCAGCACTGGTGCGCAGCAGTGCGGTCTCACTCCGGACCAGGCAGCTCCGATCGACACCAACGGCGTCGCCGACGCCTACCGGTTCAACTGAGGCGCACCGCTCAACTGAGGCGCACCGCCAACGGTCCCGGCAGCGAGGACCTAGCGTCTGGGACGTGACGTCGTCGGAGTCGGAGTTCCGAACCCTCCCGCACCTCGCACACTGGGGGGCGTTCCGGGTCACCACCGATGGCCGGCGAGTCCTGGCCGTCGACGGCCACCCCGACGATCCGGCGCCCTCGCCCCTGCACCAGAACGTCCTGGGCGACGGTCTGGTGACCGGCCGAGTTCGCCGACCGGCGATCCGAGAGGGCTGGTTGCGCAACGGCCCCGGACCCGACGACCGGCGAGGGTCGGACCGATACGTCGAGCTTCCCTGGGACGAGACCCTCGACATTCTCGCTGCAGAGTTGCGGCGAGTACGGGACGAGCACGGCGACGAGGCGATCTACGGCGGCTCGTACGGCTGGTCGAGCGCCGGACGGTTCCATCATGCCCAGAGCCAGTTGCACCGGTTCCTCAACTGCACCGGGGGCTACACCTCCTCGGTCAACACCTACTCCACGGGAGCGACCGAGGTCATCGTGCCCCACGTGCTCGGCGAGCTGCGAGCGCTTCGCCACCGGGCCACGACCTGGCCGACCATCCTCGAACACACCGACCTCGTCGTGGCATTCGGAGGGATGAACCCCAAGAACACCTGGGTGACTCCGGGCGGCGTCACTCGCCACACCCTCCTCCCAGCGCTCGCCGCAGCGGGACGGCGTGGGCTCGACTTCACGCTGGTCAGCCCGATGCGCGACGACCTGCCCGCCGAAGTCGGCGCCACGTGGCTCCCGATCGTTCCCGGAACCGACACTGCGATGATGCTCGCCCTGGTCCACGTCCTGTTGAGCGAGGATCTCGCCGATCGCGAGTTCCTCGAATCGCACACGACCGGCTGGGAGCGCCTGGCGGACTACGTGCTCGGAGTGAGCGACGGCCGGCCGAAGGACCCACGGTGGGCCGAATCGATCACCGGTATCGACGCCGCCACGATCACGAAACTCGCACGACAGATGAGCTCGGGCCGGACGTTGGTGACGGTGAGTTGGGCCCTGCAGCGGGCCGAGCACGGGGAGCAGCCGGTCTGGATGGGCATCGCGCTGGCCTGCATGCTCGGCCAGATCGGTCGCCCGGGCGGTGGGTTCGGTCACGGTTACGGATCCATGGCCGACGTCGGGATTCCCGAAGTGCCCGGCGCACTACCGACGCTGCCCCAAGGGCACAACCCGGTGCAGGCGTACATCCCGGTGGCGCGGATCACCGATCTGTTGACGCGACCCGGCGAGGCCATCGAGTACAACGGGGAACACCTCACCCTCCCCGACATCCGCCTCGTGTACTGGGCCGGCGGCAACCCGTTCCACCACCACCAGAACCTCTCGTCGCTGCGCCGGGCGATGACTCGCCCCGACACGGTGGTCGTCCACGAGCCGTTCTGGACCGGCACCGCCCGCCACGCCGACGTGGTCCTGCCGGTCACGACCACGCTCGAGCGCGACGACATCGGCGCCGGACGCAACGACGGATACGTCTTCGCCATGCCCCGGGCCGTCGAGCCGCTCGAGGAGGCCAGGGACGACTTCGCCATCCTCGCCGGCCTGTCCGAACGGCTCGGCGTGGCCGAGGAGTTCACCGAAGGTCGCGACGTCGACGCCTGGCTCGAACACCTCTACGAACGCTTCCGGAGGGCACATGGGTCCCGAGGCGTCCCTCTTCCCGACTTCGAGGAGTTCTGGTCGGCTGGCGAGATACGCCTACCCGACACCGGGGAGCATCACACGCTCTTCGAGGAGTTCCGCCACGACCCCCTCGGTCATCCGTTGCCCACCCCGAGTGGACGGATCGAGCTCTTCTCGGAGGTCATCGACGCATTCGGTTACGACGACTGCCCGGGCCATCCGGCGTGGCTCGAACCGGTCGAGTGGCTCGGGGGCCGGGTCGCAGAACGGTTCCCCCTCGCCCTCGTGGCCAATCAGCCCTCGACCCGCCTGCACAGCCAACTCGACGGCGGTCCGCACAGTCGCAGGGCCAAGGTCGCCGGTCGCGAACCGATTCGGATCCACCCCGATGACGCTGCGGCCCGAGGCATCACCGACGGAGACCTCGTCGTCGTCCACAACGATCGCGGCTCGGCGATCGCTGGCGCCGTCGTCACCGACGCCGTACGCAGGGGGGTGGTCAACCTCGCCACCGGGGCGTGGTACACCCCGGCTGATCCCGGGACGGTCGAGTCGATGTGCCTCCAGGGCAACCCGAACGTCCTCACCTCCGATCGCGGCACCTCGCGACTCGCTCAGGGATCAACCGGTCAACTGACGATGGTTGACGTGCAGCGATTCACCGGGGACGTCGTCGATTGCGATCCGTACGAGCCGCCGTTGACGAGCGGAACCGACTGAGCGACCCGACGCCACCGGGAAGCGTGGCGATCAGGCCGAGTTGCCGGGAGTCTCCATCTTGCGGGCGAGCGCTTCGCCGAGTGTCCCGCCCCCCAGACCCGGCACGGCGATCACGACGGTCGTGATCGTCTTAGATGGATCCGAGAGCACGACGTTGAGCACGAGTGCGGCCACGACGCCCCCGAGGACCGCACCCACGACGAAGCCTGCGATTCGCACCACCATGCTGCGAATGATGGCCACGATCCGCACGAGCGGCGGGGCCACCGCCCAACCCACGGCGGCTGATGCGGGACCCGTACACTCGAGCGTGTGAGCGAGCGACCCCGGGTGCTCCTGGCGATCACCTACGGGTTCAGCGTGCGGTACTCGGTGCCGACCGGACTGCTCGATGCGCTCAGCGGAATCTGCACCCCGGTGGTCGGCCTCGGCTGGGACGACGACGAACTGCAGGCCCTCCTGACCGATAGCAGCGTCGACGTCGTCCGACTCCCCGACGCCCGCATCGACGCGTCGTACCGGGCGGTCCGCAAGCGGCTCCAGGTGCTCCAACACCACCGGCTGCGCTCACCGACCACCCGGATCGAACGGGCGTACCGAGAGCAGGACTACGACTCTCGGACCCGAACGACGGCCACGCTCCGCCGGTGGCGCGACCTGGCCGCCGTGACCCGACCGGGAGGAGCGGCGGAACTCGAGCGCGCCGAACCCGCTGCGGTTCGCTCCGGCACGAACGTGGACGACTTCGAGCGGGTGCTCGGCTCGGCCGACGTGGAGCTTGTGCTCAGTCTCACCCCATACCACGATCAGGACGCGCTGACGCTCTGGGCCGCACGCTGGGCCGGCGTTCCATCGCTGACGTCGATCATCTCCTTCGACAACACGACCGCCCGGGAACGGATCGCCGTGCGCAGCGAGCGCATCGTCGTGTGGAACCGACACAACGTCGACGAACTCCACCGGGGCTACCCCGATCTGGACGCCGAACAGGTCGGGGTCATCGGTGCACCGCAATTCGATCTGCACCACCGACCCGAACTGGTCGTCGACGAGTCCGAATGGCGGGACCGGCTGGGCCTGCCCGCCGACCGGCCGGTGATCCTCTACGGCGCCGGTCCCGGGTTCCTGGTGCCCGGAGAGCGCGAGCTGGTGCGACTGCTCGATCGCAGCATCAACGAGGGCCGGCTGCCCGATGACCCGTTCCTGCTGGTGCGTCGCCACCCCGGTGACACGGTCGAACCCTGGCAGCAGCTCTCGGAGACGCTGACCGCCGGCACCGTCGTCGACCCGTGGGCCGCCGGCTCCAACCCGTTCCGGGGGTGGCCCAGCACCGACGACCTGATCGACCAGATGAGCTCCTTCGCCCACGCAGCGGTGCACGTCAACGTGAGCAGCTCCATGACGCTGGACGGGGCGGTGTTCGACCGACCCCAGGTCGGGCCCCGTTTCGTCCCCGGCGCCGACCCACGCGCGGCGAAGCAGGTGCGCGAGCTCTACGACCGCGAGCACTGGTGGCCGATCACCGCCTCGGGGGGTCTGGCCACCGCCGACTCGCCCGACGAACTCCTCGCCGCCGTCACCGAGGGCCTGCGGGACCCGTCGGCCCGCAGCGCCGGACGACAGCGGATGGTCGAGGACCTGTTGACCTTCACCGACGGCCACTCGAGCCAGCGGCTCGTCGACGAGGTGCACCGAGCGCTGGGGGACCGGCCGTGAACGAGAAAGCCCCCGGACCGGACGACGTGCGAAGGGCCGTGATCGTCGGCTCCGGGAGCGCCGGGCGCCGACACCTGACGGCGCTGCGATGCCGGTTCCCGGACGCCGAACTGGTGATGGTCCGCCGCCCGGACAGCACCACTCCGCTCGACGTGCCGGCCGAACAGGGGGCGGTGCTGGTCGAGTCGCTCGACGAGGCCCTCGGCGCCGGTCCGGCCGACCTGGGGGTCGTGGCCTCCCCCGCCCCGTTCCACGTCGAGCACACCGCCGCGTTCGTGGAGGCCGGGGTGCGGTGCGTGCTGCTCGAGAAGCCCGTGGCGACCTCCGCAGAGCTCGCAGAGCCACTCGTCGGTCTGGCTGCGGGCAGCACCGACGTGGTCGTCGGCTACCACCTGCGCTGGTCCGACACGGCACCTGCGGTGCGGTCGCTGCTGCTCGACGGCGTCGTCGGGAGCGTGACGTCGTTCGGATTCCACTCGGCCCAACACCTGTCGAACTGGCGGCCGTGGGCCCGCACCGAGCAGACCGTCAGCGGCCGGGCCGAACTGGGCGGTGGGATCCTGCTGGAGATCAGCCACGAGCTCGACGGGCTGCGGTGGTTGCTCGCCGGATCCCACGGCGAGGTCGACCGGGTGGCCGCCCGGCTGCGCTTCGACGGCGCACCCACCGACGGCAACGTCGACACGGTCGCCGACATCGACGTGGTGCTCGCCGACGGCACCAGCGGCGTCGTGCACCTCGACATGACCTCGCCGGTGCACGAACGCCGGTGGCACTTCGACGGCCCGGACGCCACGCTGTGGGCCGACCTGCTCACCGGTCGGATCGAGCGGCGGGGGCCCGGCGGCACCGAGGTTCTCGTCGACGCCGCCGCCGAGGGCGAGCGGGACCGGGCCGAGGGCGGCCTCATCGACCACGTGCTCGCCGTGCAGGCCGGGCTCACCGAACCGGGGTGCACGGTGGAGGACGGGATCGAGGTGCTGCAGATCGTCGACGCAGCCCGGCGGAGCCACGAAGATGGCGGCGCGCCGGTCGACACAGTCCGGACACAGCCCGGGACCGGAGGGAGCGCTCGTGCGTGAGATCAGGGAACTCGCCCGACTCGGCGGTCGGGTCGCACTCGTCGCCGGCGGGGCCGGTCACATCGGTGCCGCCGTCGCCGACGCCCTGGCCCAGCAGGGCGCGACTGTGGTCGTCGCCGACCTCGATGCGGACCGGTGCGAGCAGGTCGCCTCGTCGATCGCCGAGCGTCGCGACGTGCCCACCGATGCCGAACCCGTCGACCTGTGCGACGAGGACGCCACCCGCGCCCTCGCCGGTCGCGTACGGGAGCGCCACGGGCGCATCGACGTGCTGGTCCACACCGCAGCGCTGGTCGGCGGCCCGCACATGGACGGCTGGACCACACCGTTCCCGGAGCAGCGCACCGGTGTGTGGCGCCATGCCCTGGAGCTGAACCTGACGTCGGTGTTCGTGCTCACCCAGGCCTGCGCCCCGGCGCTGGCCGTGTCCGGGCACGGGTCGGTCGTGCTGTTCGGGTCGATCTACGGACTCGCCGGGCCGGACTGGCGGATCTACGAGGGTACCGACATGGGCAACGCCGCCGGGTACGCCGCTTCCAAGGGCGGGGTGCTGCAGCTCACCCGCTGGCTCGCCACGACGCTCGCCCCCGAGGTCCGCGTCAACTCGATCAGTCCCGGCGGCGTGTTCCGGGATCATCCCGACGAGTTCCGTTCCGCCTACGAGGAGCGCACCCCGCTGCGCCGGATGGCCACCGAGGAGGACCTCGTCGGTGCGGTCGTGTTCCTGGCGAGTGACCTGTCCGCCTACGTGACCGGGGTGGACGTCCCGGTCGACGGCGGCTGGACGGCGTGGTGACCGGTCTGGTGACCGGGGGTCGCTGACCCGACCGGCCGGGTGGTTCAGCCCGGTCGGTTCAACCCGGGCGGGCGAACCGCCACACGTCGTCGTCGACGTTGCGCCACTGCGACGGGTCGAAGAAGTTGAACGTCTCTCGGTCACCACCGAAGGTGTAGATCGCATCGCCCGTCGTTCCCGGCCCGCCCGGGGCGACCACCGTGTCGTAGTCGTAGCGGATCGCGGCCTCGGTCGTGGCGTTCCAGGGGACCGTCGCCATGCGGGTCCAGGTGGCACCGTCGTCGCTGACCCAGGCATCCATCGGGCTCGACCGCCCGAACACGTCCCAGGGCAGCGGGCTCTGGCCGTACCCGCCGAAACACACGAAGGTGCCGTCGAGGACGTCGCAGGTGTGGCCCGGACGCGGCGACCAGCCGGCGGAACGGGTCACCAGTTCCCAGTTCGCCCCGTCGCGGGTCCGCCAGACGTCGTTGAAGTACGGCGGCGGGCTGCCGGTGAAGCCGTACTCACCGCCGAACAGGTAGAGCCACCCGTCACGGACCGCCACCGACGCCCCGGCGCGGGGTGCCCACGGCGCTGCTGCCGTGACCCGCTCCCAGGTCACGCCGTCGACCGAGCGCCAGACGTCGTTGAACAGCTGCCGCACCGGCGGACCGCCGACGATGCTCACGTCGTCGTTGACCGATCCGCCCAGCAGGTAGATGGCCCCGTCGAGCACCGCGGCGCTCAGCCCGGCCCGACCCTCCCATGGCGCGTCGGTGGTGAGCGGCGTCCACGTCGCACCGTCGGTGCTGGCCCACACGTCGTCGAAGAACTCGGAACGGGATGCCACCCTCGGGTAGCAGAACGGGTTGGCGGCGCAGGCCGGGTTGACGTCCACGATGAAGTTCTGACCGCCCAGCAGGACCATGCGGTCCCCCTGCACGACGACCTCGTGGTACGAGCGCGCCGGCCAGCTGTCGGGTTGTCCCTCCTCGTGGACCCGGGTCCAGGTTCGACCCAGGTCGTCGCTGCGCCAGGTGTCGCCCCAGATGGTCGAGTCACCCGGGATGGGGCCCTTGGGGAACGGCGTGTACGGCTTCGGGGTCCGACCACCCACGACGAACATGGAGTCACCCAGCATCACGGACTCCACACCAGCCCGAGCACCCCAGGGTGCGCCGTCGGCCACGGCGGTCCACTCGTGGGCGCCGAACCGGGTCGGTGCAGCGGGCGGGAGCTGCGGGACGCAGGCGGCCACCACGGACGCCAGGACCACGCCCAGCACCAACAAGGGCGTCGGCGCCGCACGTCGCAACGGCCCGGAAGTTTCCGAACATCGAATCATTCGTCTCCCACCACTCGTCGGTCCTCGGGACCCCGCCTGCAGGAACCCGTCGCCCGGACCGAACGCCGCCACGTCCACGCTGACAGAAGAACAGCACCGGGAGCGAACTGATTCCCAGTGGCGGTCGGTGGGGTACTGGACCAGAATCGCCCCGTGACCGACGAGGACACCTCAGCGCTCGACCGGGCCCGGTACGTCTCGCTGACCACCTTCCGGCGCAACGGCGACCCCGTGGCCACGCCGGTGTGGACGGTCCGCCACGAGGGGGGCTGGGCCTGCACGACCGGGGCGACCTCCGGGAAGGTGGCACGCCTGCGCCACACGGACCGGATCGAGGTCGCGCCCTGCGACGTCAGGGGCCGGGTGGCCGACGGCGCGCCCCGCTACAGCGGCACCGCCCGGGTGGTCGAGGATCCAGCCGAGTACCGGCGGGTGCGCTCGGCGGTGGTGCGCCGGTACTGGGTGCTCGGACCGGCGCTCGTCGCGTGGGGAGCGATCGGTCGCATGTTCGGGCGTCACGCCGCCGAGGGTGCCGTGACTTGGACCATCGACTCCGGCGACTGAGCGGTCGGGAGGCGACGGGGTGGACCGGCCGCTCGGCGAGGTCGACCTCGGGGTGGACGACCACCCCGGCGAAGAACTCCACCGAATCATGCACCGGGCCCGCAACGCCGGGCCCATCGTGCCGGTCCGGTTCATGGGCACCGAGGCGCACCTGCTCACGACCTTCGACGCCGTGCGGACGTTCCTCTCCGACGACGATCAGTTCCCCGGGGGCGTGATCTACCGGTACTCGACCCGACCGAGCGTCGGCAGCACGTTCATCGACCTCGACGGCGAGGACCACCACCGGGTCCGTCGGCTCGCCACCCCTGCGTTCCGGTCCCGGGCCGTACGGCGCTTCGTGGACGACGAACTCACGCCGCTCGCCGATGAGGTGCTCGACGAGATGCTCGCCGCCGGGCTCGACGACCTCGTTGAGGGCTACGTGCGGGTCCTCCCGTTCTGGTCGATCAGCCGGAAGCTCGGCTTGCCCGTCGGGACCGAGGAGCGGCAGCGGACCTGGGCGCTCGCGCTGCTCAGTCACCCGACCGACCCCGAGGGCGCCCGGCGTGCGGCAGACGCAGTGACCGAGTTCCTGCTCCCGACCCTGGCCGAACGTCGGGCGACGCCACGCGACGACGTCGTCTCGCGGCTGCTGACCGCCGAGGTCGACGGCGCGGGGCTCACCGACGAACAGGTGGCCGCGCACGTCCGGTTGCTGTACGCCGTCGGTGCCACCACCACCTCCGACGGACTCGGGACACTGCTCCGGCGGACGCTCACCGAGCCCGGACTGTGGGAACGGCTGCGCGCCGACCGGTCGCTGCTCCCGGCGGTGGTCCACGAGTCGCTGCGGACCGAACCGCCGGTGGCGCTGCTCCCCCGACTCGCCGTCGACGGTGGCGAGGTGGCGGGCGTCGAGCTGCCGCCCGGCGCGCTCGTCCTGTGCGGGATCGCTGCGGCGAACCGCGACCCGGCGGTGTTCAGCGACCCGGACCGCTTCAATCCGGAGCGACCGGAGACCGAGGTGCTCACCTTCGGGTTCGGCTCGAAGTTCTGCCCCGGCTCACACCTGGCCCGACAGCAACTCGCCGCGGCGACCGACGTCCTGTTGGAACGGCTGGGCGGCGTGCGAGTGGTCGACGCGCCTGAGCCCACCGGTCCGGTGCTCCGCCGGATCGAACGACTCGTGGTCGAACCGCTCCCGGCGACCTGAATCGGCCGCTTGCGCCAGCAGGTCAGGCGATCTCGTGCCCGTAGGGGTCGTGCCCGTAGGGGTCGAGATCGTCGCAGAGGAACGCCTCGCGACGGAACCGCCCGCCGGCGGTCGAGGTGCGGTCAGCGGCGAGATCAGCCCGTTCGGTGTCACCGACCTCGGCCCAGAGTTCGGCGCACTCGACCCAGCGCTGCATTGCCAGCCGGACGTCACGACGACGCTCGGCGCTGGCCGCAGCGCGTCCGGCTCGCACCGCCGCACGGATGATGTCGGCCGGTCGACGTTGCAGGTTGGTCAGCTGGTCGGCATCGACGATCTGCACGTCGATGTCGTCCTCGTGGAGATCGGGCGGGATGAGCAGTTCAGCACGGTCCAGGAGTCCATCGAGTCGCAGCGGGGCCTGGGCCAGCAGCACCAGGCTGTCCCGCCGCAGGACGCGGACCCACCGATCGTCGGAGGACCGGGTGGTGGACACCACCAGGAGCGACGGGCCGATCCGCTCGACGATGCGGGTCTCCGGTGCCTCATACGCAAGGCGGGTCTCCGGTGCCACATACGCAAGCGCGGCGGCCGGCTCGGGTGCGGCGTCGTCCCACAGGGATTCCCCCACCAAAGCCGGCGCCATGGGAGACGGTGCAACGCTGGCAGCGAACCACTCGTCCCGGTCCCGCCGCTCGAGCAGTTCCACGACGCCGGGCGCGCGATCGCCGAAACGCTCGGCGAACGAGTCGCCCATCACCGCCAGCCGCTTGCCCCAGCCGTCGATGTACGCCAGCGGGGTGGGATCGGCAACCGGGACGAGCGACTCGGCCAGGTCGACCATCGGCACGAGCAGCGGTTCGAACAGGTCACCCGCGGGGGTGCGTGGGACGCGCGCTACGAACTCGACGACCGCGATGATCCGCACGAGCGGGTCGAGTGCGGTGTCCTGGGCCAGGTCGCCGAGCACCACGAGCCGACCTGCGTCGGCCGCGTCGGGCCAGGAGCCGAACGGACCGGGGCGGGATCGGGCGGCACCCCACTGATCCTCGGGCTCGGGCCGCTCCGCGACCTCGGGACGATCGATCGAACCGGCCCGGTCGACGAGCAGCATCGCCCCGTCCCCACCGAAGGCCGCCACGAGCAGCGGCGAGCCGGCCGGGTCGGCGGACTCGACGTCGAGCGCGATCAAGCGCGCCGGATCGAGGTGGTCGACCGACCACGTGCTCCCATCGGGAAGATCCACCGACGAGACCCCCGCCGGTCCGAAGGGCCCGCCCGTCACCTCCAGCCGGTCGCCGTCGCGCTCGACCCGGGCGCGGGACACGTCGAGCGGGTAGAGACCGCCCTCGGGTACCTCAGCCACGATCGCTCCCCCGCTCGTTGCGGAACCGCATCACGGCCGCCTCGTAGCTGCTGGACACCTGCCGCTGCATGCGCGACCGGGCCTGGTTCTTCCGGTTGCGGGTCTGGGTGTCGTCCCGGTCCTCCGGGAAGTGCAGCCGCTGACCGGCGAACCACAGCGCTGGCCACAGGAGCGCCTGATCGGGTCGGGCGCCGGCACGCGGCGCTGGTACACCGTCGAGACGGACATCCGGGTACGCCCACAGGATCACGAGCGAGAGCATCGCGGATGTGACCCAGGGGTGGCGTACGGGAGTGCACTCGACCACGACCCGCAGGCTGTCGAGCTCGTCGAGCGCGCTCGGACGATCACCGTCGACGACCTCGGTGGCCGTGGGGTCACCCGACGACGCGCCCGGTACCTGGTTTCGGTCGTCGCCGAGATCGTCGTCAGGGGGAAGGTCGTCGGTGGCCAACCGGCCCTGGGCGATCCGGTTCGCCGTCTGGCGGAGGACCGTGGTTCCGTAGGCGGCCGGGTTGTCGACCACGAGCGGCCCGTTCCGCATGCGGGTCCAGACATTGAGCCGAGCGGTCTGCAGCACGTCGTCTGCGACTGCGTCGGCCGCAGGGAATCGGGGGCGTGCGACCAGCGTCCGGGCGTAACGGGTGGCCTCGGGCGTGCCGAGCCAGTGCAGAACATCATCTCCGGTGTACACGTCGCTGATCACGGCTCCTCTCCTTCCGTCGGAGTGTCGCACAGGGGTGTGACACCCCGACGGCTGGTCGGGCCGGCACGAGCCGGCCCGACCACGTCGGCCGCACAGTTCGGTGGTCGTCTCGGCGCGCCGTGTGGTCACGCCCGACACCGGTCAGGCCGCCAGGGCGAAGCCGCTGGCGTGCACCAGCGAGCCGTCCCAGACGAGCGCCTGACCGACGAGCCGGCGGGTCCGGATGTGCCGCTCGACACCGAGCCCGACACCCGCGGCCTCCACGGCGTCACCGGCCGCCAGGCGCTGCAGGAACCGGAGCGCCCGAGAGGCGGACGGCCGTCCCTCGACCCGCTCCGGGGCGTCGAGCACCTGGGCGCGGACCATCGCCGCCCACTGACCGGCGAGCAGGTCGGGGGTGGCGAAGATCTCGGCGGCGACGATCCGGGACCCGTGGGCCACGACGACGCCGCACTGCCCCGGCAGCGGGCCCAGGTCGGTGAGTTCCGCCGCGGCCTCGGCCAGTCGCTCGTGGCGACCACGACCACGACCTCGGTCGCGGTTGCGGTCCGGACGATCGAACACGGCCTCCGCGGCGGCGAAGTTCGCCGTGTCGGACTCGACACCGAGCCGGTTGAGCTCGTAGCCGACCGTGTCCCAG
>Ga0194132_10009534_pt1 | contig 13297 bp, 10 predicted proteins | sample TA2KigOf80mmetaG_FD_148612 | JGI IMG/M metagenome (GOLD analysis project Ga0194132, IMG submission 148612) | Freshwater microbial communities from Lake Tanganyika, Tanzania - TA2015054 Kigoma Offshore 80m | ecosystem: Environmental > Aquatic > Freshwater > Lake | place: Tanzania: Lake... | reverse complement strand
GCGGCTTGGCGTCATCACCTGAGGCAAGAGCCGGATGCGGAAAATCCGCTCGTCCGGATCTGTGGAGGGGGTGATGGGTAACCATGATTCCTACTCCGACGTTGCGCGGCCCGTGCATACGTGCGGAAGCAGTGGTCATGATGAAGTCGTGCCCTCGACCGTGGAGCGAGCGGAAGACGATTGTAGTGCAGGTGCCACCAGCCGGAGCAGCGGCACGGTTCCGAGCGTCGTCACCATGGCCATCACAACCATGAGCGTGAACAGCGTGGGCGAGATCACCCCCAGGCTGAGACCCAGCTCCAGCACCACGATCTCCATGAGTCCGCGCGTGTTCATCAGCACGCCCAGCGCAGCGGCCTCCCTGGTGCCCAGGCCGGTCATCCGGGCCGCCGCGTACGTCGCGCCCGCCTTCGACACCGTGGCGAGGACGATGATCACAACCGCGACGCCGGCGTGGCCCGGCGCGGCCGCCACCACCAGATCGGTTCGCAGACCGACGAGAGCGAAGAAGGCGGGGAGGAGCAGCAGGGACACGGGTGGTTCCAGCAGGTTGCGCAGCGTCGCGGCGAGCCGGCTGTTCACGGGTACGACAGCCCCCGCCAGGAAGGCCCCGAACGCGGCGTGTACCCCGATGGCCTCGGTGGCCAGTGCGGCCAGCAGGGCGCCGGCCACGGCTGCGGCGACGCCGCTCTGGGGCGCCGCAGCGTCGTCCAGGCGCGCCAGCAGACGTCGGATCAGCGGGCGCACGACGACGAGCATCACCAGGACGAACGCCGCGGCAAGGACGATCGTCCAGAGGGCGGCATCGATCGACGCATGCGCGGTTCCCACGGCCAGGGCCAGCAGACACCACGCCGTGACGTCACCGGCCGCGGCCGAGGTCAGCGCCATGGCGCCGAGGCGTGTGTGCGACAGGCCGGTGTCGGCCAGGATTCGGGCCAGTATGGGGAACGCGGTGATCGACATCGCGACGCCCATGAACATCGCGAAGCCCGGGAGGTCGACTGCACTTCCGGCGTAGCGCGGGAAGAGGGCGGCAGCCAGCGCGACCCCTGCCGCGAAGGGCACCACGATGCCGGCATGCGAGATTGCCAGCACGCTGCGGGTGCGCCCCCGGAGCGCATCCATGCGCAGGTCGAGGCCGACGACGAACATGTAGAGGACGATGCCGAGGTGTGCCAGCAGCTCGAGGTGCGAGACCGCGTCGGCCGGGAGCAGCCACGACGAGAACCCCGGGGCCAGTCGCCCCAGCAGCGACGGACCGAGGAGCACGCCGGCGACCACGTCGCCGATCACTGGAGGCTGGCCGGCGCCAGCCAGCAGGCGGCCCAGCAGGCGGCCGAGCAGGATGACGGCCGCCAGCGTCAGCAGGACGTGTGGCAGGGGCGAGTCCAAGGGCTGTCCGGCGAGATCGGTGGACCGTTTCGGCGGCGTGCGTTGACGGGTGGCTGCGCTAGACGATCCGGCGGCTGAGATCGTCGGGCAGATAGAGCTCGTTGGCGCGCGCTGGCGCGTCAGCGACCGCAGCGGCTGCGTTCCAGGAGGGGATGGGACGCTTGTCCGCCTCGTAGAGCGATTCGAGCGGCTCCCAGACCTCGTCGACCCGGTCGGTGAACAGGTCGCCGATCAGCAGGTCGGTGACCGTGTTGCGCAGGTGCGGGTACTGCTGGATGAACCGGCCGAAGCTGAAGCCGTCGTAGTACTCGCAGACCAGGCGGCGCATCCGGTCCACGCCGCGGTTGAAGCCGGGGCCCCAGGCGCCGAGCCGGGCGGCGGAGGTATCGCCCGCGGCCAGCCCCGCGGCGATGGCGTCTGCGGCCAGTTCGCCGGACTTGAGGGCGAGGAGCACACCGGAGGAGTAGAGGGGGTCGAGGAAGCCCCATGCGTCGCCGACCAGCACCCAGCCGTCGCCGGCGACTTCCTTCGCGCGGTACGAGTAGTCCTTCGTGGCGAAGTACCCCGTGGCGCGACGCGCGTTCGCGACGCGATCGCGGACGGCGGGACAGCGGGCCACCTCCTCTTCGTAGGTCTGCTCGAACGGGCCTCGGCCCTTGAACAGGTGGTCGAAGGGGGCGACGACGCCGACGCTCACGATGTCGTCGTGCTGCGGGATGTACCAGAACCAGCCCTTCCTGTCCGGCGTCTGCAGCACGATGGTGGCGCCTTCGTCCCGGCCCTCGTCGCGGTAGGCCCCCTCCCAATACGTCCAGATGGCGCCCTTGTTCAGCACCGGATCCCAGACGCGGAGCTGCAGGCGGTTCGAGATCAGCCCGTTCTGGCCGCTGGCGTCGACGACCACCTTCGCGCGCACGTCGCGGAAGGCGCCGTCCCCGGCCCGGACCGTCACGCCCACGGCGCGGGCTCCGTCGAACAGCACGTCGTGGACGCGGGTGCCCTCGTGGACCGTCACGCCATGTTCGCGCGCGTTGTTCAGCATCATGGTGTCGAACTCGCTGCGGACGACCTGCCAGGTCTGGGAGCACTCGTGCGGCTTGTTGTCGTGGAAGTAGAACGGCGCCGACTCCTTGCCGCGGGCGTTGACGAACTGCACGCTGTACTTCTTGACGAAGTGGCTCTGCTGCATTTTCGGCAGCATGTTCAGCCGCTTCAGCACCCAGTAGGTTTCGGGAATCAGCGATTCGCCGATATGAAAGCGGGGAAAGCGCTCGCGCTCGAACAGCTCGACGCGGATCCCCTGCTGGGCGAGCAGGGTTGCCGCCGTCGAGCCTGCCGGCCCCCCTCCGATGACCACCACATCAACGCTGGACATTCGTCTGATCTCCGATCCTCGAACCCGGCCAGGTGACCGCCTTCGCCAAGGCTGCGGCGGTCCGCCGACGCTTCAACGGAGGCGGAGGCTGGCCGCTGCGAGCGCGTCGACGCGCGGTCGCCAAGCCTACCCGTCGCGACGCACGAAGCGTCTGGCCTTCATCTCGAAGCGGGGCAGCGAACCTGGTTGGACCGGGGTCACGGCCACCTGCAGCCCGATCGCGGCACTCAGCGCCCGGGAGACGCGGTCCGCCACCTCGCCGGGCCGGGTGGCGCCCTCCGCGATCTCGATGTCCACGGCGAGCGACCCTAGCGTGCCCGACGACGATACCGTGGCCCGGAACTCCTGCACCTCGTCGAACCGGCGGACGACCGCTTCGACGGCGGCCGGGTACACGTTGACGCCGCGGATCGCGACCATGTCGTCCACGCGGGACCGGATGCCGCCGGCGAGGCGCCGGAACGATCGCCCGCAGGGACACGGCGTGCTGTCACGGACCACGATGTCACCGGTGCGGTACCGCAGCACCGGGCTGGCCCCGCGCCCGAGGTTCGTGATGACGAGCTCGCCGGCCGAGCCGTCGGGTACGGGCGCGGCCGTCTCGGGATCCAGCACTTCGCAGAGGAACTCCGCCTCGTTCAGGTGCAGGAACCCTGGCGCCTCCCAGCACTCGTAGCTCACCGGCCCGACTTCCGTGAGCCCGTGGTGGTCGATCACCCTGGCGTTCCAGGCGCGCTCGATCCGCTCGCGTGTGGCCGGGATGCTGCCGCCCGGCTCGCCTGCGACGATCAGCACCCGCACGCCGCGCGAGCCAAGCCACCCCTCGCCGTGCAGCCCGGCGGCGACCTCGGCTAGCCGCAGGGCGTAGGTCGGCGTGCAGCAGACGGCCGTGGGGCGGACCGCATCGACGAGCGCCAGCCGCTGTTCGCTCGACATGCCGCCTGCCGGCACCGAATGGGCGCCGATCCGCGCTGCCGCGTCGTACGCCGTCCAGAATCCGAAGAACGGCCCGAACGAGAAGGCGAAGAACACCCGGTCGGCGGCGGTCACGCGTGCCGCCTCGTACACGGCCACCCAGCAGCGGACCGCCCACGCCCAGCTCTCGGCCGTGTCGATCCAGCGGAGCGGGTGTCCGGTCGTGCCGGAGGTGTGGTTGTAGCGTGTGTAGCGCGCGAGCGGTTCGGTGATCACGGAGCCCCAGGGCGGGCACCTGTCCTGGTCGGCCACCAGATCCGCCTTGGTGGTGAAGGGCAGGCGGGGGAGATCGTCCGGAAACCGAAGCGGCGTCGCCGGCCCGATACCTGCAGCAGCGAGTCTGGCCTGGTAGAAGGGGCTCTTCGCCTGCACCAGCGCCACGAGCGCCGACAGCTTCCGCGCCTGGAGTTCGGCGAGGGCGGACGGGTCCTGGCGATCCATCGCCGCACGGTCCACACCGGCCGGCGTCATGCCGGCTCCGCCGCCTGGAAGCACGCCGCGACCTCGGACGGGATCTCGACGGCCCGGACCGTCTGTCCCGGCCTTCGCTCGACGCACACGATTGTCATCGAGCCGCTGGCGATCCGCTCCCCGCCGCGCACGATGTCGCAGGTGTAGCGGATCGACGTCCGGCCGATGTCCGCGATTCGGATCACGGCCTCGAACTCGTCCTCGAACCGCAGCGGCGCGTGGTAGTCGAACGCGAGCGCCACGCGGGGCCAGCCGATCTCGCCGCCTCGTTCGTGGATCGTCAGGCCGACCGAGCGCCACAAGGCGTGTTCGGCCTCCTCCATGTAGCGGGGGTACCAGCTGAAGTGCACGATCCCGGCGGCGTCGGTCTCGTAGAAGTTGACCCGCCGGGCGTGGCGGTACTCGCCGATCACGGCCGGCCCCCGGCCGGCCGCCCCTGGTCGAGCGGCGGCTCCATCATCGTGTGTGACGCGATCATGCCAGATCGGGTTGCGGCAAGAGGCTAGACCAGCGGCAGGATCTCGACGATGTCGCCGATCTTCTGGCCGCCTTCGAAGAACTCCGTCTGCCGGCCGTAGAGGGTGCGTGGCTCGCGCATCCAGAAGACACCCATCATCTCGGGGTTCGGGTCCACGGCGAGGAAGGCGCGCGGCTGGCTCTTGAAGTCCACGCCGCTGTCGCGCAGCAGTCGGCCGATCGGCACGATGTTGCGCAGGATCTGGTTGCGGATGCTGGGGGAGAAGACATCGAGCCGCAGCCGGATCGCGCCCATCTCGACCGGACGGCCGGAGTACTGCTGCACCAGCAGGACGCGCCGCAGATACCACTTGCCGTTCAGCGTGGTCGAGAGCGTGCGGAGCATCACCGGGCCGCCGAAGTGGCGCTCCAGGGTCAGCGTCATGTCGTTCTCGTGCACCAGCAGCGACCGGTAGGGGAACGGGATGTCCTTCGGCGACACTTCCCGGACCCCGGGCTGAGGCACGCCAGCCTGCGAGTAGGCGAGGTCGAGCGGGAACAGCACGCCGTTCTCCGACAGCTTCGTGCGGCGTGCGCCCGACGGCGTCCGCCTGGCAGCCTGCGGCGCCGCCTTCCGGGCGACGGTCGTCCTGGTCTTCACCCGATGGCCTCGTTGGCTCCCACCTCGACTCCAGCGGACTAGGTGTAGCGGATGCCCGCGTGCTCCGGCAGGAAGAAGCGCGGGAGCAGTGTGTCCACGCGGAGGAGGCCGCCGCGGGTGAGGGCCACCTCGGCCTCGCTGAGGACGCTCAGCCAGCCATCGCTCCTGAGGGCGTCGAGGGCGCCGCGGAACCGGTCGAGGATGTCGACGCCGTATTTCTCCTGGAAGTACGACGGACGGATCCGGCCCAGCTTGAGCTGGAGGACCAGCTCGCGGATGAGTCGTTCCTCGTCCGTCGGCCGGTACGCGCGGCTGAGCGGCAGCTCGCCCCGTTCGATGGCGGCCGTGTAGGTTTCCCACGTGTCGAAATTCTGCATGTGGACCCCGTTCACGTGGCCGAAGGAGGCGACGCCGAGCGCGGCCATGTCGGCGCCCTGCCACAGCCGGTCGCGGTAGATGAACTTCGTCCGGGCGGGATCCTTGACCGCCGTGTAGGCGCTGCCCACGTGGTAGCCCGCGCGTTCGAGCGTCTCGAACGCCTCTTCGACCCACCGGCGCTTCGTGGCCCAGCTGGCGACGGCGTCTTCGAACCGGTGCGTGCCGTTGATCAGGTCGCGGCTGATCGTCGTGTTGTAGGGCAGTTCCATCTGGTAGACAGTCACCGAGTCCGGCTCCATCTCCAGCGTCTTCCGCACCGAGCGGTGCCAGCCTTCCTCGGTTTCGCCGAGCATCCCCGCGATCAGGTCGATGTTGACCTGCGGGAAGTCGAGCGAGCGGGCGAACCGGTACGCGCGGTCGATCTCACCGGAGCGGTGCGCGCGGCCGTTCAGCTCGAGCACGTGGTCGTCGAAGTTCTCGACACCCAGGCTGAGGCGCGTGACGCCGAGGCGGCGGATGACCCCCAGCTTCATCTCGGTCAGCGTGCCCGGCTCGCACTCGAACGTGATCTCCTCGGCCTGGTCCCACGGCGTGGAGGCGGTCAGCCGCGTGACCAGCCCCTCGAGCTGCGAGGTCGAGAGGAACGACGGCGTGCCGCCGCCGAAGTACACGAAGTCGAGCGGGCGGCCGGCGATGGCCGGGTACTCGAGGTAGCGCTCCCATTCCCGGGCCAGGACGTCGAGGTAGTGCACGACGTCCTGCGAGTTCTTGTCCGTGTAGACGCGGAAGTAGCAGAAGTGACAGCGCTTCCGGCAGAACGGGATGTGCAGGTACAGGCCGAGCGGAACACCCGGCGTCGGCGCCCGTCCGAGCGCCGGCAGCGCCTTGGCGGCGACCGCGTCCGGTGTCCAGACGGAAAACGGCGGGTAATTGGCAACGAAGTAGCTGCCCACCTCGGTCTGATCGACCACGGCGGTCCCCGTCTCGGCCATCTTCAACATCCGCGGATCGTCAGCCATCGCTCCTTCCCGCTCGCCCCGCTCGCCCCACGCGCCCTACGGTGTCTTGAGCATCGCGCCTTCCTGCAGCGCGAACAGCTTGTTGCGGTTGTTGAAGAAGAGCATCCCCTGCGCGGGTGTCGGCGTGGCGTACACCGAATTGCCCATGTTCGTTTCGAACACGAGCTTGCCGCACGGCTTCTCGGCACCCGGGTCCTCGCACTTCGTCGTCTCCTTGCTCGCCTCCAGCACGACGACGTCCCCGTCCTCGTCGCCCAGGTACACGTAGCCGTTGATGACTATCGGCGACGCCCAGACCGCCGAGAAGGCGTCGTACACCCAGTACTCCTCGCCGGTGTTCGCATCGATGCAGTGGAGGAACCCGCTGAAGTCCGAGAGGAACACCAGGTCGTTGTAGATGGCTGCCGTCGAGATCGAGCGCCGGATGTCGTCGAAGTGGAAGATCAGGCCGGACTGGGTGATGTCGCCGCGCTTGGTCGCATCGATGGCGTAGAAGTGGCCAAGGCCTTCTCCGTGCTCCGGGTCCTGCCCGTTCGCGATGTACACCCGGTCCTTGTAGATCACCGGCGTGGCGATGATCTCGTTCCGGGTCTTGGGCCAGACCGAGTCCTTGGGGTTGGTGTCGAACTCCCAGAGCTTCTTGCCGGTGAGCGCCTCGTACCCGCGCACCCAGCCGTCGCCCTGAGCGCTGATCACCTGGTCGACCCCGCCGATCGTGCCGACCGTCGGCGTGGACCACTGGCCGTGGAGGATGTTTCCCTCGACCGAGTTGTCCTCCCACGTCAGCTCGCCGTTGGTCTTGTTCAGGGCGATGACGGACGGCGCCCGCGGCGACGGCACGTTCACGTGGCTCTCGTCCTGGCCGTTCGAGGTGCTGAGGTAGATCAGGTCCCCCCAGGCGACCGGCGACGAGTTGGCGAGGTTGTGCGGGTAGGCGCCGACCTCCTCCATCATGTCGAACGACCAGATCACGTCCGGGTCGTGCGGGCCGGTCAGCGCCTCGTCCGTCACCGGTCCATCGTTGCCGTTGGCAAACCCCTTGAGGTCGAGGCAGTACACCACCGCCCGGTTGCTCACGTAATAGACGCGCCCGTTCTCGATGAGCGGCGAGGAGGCGATGCCCTGGAACGGCCAGTCGTTGGCGCGCCCGGACTCGAGCTTGGGGTGCGTGTGCTGCCAGAGGAACGCACCCGTCTCCACGGCGAACGCCATCAGGACGCCCCGGTCCCCGCTCTGCTTCGGGTCGCGCGGCGCCTCGTTGTTGGTGCCGACGAGCACGACACCCTCGGCCACGACCGCGTTCCCGTAGCTCTGTGAGCCCAGGTCGGCGGTCCACTTGATGTTCTTGCCGGTTCGCGAGTCCCACTCGGTGGGTATCCCCTTCATGTTCGACACCATGTTGCGGTCCGGTGTCCCGCCCCACATCGGCCAGTCGCCGGTGCCCGGATCGGACGCCTGGAGGCCTGGAGACGTGAAGGTGGCCGCGCCGAGCGCGAACGAGAGGGCGATCACGAGAGAACGCGTGTGCATGATGAGGACACTCACTTTCCGGCCGCGCCGCCGTTGGGCGTCACCTGGAGGTTGTCGATGAAGGCGCCGAACTCCGCGTCGATGAAGAACCCTGGCGCGCCCTCGCGATTGCCGATCGGATCGACCTTCTCGATCGTCCACGGGCCGGGCTCCGGCGTGCCGGTCCGCCACGCCTTGCCCTGGATCTTCACCTGGCCGTCCGGCAGGTTCTCGACCCGCAGCTTCAGCGTCTGCCACGTGTCGGCCGGCCAGTCGAAGTCCGTCGTCACCGTCCGCTCGGTTTCCGGCTCCCACGATTCGAGCTTCAGCTTCTGGTGCGTGCCGTACAGGACGAGCGAGTAGGTCTGGGCGGTGATGCCGACGTCACCCTGCTGCCGCCGCCGCGTGGGCGCCTGGATGTCGGCCTGCACGGTGTAGTTCGACAGCGTCGTGGGGCCGTAGAAGGCCCGGATCCGCTTGAACAGCGTGTTGACCGGCTTCTTCTGCAGCGCCTTCTGGCCGTCGAGCGTGGCGACGGCGAACTGGCCGGCGCCCATGCTGGTCCAGCCCGGCGGCGTGGCGCCCTCGTCGTAGCCGGCGAACGTCTCGGTCCAGGGCAGGGCGCGGGAGACCCGGGCGCGGGCGTGGCCGCTGAGCGATCCCGCCGTCGCCTTGATCAGACCCGCCTGATCGATCTGCGCGCCGGCGATCGTCAGCGTGCCGTTCGCGATCGTGCCCTGCAGCCCCTCGAGGCTCCAGGACACGTCCGTGGCGTCCCGGAGGTAGCGGCCGCGCGCGTCGAACAGCCTGGCGCGGAGCGTGGCCGACTCGCCGGGGCGCAGCATCAGCTCGGTCGGGACCACCTGCACCCAGGCCGGCTCGCCCTGGCCGGTGACCGCCGCCTCGTCCACCGCGTAGCCGCTCGGCGTCTTCGCGGCCTTCGGCCCGATCGCGTAGATCGCGTCCACGGACTGGAAGAAGACCCGTCCGCGTGACACGGCCGCGCCCGCCAGCACCTGCTCCGGGACCCCTTCGGAGGAGCAGCAGCTGTTGGTGCTGTCCGGGAGCGTGACCTCGCTCAGGACTTCGGCACCGGTCCGGCTGGGCCGGATGATGAAGAACTTGCCGTTCGACGTGCCGACGTACAGCTTGCCGTCGGCCAGGACGAGCGAAGCCTGCTGCCCGGAGATCGCGATCGGCTTCTCCCAGAGCTCCTTGCCGGTTCCGGTGTCGAAGGCGAAGAGCTTCGCGCCCGTGTCGAGGATGTACAGCGTGCTGCCGTCCACGACCGGCGAGGAGAAGAGGAACTCGATGCCCTTGTTGGCCCAGATGGGCGCGGCGATGTCTCCCGTGGCGGACCCGTCGAGCGCCGCGACCATGCCGAGCGTCGGCTGGTCGACGTTCTCGTCGCCGTGCGAGACGAAGACCTTGTTGTCCTGTGCGACGACGCCTGTGTTGATGCCGCGTTTGGCCGCGACGAAGCCCCACACGCGTTCGCCGGTCTGCGGCTTGATCGCGTACACGCCGCCGTCACCCAGGCCCTGGATCAGGAGGCGGGTGCCGCCGATCGTCGTGATGAGGGGAGGCGCGTACGCCGTGTCGTACGGCCGGCCGCCCGGACTCGCCACGTACCTGACGTCGCCCGTGCGCTTGTCCATGGCGACGAAGCGGTGCTGACGGTTGCCGAACTCGCCCCAGTTCGAGAGCGCGTGGCTGACGATCACCAGGTCGCCGTCGATGAGCGGTGAGGGCGTCCGGCCGCCGTGCGTCGTGAACGCCGCGAACTCCTCGCCGATCGAACGGTGCCACAGCAGCTTCCCGTCGCGTGACAGCGCCAGCATCATGCCGCCGCTGCCGAACGCGTAGACGTTGCCCGTGTCCGGGTCCACCGCCGGCGTGGCCCACGCGAGCCGGTGCGGGGGCACGTCGCTCTGGAAGTTGGAGAAGGTGTACTCCCACAGCACCTTGCCCGTGTCCGCGTCGAGCGCCATCACGCGCTCCTGCAGGTCCTCGCCGTGCCCCTTCGGGTTCTGCACGAACACCCGGTTGCCCGCGACCAGCGGCGTGGAGCGGCCCCCGTACGGCGCGCGCCACAGGAAGTTCTCCCCGTTCAGCGCCCAGCGCTCGGGCAGCCCGGTCTCCGGCGACCGGCCGTCGCGCGTGGGGCCGCGCAGCTCCGGCCAGTCGCCCATCGGCACGCGCCGCGGTCCCTGCGCGTCGATGGCCACGCCGAGGGCGGCGATCGACGCGACGGCGAGGGCAATGCGGAAGAGGCCGGAAGCCGTAGGACGTGTCAGCATCGGTGCTCCGGAAGTGGAAAGAGAGGACGAGGACGAATCCGGCGAACGGGTCATTGTAGCGCGCGGCCGGCGGCATCCGGCGGGAAATCCAGTCCGTCCCGCTGGCCCGGGCGGCGTGACGACACACTTGTGTTGCGAGATGCAACACTCATGTGGCATGCTCCGGACCGTGCTGGAGTATCCGGTCGTGCTGGAACGGGACCTCGACGGCCGCGTCGTCGCCACCTGCCCGGACGTGACCGGTGCGAGCGGTGTGGGTGAGTACGACGACGACGCGCTGGCCCGCGCCCGCGCGGCACTGCTGGAGGCGCTCGGCGTCCGCATCCGGACCCGCAGACCCATTCCCGAGCCCTCCGATCGCGGCCGGGCGCTCCGCGTGCGCGTGCCGCCGCTGGTGGAGGCCAAGCTCCACGTCTACAGGGAGATGTGGCGCCTTGGGCTCACGCGGGTCGAGCTGGCCAGACGGCTGGGCTGGCATCGGCCCCAGGTGGACCGGCTCCTCGACCTGACACACGCATCCCGGCTGGAGCAGCTTGACGCGGCCCTGGCGGTCCTGGGGTTGCGCCTGGACCTGGTCGTCGAGGACCTCGAGGGCAGAACGAGCCGGCCCCGCGGTTCCGTCCGGTAGCGCGGCGTCCGCGAGGCCGGAGCCGCCTCAGCGGCACTCAGGGTGCTGGCATTCGCAGTGCAGGACGATCCGATCGCCGGCCTGCCTGCAGTGGTCGCTGCAGTACTTCCCGAAGCGCCCTCCGGGCTGGACGGTGCACGAGCACGCCGGATGGGCACATTTCGCAGGTTCCGCCATCACGCACCTCCATGAGCACGGAGTCTACGCTCCTCGGCAGGACGTCTCAAGGCGATTCGCCGGCCGGAAGGGTATGCTTCCGTGCAGGATCGAAAGCCGCTCATCCATGCGCCTGGCGCTCGCCCAGCTCGACTTCACCGTTGGCGCGTTCGAGGAGAACTTCCGGCGGATGCGTGACGCGGTCGCGCGCGCGGCCGCCGCGCACGCGGACCTGGTGGTGTTCAGTGAGCTGGCCACGACCGGCTACCCGCCGCGGGATCTGCTGACGCAGTCCGGCTTCGTCGATCGCAACCTGGCCCTGCTCGATCGGGTTGCGGCCCTGTCCACCGGCACGCTCGGCATCCTGATCGGCTTCGTTGACCGGAATCCGGCGCCGGGCGGCCGCCCGCTGTTCAATGCCGTGGCGCTGTGCACCGCCGGCCGCGTCGCGGAGCGCCGGTACAAGAGCCTCCTGCCGACCTACGACGTGTTCGACGAGGACCGGTACTTCGAGCCCGCGGCGGCGGTGTCGCCCATCGAGTACCGGGGCTGGCGGCTGGGGGTCACGATCTGCGAGGACCTCTGGAATCCGCGGGAGTTCTGGGCGCGCCCCCGGTACCGGCGGGATCCGGTGGCCGAGCTGGCGGCGGCGGATCCCCACGTCCTGATCAACGTGTCGTCGAGCCCTTTCGAGCTCCGCAAGGCGGCGCTCCGGCGCGACCTGGTACGCCAGGGGGCCAGGACTCACCAGCGCTATTTCTTCTACGTGAACCAGGTCGGCGGGAACGACGAGCTGGTGTTCGACGGCCATTCGGTCGGCATCGCGCCCGACGGGTCCGAGGTCGTCCGTGCCGGGGCGTTCGTCGAGGACTTCGTCCTCATCGACGTGCCCACGGAGTCCGGGGCGCCATCGCCGGACCGGGTGCTGCGTCCCGTTGCCGATGGCGAGGAGGCCATGGCACACCAGGCCCTCGTGCTGGGCGTGCGCGACTACGTGGGGAAGTGCGGCTTCCGCACCGCGGTGCTCGGCTTGTCCGGCGGCATCGACTCGGCGGTTACCGCCTGCCTGGCAGCCGAGGCGCTCGGCCCCGGCCAGGTGACCGGCGTGCTGATGCCGTCACGGTATTCCTCGCGCCACAGCGTCGAGGATGCGCGCGCGCTGGCGGAGCATCTCGGCATCCCGTCTCTGCTCCTGCCGATCGATGGCGTGGTGCAGGCGTACCTGGATGCGCTCGGGCCGATGCGGGCGGCTGCCGATGCCAGTCCGGACGGGCTCACGGAGCAGAACCTGCAGGCACGCGTCAGGGGTGCGCTGCTGATGGCGCATTCCAACACGTACGGCTCCATGCTGTTGACCACCGGCAACAAGTCGGAGCTGGCCGTGGGGTACTGCACTCTGTACGGCGACATGTGCGGGGGGCTGGCGGTGATCAGCGACGTGCCCAAGACGCTGGTCTACCGGCTGGCCCGGTACATCAACCGGTCGCGCCCGGTCATTCCGGAGTCCACGCTGACCAAGGCACCCAGCGCGGAGCTGAAGCCGGACCAGACGGATCAGGACACGCTGCCGTCCTACGAGGTGCTCGACCGGATCATCGAAGGCTACGTCGAGCAGGGGCTCGACGCCGCGGCGATTGCGGCGCAGGGGATCGATCGCGGGACGGTGGACGCGATGGTGCGGCGCATCAACCTGAGCGAGTACAAACGCCGGCAGGCGGCGCCGGGCCTGAAGATCTCGTCGAAGGCGTTCGGCGTGGGCCGGCGGTTCCCGATCGCCGCCCGCTTCGCTGATCCGTGAGCCGAGAGCCGCGCGCCCTGCGCCCTTAGGGCCCTGGCCGGAGTAAGGTTGCCGACTCTCGGGCGGCGAGGCGCCCGGATCGCCAGGCGCGAGGAGGGAGCAGGCCGGGTGCCTGTGACCGACGAGCAACGCCGCGAGGCGGGATGCATCGTCGGCCGAGATGGCAACCTTATTCC
>Ga0194132_10009533_pt1 | contig 13297 bp, 7 predicted proteins | sample TA2KigOf80mmetaG_FD_148612 | JGI IMG/M metagenome (GOLD analysis project Ga0194132, IMG submission 148612) | Freshwater microbial communities from Lake Tanganyika, Tanzania - TA2015054 Kigoma Offshore 80m | ecosystem: Environmental > Aquatic > Freshwater > Lake | place: Tanzania: Lake Tanganyika... | reverse complement strand
TCTGCCCTGCCGCGCAAGCGGCAGGTGAATGCTGCTACCACCCACCGCACCCCTATCGTCACCTTTCTCTCTGCACTCACTCAGGCCCACAGATTCCGCTACAGAGCCGAAAAAAGTAGCTGAACGGTAGCCGGGCAAACCGTTCAACAAGGCTATTCCACACACTCGCAGCTGGCGGCCTCATCGCTTGACCCGGCACCCGCGCCTGCTGTGATTCGCGGGACCTGGTCCGGTTGGAAATGGAGAACCCGTTCGCCGCGGAGTCTCCCAGCCCGGACACGGTTCAGTTCGTCAGCGTCCTGGCAGAGGCGGCACGGCACCGGGTGGCGCTACCCTCACTTTGCCAGAAGACGGGGAGTGGCTGGTGCGTATCGTTGGTTTGAAGGGCCGGCTCGTGTTTGGAGTGTACCGCCGCAAGATGAAGACGATCGGTTGCCTGGGCCAGATCGACAAGATCTCCGGTGCACCCGCGGCGACGCGAAGTTGGAGCACGATCCTTTCCGCCCTGCGAATCGTGCCCCGGCGGGGAGGCGGTCCTTCATAGGCGTTAAGATAAGCCGCCACTGAGTGTCCGTGGCTGCACACGATCAAACTAGCGCGTCACTCATGCACGATTGAAGCGCACCGTGTCGGCGGATGTTCCTATAATCCGAACAGGCGGACACAGACATGTCTCAGGCGGAAACCGTCAAGCCCTATCGATGGCTGGCACAGTACTACGACGAAATCTTTGCGTCCATGCGGTCCCCAGCCGACGAGGCGCGTGAGCGCCTATTGAGCCGGATTATGTCCAGTGTGGACAGCGCTTGCGACCTCGCCTGTGGGACGGGCACGACGGCGCTGATTCTGGCACGCAAGGGAATCACGATGTACGCTGTGGATCTATCGCCGCTGATGTGTCGGCTAGCCCGCAAAAAGGCTTCGCGCGCCGGTCTGCCGTTACACATACTCCAGGCCGACATGCGCAGCTTCCGGCTGCCGAAGGCAGTGGACCTAATTACTTGCGAATTCGACGCACTGAACCATGTGCCCCACAGGAGAGACCTCAGGAAAGTTGCCCGGGCAGTGGCGCGGGCCCTTCGCCCAGGAGGCCACTTCTTCTTCGATGTTAACAATTCGCTCGGATTCAAACGCTATTGGACAGGCGCTGTCTGGTTCGAGAAACCGGGAGTAGCCTTGGTGATGCGCAACGGCCACAGCCGCGAAGCCGACCGGGCCTGGAGTGATGTTGAGTGGTTCATCCGGCATGGAAGACTCTGGCGACGGTATCACGAACGAGTGGAAGAAGTCTGTTGGGATGCCGACGAGATCCGTCTCACATTGCAGGAGACAGGGTTTGACCAAGTGCGTGCCTGGGATGCCGCTCCATTCTTCAAGGACAACCCGCTCATCGGGCCTGGCTGCCGCACGTTTTACTTAGCGCGCAAGGGAGGCAGTCCTCAGCCTGGACTTCACCAATCCAGCCGCGCCCACCGGACATCCATACATCCCGGCTCGCCCGCCGCATAGTACACCACCATCACAGTCCCGTCCGGCAGCGCGGCGGCGTAGGGCAGCCCGTAGCTCCACATCGACATGTCGACCAGCAACTCCCCGGTCCCCACAGTGGACTTGGCCGCCGCTGGAGCCTGATGGATCACCACCTCGGACTCAGCGCCGAACCCGCCGTCCACCGCCGCGGCGGCCCGGGCACGGATGCTGCGTGATCCGTAGCGGTCCACCCAGGCCAGGACCACACGTCCATCGGGCAGCACCGCGGGATGCGACGGCTGATCGGCGAACGGGAGTTCGTCTGTGATCCAACCGGCTGACGCCGGTGCGCCCAGATGACGCCGGATGTTCAGGTACTGGTTGTGCGCCCGGTCGTACGTCCACGAGAACGCCGCGATCCGGCCGTCAGCGAGCACCACCGCGCGCTGATCCCAGTGGAAGGTGCGGCCGGTGGGATCCTGGCACACGGTCACCGGATCCTGCCAACTGTGCCCTCCGTCCCGCGACACGCAATGGACCACCCGCTGCATCCACGGCGACCGGTCGCCGTAGTGTTTGTTCGTCTCGATGCTCACCACCAGGCTGCCATCGCCCAACACCAGCACCGGATTCGTCAGGCTCGCTGGACCCACATCGTCCGGCACGGGCACTTCGCGCCAGTCCCGCCAGCTCACGCCGCCGTCATCGGAATCGGCGAGCATCACGCTCATCGGCAGGCAGCCCTCCGTCTCTTCATTGAACAGCGGCTTACCCGGGTGCGCGGACCAATCCACGCGCAAGGCCGTCGCGATCAGGCGCCCATCGTACGGCGTCACATAGACCACCTGAAACGGTTCGGGAAACGGCTGCAGCGGCGCACTCCAGGTTTGGCCGCGATCCGGTGAGAAGCGTATCTCAGTAACGGAAGTTCGCGCGTCCTTCGTGGGACCCAGGCGGTACACGGCAAGCAGCGTTCCGTCTTCGAGCACCGTCACGCTTGGAAACGTGGCCACCGCGCGTTGACCCGCTTCGCCACGGCACACCGTGCCCCGTCCTGAGATCCGCAGCTTCATTTGCGCCGGACGCTCCAGATCAAGCAGAGCGCCACGCCTGACGCGGCAATCGCCAGGGCGAAGCTCGCCGGGAATCCAAACGCGTCCGTCAGAAACCCGTGCAGCACGGGTGCAAAGCTCGACGCGGGTGCTGCCAGCGTGATGATCGCCAAATTGCGCGGACCATCGGCGAGCGGCGACAGCGAGCTCACATAGTTGGGAATGTAGATCCCGCCCAACTCGCCGCCACCCAGGAATCCGAACGCAAGCAGATATGCGTAGCCCGGCGCGATCCAGGCCCATAGACCCGCCGCGAGTGTCAGCCCGACGGTCCCGAGCACTGCCGTGCGCAATCCATGCCGGACCGCGAGCCATCCGATCCAGACGCCGCACACGGCCTTGAGCCCGAACCGGATCGCCATGACGAGCCCTGAGAAGTCCTTGGGATCGCGGCCCAGCGCTTCGCGTGTGTACAGCGACAGATTCGCCGTGATGCCCAGCGCGACGTAGAACAGCAGGTAGGCGATCCAGACGCGGCCGAGAGTCGCGTCCGCGGCGTAGTTGCGGATGGATCCGGACAAGTGGGCGAAGAAGGGCTGGCGCGGCTCATCCGGGATCTCCTTCAGCCTGTAGTTGCGGGACAGCAGCGCGACCCCCAACATGCACGGCGCGCCAATGCCATAGAGGAACGCGAAGTCCCAGGGATAAGGCAGGAACGGGAGTCCGGGATTGAGTACGTACTGGGCAAGCAGGGATCCGGCGACGGCCAGGATGGGCGTGATGGTGAAGGTTCGCTGGAGTGCGCGCGCCCGGCCTTGCTCCGTGGTTCCGCGGCTCAGGCACTGGATCATGAACACGTGCGAGGTGGATCCGGACAGCCCCTGGAGCAGTCCCTGAACGGTGAGGATCGCGATCCGTGCATCGGGGCCCACGGGAAACACGAGGCTCAGGAAGACCGCGGCAAGCAGCGAGCAGGTCATCACGTTGGCGGCGACCACGGTGTCGCGCTCCCAGCGGTGCGGGATCAGCCAACTGAACAGCAGGGGCGCGATCTGGCCGAGCGAATAGGTGGATGCGGGCAGGTTGGCCACCGCGCGCGTGGCTCCCAGCTTGTCGCACAGCGCCGCTTGCACGATCCCCACGTAGAGAACGGGGGCGGCGAAGTAGATGCACATGTAGGAGAGCGTGAAGATCCAGCCGTTCCAGCGATCGTTGTCCGTGGAAGACATGAATCAGGCCAGTGTGAACGCGACGAAGTAGTCGCCGGACGGGGTGCGGAGCCGGTTTCCGCCGCCGCACGCGATCGCGACGAATTGTTTTCCGCGCGCCTCATAGGTGCAGGGAGTGGCGTAGCCGCCAGCGGGGAGCGCATGCTCCCACAGCACCGCGCCGCTGGAGGAGTCGAACGCGCGCAACTTCAGGTCGGCGGTTCCGGCGAGGAAGACGAGTCCACCGGCGGTGGCGACGCATCCGCCTTGAATCTGCGATCCTGTCTTCTTGATTCCTTTGGCGGCGAGCTCGGGGAACTCACCCACGGTTTCGCGCCAGGCGTAGTCGCCGGTGGTGAGGCGGATGGCGGTCAGCGTGCCCCAGGGCGGCTTCACCGCCGGATATCCGTCCTGGTCAACGAACTTGTCGTAGCCTTTGTGCCGGTAGCGGAATGGCTGGCCCGGTTCGGCATCGAGCAGTGTGACGATGCTCGGCAGTTCGCTCGACGGCACGAACAACAGGTTCGATGAGGGATCGAACGCGCTGCCGCCCCACAGCGCTCCGCCGAGGGTGCCGGGCGAAAAGATGGTGCCCTGCCTGGTCGGCGCCGGGAACGGAACACCGCCGTGCCATTTCTTCAGTGCGGCGAGCGCGAATTCGCGCGACTCCTTGGAGATGTCGGTCACAAGGTCCGGATTCACGTGCTGGCGCGCGAACGGTACGGGTTTCACCGGGAACGGCTGCGTCTTGGACAGCACTTCGCCGTCGACGCCCTGAGTCTCGACGGGCCGTTCTTCGACATCAAAGATGGGTTTGCCGGTCTGGCGGTCGAGCAGGAACAACATGCCCGTCTTGGTCACCTGCGCGACGGCGTCCTGGCTACGTCCGCGTTGGGTGATCGTGACGAGCGAGGGTTGCGCGGGGAGATCGTAGTCCCACACATCATGGTGGATGGTCTGGTAGTGCCAGATGCGCTTGCCGGTCTTGGCATCGAGCGCGAGGACACAGTCGCTGAACAGGTTGTCGCCCACGCGGTCGCCGCCCCAGAAGTCGAACGCCGCGCAGCCGGTGGAGACGAACACCCAGCCGCGCCTGGTGTCGACGGACAGACCCGCCCAGTTGTTGGTTCCGCCATTGTTCTTCCACGAGTCCGGACTCCAGGTCTGGTATCCGAACTCGCCCGGCCAGGGGATGGTGTGGAAGATCCACTTGCGCTTGCCGGTGTAGACATCGTATCCGCGGATGTGGCCCGGACCCGTGGGATACGGGCCCTCGCCGCCACCCCCGCCGATGATCAGCGTGTCCTCAAAGATCACCGCGGGACTCGTGACGCGGTACTCGGGGCGCTCGGTGTCGAAGTCCTTGGTGAGATCCACGATGCCGTTTTCGCCGAAGCTCTTGATCAGCTCACCGGACTTCGCATACAGGCAGTACAGCTTGCTTTGGATGGCCGCGAAGATGCGCTTGTCCTTGCCGTCCTCGAACCAGGTCACGCCGCGATTCACGCCAGGCGCGCGGCCCGAGCGGACTCCGGCCATCGGGTCGAAGCTCCACCGCGCCTCGCCGGTTACGGGATCGAGCGCCCGGATCTGGAGCTTCGCCGAGGTGAGATAGAGCAGTCCGTCGGCGACGACCGGGGTGCACTCGATTGTGGTCGCGGGACGGTCGCTTGCGTCGCCCGTGCGGTGCGTCCAGGCGATCTTCAACCGCGCGGCGTTGGACGGCTTGATGCGGTCGAGCGGGGCGAACCGCGTGGCGCCCGGATCGCCGCCGTAGTGTTGCCATTCGAGCTTTTTCGTGTCCGCGGCGCGGAGGCCGGGGAGTGCGGCAAGAGCGGCAAAACTACGGCGGGTCACGAGAGCCATGCGTCCCAGGATATCAGCGTGGAACCCGGATCAGACAAGCGCGGACGGGCGCTTGGTCCAGTTCTTTCCTTTGTCCTTCGAGATGCCGTCGAGGTCCTTCATGTACGCGCCGGATTGGGTGAGCACGTGGTGAAGGTCGTTGCCGATGCTGATGAACGTGAAGCCCTTCTCGAGGAATTCGCCCACGCGGGCGGTGCCGAACAGGAACAGGCCGAGGATGACGCCGTTCTTGTTGGCCTGTTCGACCAGGCTCTGCGTAGCGGCGCCCAGTTCCGGCGACGTGTACATATGAGGGAACTCGTAGGTCTCATACAGCCCCATCGACATGCACAGGTCGTTCTGGCCGAGGAACAGGATGTCGACACCGGGAACCGCCGCGATCTCGGCGATGTTCTCGATGCAGGACGCGGTTTCGACCTGCAGCGCGACGATAATGTTCTTGTTCGCGTTGCCGACGTAGCCGAGCAGTCCGGCCTTGTTGGTGCTGCGTTGCGGAAAGTACACCGAACGGGTTCCAGCGGTAGGATAGCGGGCGCAGCTCACGGCCTGCCGTGCTTCCTCGGCTGTGTTGATGTAGGGCACCAGGACGCCGTCGGCGCCGAGGTCGAGCGCCTGCTGGATGCCGCCGCGGTCATGGAATCCGGCCACGCGGACCATGGACTTCGCGCCGCCGCTGCCGACAGCGGCCAGCATCGCCGAGAGATGTTCGAATCCCATCGGCCCATGCTGGGTGTCGATCAGGAGCCAGTCATAGCCGCTATGAGCGAGCTGTTCGGCAACGGTGGGGCTGTGAGAGTTCACAAACAGCCCGTACTTCGGGGTTCCCTGGCGGAGTTCTCCTTTGAACTCTGCGCCGGATTGAGTGGACACTTTCGAATAATCCTCCTATCGGAATTGTGAGGGGATCTTCGATCGTACCAGATCGCGGCTGATTTTAAAACGAATAACGGATGCCCATTTGAATACGGCGGGCGGGAACTTCAGCGACGCCCTCGTTCAGGAACGCGGCGGAGGTGAACACGCCTTCCGGGATTCCCCAATCCCGCGTATTGAAGGTGTTGAAGAAGTTCGCCACCAACTGCAGGTTGTGGCCTTCGCGAGGCATGCCGATGTTTTTGACCAATCCCAGCTCGACGCGGTTGATCCCGTCGGCGCGCAGGATATTGCGTCCGGCATTGCCGATCGGACTCGCCACCGACGCGCCAGTAAACAGGCTGCGTCCGCCGGCGGCCTGGACCTCGCGCACCTTCAACCGCGACAGGTCGAGGCTGGTGTTCAAGTGGGGCCGGATCGAGGTGCCGACGATGTTGCCCAGGACGACGTTGCCCGGGTCCGAGCCGTTCAGCACGCCGAAGGGAGCGCCCGATTGGAGCGTAACGAATGGATTCACCTGCCAGCCGCCGAGGACCTTCCCGGCGATTCCTCTCTGATCGCGCGTGAAAGGCAGCTCGAACACTCCATTGACGGTGAGCCGGTGGGGGCGGTCATAGGTGGAGCGGCCGCGGTCACTTGCCCGGTCGTAGGGATTCTGCGGGAAGGCGATTTCGCCTGATGTCGAGGGGTTGAAGATTTCCGAGGCGCCGTCGATGAACGAGCTCCAGGTGTAGTGAGCCGCCATCAGGAAATTGCGCGAAAGCCGCTTCTCGAGGCTGGTCTGGAGCGAGTGATAGGTCGAAGAGGTGCAGTTGCAGCGCTCGCGGATCACGTTGAAGTTCGGATTCACGCGTGGCCCACGCGCGGTCCCCACGGTCGGAATCGTTGGGTTGCCGTCGATCGATTGGAACAGCGCGGTTCCCTTTGTGCCCACGTATCCGAAAGTGAACGCCCAGCCGTCGGGGAGTTCACGCTGGAACTGAGTGGAAATCTGCTCGGCGAGAGGCGCGCGGAAATCATTCGACACGATGGTGCGCACCAGGATCCCGGGGTTCGGAATCGGCGGCAGGTTCCCCGCCCGGATTTGTTCGACCTGGCCGAACGCGTTCGGCGCTGTCGAAGTGCCCGGCGCGGTTGGAACGTTGTAGGCGAGCACGAGCGGGAATGAGCTGGCGATATTCAACGCGATGTTGTTGAACGCGACGTCATAGGTCCGCGAGTAGCCTCCGCGCCAGACCAGCTTGCCCTCACCGGTGAGCCAGCCGAGGAATCCGGGGGCCGTGCCGAAGCGGTAGTTGAATCCGAGCCGCGGCGCCCAGTTGTTCCGGTCACGCTGAGGAACGTGGAAAAGGGTGTAGCGCGGATCGTTGCCATTGGCCGCCACGATCCGGTCGTTCACCCGCTTGAGGTTGTTGATCGGATTCCCGGGAGTCTCGTAACGGATCCCGTAGGTCAGGGTGAAGTTGGGCTTGATCCGGAACTCGTCCTGCACGAAGAAGAAGTAGTCGTAGTAACGCATGTAGGTGATCGACTCGCCGCCACGCAGGGGCGCGTTGATCTGTCCCACCGTGGCGAGGTCGTCGGCCAGCGCTTGGAGGGTCGCGTACTCGAGGCGTCCGCGCAACTGCGGCAGGAAGAGCGAGAACTGCTCCTGGCGGCGGAAGTCGAAGCCGGCCTTGAAGGAGTGCGATCCGCGCAGCATCGTGAACGAATCCTGGATTTGATAGGTGTTGAAGTTGCCGCGCTGCGGGAGATTAGCGGCCAATCCGATACCGGTCCGGGTCGCGATGGCATTAAAGCCGCGGAGTCCCAGCTCGGTCACTTCGATCGATGGAATCCGTTCAGCAACCGCCGGATTGGCGGCGTTTGTGGACGTCTCCAGCCGGTTGTATCCGAGCCGGAACTCGTTCATCGTCATGGGCGACAGGGTCGACGTAAGATTCACCGCCGCGGACTTGGTCTTTTGCGGGATCACTGACGATAGCCCGGCGGGCGTCAACTGGCCGGAGCCGGTCTGGACATTGTTGTCATCCATGTAGCGCAGCATCAGGGCGTGGCGGTCGTTGAGCCGGTGGTCGATTTTATAGGAGTACTGCCAGTCGTTGAATGCTTGATTGGCGGACCCGGTGAGAGTGCTGAGCGGAATCCGGACCGTCTGGCCGGACACGGTGAGGCCAACCGTCTGGCCGTTGGGAGTGCCGGCTGGAAGGTTGTCGAGCAGCGCTTTGACGGTGGGGCGCGTGCCGGCGAGTTGAGTCAGCAGCCGCCGGCCCTCTTCGCTGGGCGCCCCAAGGATCGCGGATCCGGAGCCGAGCTTGCGGTCCGTCCAGCGTTGCAAGGATCCGAAGAAGAAGGTCTTGTCCCGGATGATTTTGCCGCCGAAGGTGCCCCCGAACTGATTTTCGACGCGGTACAGGGCGCCGCTCGGACGCGGGTTCCGCCGCTTGTCAGCGTTACTCAGCGCGTTGAACGAGTTGCTGTTGTGGTACCAGAACAGGCTGCCGTGGTGGTTGTTGGTTCCGCTCTTGGTGACCACGTTCATCATGGATCCACCGGCGCGGCCATACTCGGGCAGGAATTGGTTGGTGATCAACCGGACCTCGGAGATGATGTCCGGATTGTTCAATGGCTGGAACAGGCCGCCGGTGCTTACATAGTAGGAATCCTGGCCGTCGATGATGAAGGCGTTCGACCGCTGGCGCATCCCGTTCGCAGAGAACGACAGCCCCGTGCTCTCGATGCCCTGGCTGCCACTGCTGCCGTAGCTCGAGTTGCCGGCCGAGACCTGGGCCACGCCCGGCGCCGACGCCGCGAGATTGAGGATGTTGCGGTTGGTCGAAAGCGGAAGCTCGGAGATCCGCTTGGAGTCAAAGTGGGTGCTGATCTCGGCGTTGGTCGTGTTGATCAGCGGCGCGGAGGCGTCCACACTGATCGTTTCCGACACCGAGGCGACGTTCAGCGTGATCCTGAGGTCGGCCGCCTGGTTGACCGTGAGCAGGATCGGACCCTGCTTGTGGCGGGCGAATCCGGCCTTCTCGGCGGTGATCTCATATTGGCCCGGCTGAAGGAGCGGGATGCGGAAAGTCCCGGTGCCGCTCGTGGCGGCCTCCTTGGTCTGGTTGGTGCCGAGGTTCCGTGCCGTCACCTTGACGTCTCCCATAACGGCTCCAGTGCCGTCGGTGACAATCCCCAGAATGTCGGCCGTAGTGGATTGTGAAAATCCTGCTGTAGCGGCGGCGAGAAATAGCGCCGCCATGGAAAAGGACTTGTGGTTCAAGACCCCACCTCCCCTTTGTAGTCACCCTTATCGTGCCATTTGGGAATCGAATCGCCAAAGCGGTTCGGGGCGAAACCGCCTAGGCCAGGGGTGAACTACCGCGTGGAGGTGGTCCGGAGCAGGTGTACAGGTGAGAAACGGTTAGAAAGCGTACCGCAGGCCGAACATGATGCGGCGCTTTCCGCCGTCCGTCAAACCTTCGTTGCCGAACCCGGGATTGTTTACGTTGGCTTGTGGAATTCCGTAGTCACGGGTGTTCGTCAAATTGTAGAAGTCGACGCGGAAGTCGAAGGCATGGCCTTCCCACGGCATCCGTACGACCTTTTTGATCGCCAGGTCGACGTTGTTGATACCGTCGGCGCGGAGGATGTTGCGGCCCGCGTTCCCAATCGGGTTGGCCGGCGTGAGCAGCGAGAACAGATTGTAGACCCCGCCGGTGAACTGGCCCGCGGCACGGATGTCGCGGATGTTCATGCTCGACAAGTCGAGATTCGTGTTGAGGTTCGGCCGGATCGAGGTTCCCACCAATGCGTCAATGCCAGAGAGCCGGCGCCCCGGATCGGAGCCATTCAGCGGAGTGAAGGGAGGTCCGCTCTGGAAGCTCGCCAGGCTCGACACCATCCAGCCGCCGAGGATGTGGCCCACGGCGCCTTTTTGGTCGCGCATGAACGGGATCTCCCAGGTGAAGTTGGTGGTGAACCGGTGCGGACGGTCATAGGTCGAGCGGCCCCGGTCGGCGCGGCGGTTGAAGCTGTCCTGTGGTACGGCGATTTCTCCCGCGACCGAAGGATTGAAGATCTCCGAGGCGTCGTCGATGAAGGCGCTCCAGGTGTAGTGGGCACCCATCGAAAAGTTGTTGGACAGGCGCTTTTCGAGGGACGTCTGCAAGGAGTGATAGATCGAGGATGCCGCGTTGGCGCGGTGGCGGATCACGCCCCGCGCGGGGTTCACGCGCACCACCGGATTCGGGGTTCCGCCAAAGTTATTGGCGGTGGCGAGCGTTGGATTCCCGTCGATCGTCTGGAAGAGCGACGTGCCCTTGGTTCCGATCCACCCCGTGGTGAGCGCCCAACCGGGCCGCAACTCGCGCTGCAATTGGAAGGCGAACTGTTCGGCGTACGGAGAACGGAAATTGGAATCGACGATCGTCCGCGGCAACTGCGTTGGATTCGTGGGACCGGGGACCACGCGGCCCTGAGCGATGTCCTGGATCCGGTTGAACGCGCCTGGCTGCTGCGCCGGGAAGTTGTTCACGATGGTGAACGGGAACGCGCTGAAGATGTTCAGGTAAATGTTGTTGAAGATCAGGTCGTAGGTGCGCGAATAGCCGCCGCGCATCACCATGGTTCCGTTGCCGGTGAACCAGCCCAGTGGACCGTCCGCCTTTCCGAACCGGTAGTTGAAGCCGAAACGCGGCGCCCAATTGTTCTTGTCGCGCGGCGGGGCCGGATCCAGCCGGAAGGTCGCGTCGTTATTGTTGTTGGCGACCACGCGGTTGTTGACGCCCTGGAGGAAGTTGAACGCGTTCCCGGGCGTCTCGTAGCGGAGCCCGTAGGTGATGGTGAGGTTGGACTTCACCCGCCACTCATCCTGCCAGAAGAAGAAATAATCGGTGTACCTGTACGCCTGCCAGCGCGGGACACCGGGGAGGAACGAATTGACGGAAGCATTGATCGGAATGTCGTCAACCACGTTCTGAAGCGTCGCATAGGCAATTCGCCCGCGGATGGTTGGATTGAAGTCCTGATTCTGATCCTGGCGGCGGAAATCGAACCCGGCTTTGAAGGCGTGCGATCCCTTGATCCAGGCGAAGTTGTTCATGATCTGGTAGTTGGTCACCGCACTCGCCTGGGGAAGGTTCACGCCGAGTCCGATTGCCGTCCGGCTGTTGGCGGCGTTGAATCCGTTCAGTCCGAGCTGCGTTACCTCGAACGACGGGATCGTCAGCGATCTCACGTCCGCGGCGTTAGTCGCCGAGACGACGCGCTGAGTGCTAACGCGGAACTCGTTGAATGCCGTGGAGGTCAGCGTACTATTCAGGAAAAGGTTTACCGCGGTGCGGTTGGCGGGCGACTGCGAGGTCAAGCCCGGAGGAACCGACTGGCCGCTGATTGTCTCACGCGTGTCGCGCATCAAACGGCTGCCGATGGTGTGCTTGTCGTTGAAGCGGTGATCGCCGCGGAGCGACCACTGCCAGACGTTGGTCAACCCAGGCTGGGCGCCGCCGAGGGCTCCCGTCGGGACGGCCGCCGTTTGTCCGCCGGCTGTGATATTGAGGGTGGGTCCGCCTCCCGCTGGGGCCGCGGGCAGGTGGTCGAGCAGGGCTTGAAGCTGTGGCCGCGTTCCAGCGAATGGACGCAGCGCCGCCTTGCCGGCTTCGGTCGGCGCGGCTGGAATTGCTGTCCCGGCGGCGAACTGGCGGTCGGTCCATCGCAACAGGGATCCGAACACGAACGTCTTGTTCTTGATCACCGGCCCGCCAGCCGTTCCGCCGAATTGATTCTCGATTCGCCAGGGCGCGCGAGTGAAGTTGGCAAGCTTCTCGACGTTCGAGCGCGAGTTCAGCTTGTTATCGTTGTGATACCAGAACAGCGTCCCGTGCGGGTCATTGGTGCCGCTCTTGGTTACGATGTTCACCACCGAGCCGGCGCTTCGGCCATACTCGGGCAGGAACTGGTTCGTGATCAGACGGAACTCGGCCACCGTGTCGGGATTGTTAATCTCCTGCTGGAGACCCCCGGTTGACGGATTATTGGAGTCCGACCCGTCAATGATGAAGTTGTTCGACCTCTGCCGCATGCCGTTGACCGAGAACGCGACGCCTCCTGAGGCGAACGTAGAGTTGCCGGACGACATCTGCGCCACTCCGGCTACAGACAGCGCGATATTCAGAATGTTGCGGTTCGGGGCGAGCGGCAGCTCCTGGATGCGCTTACTGTCGAAGTTGACGCCAATCTCGGCGTTCGTGGTGTTGATCAGTGGAGACTCGCTGGTGACCACAATCGTCTCGGTGGCTGAGCGCACTTCCAATTTCACGGGAATTTCCGCGTTCTGGTTAAGCTGGAGGATGATCGGGCGTTGCACGAACTTGGCGAAGCCGCTGGCTTCCACCGTCAGTTCATAGGTTCCCACCGCCAACTGGACGGCGCGAAACCGCCCCTCGGCGCTGGTCCGCGTGACGCTCTCGAATCCGGTCTCCAGATTCTTTACGGTTACTTTGGCGCCGGTCACGGCTGCCGCGCTGGCGTCAGTGACGGTTCCTAGAATGGCTCCACTGGTTTGGCCGAATGCGGACATGGCCAACCCAAAGAATACCTGCACGATCAGGCATAAGCGGTACATGCGATTTTCCCTTTCCCCACGGACAGATCTTGTCAATCAGGATAGCAACAATTCCCGCCTTTGTCCGGTATGCCCCAGGTTGGAACAGGAACTTCGCATGGCGGGCGGGAATCGAGCCCGGAGCCAGCAAACGACGGTGCTTCGGCGTAGCCGGCGGTGGAAGGGGAGATTCGCACGGTGAATTTTTGGGCGAGTTTGGCGGGGAAAAT
>Ga0194132_10009530_pt1 | contig 13299 bp, 8 predicted proteins | sample TA2KigOf80mmetaG_FD_148612 | JGI IMG/M metagenome (GOLD analysis project Ga0194132, IMG submission 148612) | Freshwater microbial communities from Lake Tanganyika, Tanzania - TA2015054 Kigoma Offshore 80m | ecosystem: Environmental > Aquatic > Freshwater > Lake | place: Tanzania: Lake Tanganyika... | reverse complement strand
GAGTCCGATACCGCCGCGTATCACCGCGGGCTCGACGCCTGCGTGGCCGCGCACGCCGCCGGCACGCGCGCGGCGCTTCCGCCGGCGCCCGCCGGCCTCGTCGAGTACCGCCTGCGCGTCCTCAACGTGCGCGACGAGGCGTTCACCGTGTATCTCGGCGCGGCGGACCTCGCGGAAGGCGGAAGCGGCTCCGGGCTGCTGCGGCTCGCGGCCGCGGCGGACGCGGTGGCGATCGACCGCGGCGGGGTGCTGTTCGACCGCCATCCCGCGCCGCTCGACGAGCGCGCCGCGCGCGCGTGGGGCGCCGCGGCCGTGGCGCCGCGCGTGCGCCTGCTGGACGGCCGGCGCGATCTCTGGGACGAGATCCGCTGGCACGGCCGCCCCGGTGAGCGCTCGGTGTGGGTGGTCGGCGCCCGCAACCGCCGGCCGCAGGCGATCCGCCGCGTCGCGCTGAGCGACGGGGCCGGCCTCGCGCACTACCGTCCGCTCGCGAGCCCGGTCTTCGGCGGACGGCGCGAAGCCGTCACGGCGGTGGCGCTCAACTATCTCAGCCACGCCGAAGCGCACGGCACGGCCGGCGCCTATGCCGCCCGCTACCTCCAGCCCGGGCGCGGGATCAGCGCCGTGGTGGGCGCGAACGACGATGTCGTGTTCCCCGATCGCGTGTATCTCGTGGTGACCCACGCGGCGGCCCCGGCCACGTACGAAGCCGTGCTCGCCTGGGCGGGCCGGGGCGGCGAGCGCGACGGGACCGGGGGACGCGCGGACTGACCGCGGCCGCGGCCGGCGGCCCCAGACTTGTATGGATTCACGCGACCTCTCGGGCACCGCGGTCCTCGTCGTCGACGATCACGAAGACACCACCGACCTCTTCGCCGACGTGCTCGAATGTGAGGGGGCGATCGTGCAGCGGGCAACGAGCTTGCTCGAGGCGCTCGCGGCGTGCGATGCCGTGCCGATCCGCGTCGCCGTCACCGATCTTGCGATGCCCAACGGCTCCGGGGTCCAGCTCCTCGTCGAGCTTCGCCGCCGGTCGCCACGCATGCCGGTGATCGCCGTCACGGCACAGCTCCTGCCGGGGACGCCGTGGCTCATCCGCCAGGGGTTCGCGGCCGTGCTCTACAAGCCGGTGGACCCGACGGAGCTCGTGGCCGTCGTCGCGCACCTCGCGGCCGGGGGCAGCGGCTAGATCAGACGCCGGCGACGGCCGCGCGGACGGCGGCGTCCAGGTCTTCCGGCTTCACCGGCTTGAACAGGCAGCGGTGCACCCGCAGCGCTTCGAGCCGCGTCATGTCTTCCTCACGCAGCCCCCAGCCCGTCACGAACAGGATGGCGACGTGCGGATCCATGGCGCGCAGGCGCTCCGCGACTTCCCACCCGTTCATGTCGGCCATGCCGAGGTTCGAGATGACCGCGTCGAAGTGTCCCGGCGTGTACAGCGCGACGGCGGCCTGGCCGCCCGGCGCGGCCGTGACGTCGTGGCCGGAGGCGGCGAGCAACTCCGCGAGCGTGTCGCGCACCTTCGGCTCGTCGTCCACCAGGAGGATCCGCGCGGGGCGGAGCGCGGTCGGGGGCGCCGCCGGCGCGAGCGGCTTGACGCTGACGTCCTCGCCGGCGAACACCAGCGTGAAGGTCGTGCCCGTGCCCGGGACGCTCTCCACCTCGATCTCGCCGCCGTGGCGCTTCACGATCGAGTACGTCATCGAGAGCCCGAGGCCCGAGCCGCTCTCTCCCTTGGTGGAGAAGAAGGGCTCGAAGATCCGGCGCCGGATCGCCTCCGGCATGCCGACACCGGTGTCGCGGACGCTGAGCACGGCAGTGCGCCCGCGCCCCGTGCGGCTGGTGATCGTCAGCGTGCCGCCCTGGGCCATCGCGTCCATCGCGTTGAGCACGAGGTTGGTGACGACCTCGGTGAGCGCGGCCGGCCGGCCGCTGATGAGCGGCACGTCGCCGAGCTGGAGGTCGAGCGCGAGCGGGTGGCGGCCGTGGGTCCGTTGCTCCTCCCAGCGCGGGTGGGTGATGGCCACGGCGTCGCGCACGACGCGATTGAGATCGACCGGCACGAACTGCTCGTCCGGCCGCAGCCGCGCGAACTGCTGGATGCGCCGCACCGTCTCCGAGCCGTCGTGCGCCGCGGCCTCCACCACCTCCAGCGAGCGCTTCACGAACTCCACGTTGGCCGGGCTCTGCTTCATGAGCTGCGTGTAGCCGAGGATCGCCTGGAGGAGGTTGTTGAAGTCGTGCGCGATGCCGCCCGCGAGCTGGCCGAGCGCGGTCAGCTTCTCCGACTGGTGGAGCTGCTGCTCGAGCTGCCGCTGGGTGGTGACGTCGCGCACGATCGCGATGAGATGTCCGGCGCTGCCGGACAGCGTCACCGACAGGCTCGCGCCGCGCGCGCGCGCGGACACCGCGGTCGTCTCGAACGACCATTCCGCGCGGCCGCCCACGATCCGGCGCTTGGCGTCCGCGTAGTCGGCGGCGGGCAGCAGGTCCGCGACGTCGCGGCCGAAGGCCTCGCCGCTCGCGAGCCCGAAGATGCGCTCGGCCGCGGGGTTCCAGCCGCGCACGCGGTCGGTGGCGTCGTCGATGGTCACGATGCCGTCGCCCGCGGACGCGATGAGCTGCTCGAGCGAGTGCTTCGTCTCCGCGATCTGCCCGTAGAGCCGCGCGTTCCGCAGCGCGATCGCGAGGTACTCCGCGAGCATCTCGAGCAGCTCGAGCTCGCGCGGGTCGATGGCGCGGCGCGAGGCGCGGTTGTCGACGACGAGCTGGCCGAGGCTGCCCTCCGCGTCGCGGATCTCACACGCGGCGACGTAGTGGCGGTCGCCGGGCGCCGCCGCCGGCAGCTCCGCGGCGATCGAGACGTGGTCGTAGCCGAGGGCGGTGCGAAGCTGCTGGGTGACCGCCGCGCCGAGGACCGCGCCGTCGAGCTGGCCCACGAACGCGCGCGCGATCTCGCGCAGGATCGACAGCTGGGTGACGCGCAGCGCTTGCTCCGCCGCCTCGCGCCGCGCCGCCTCTTCGAGCTGGCGCGTCTTGGCGCTGAGGCTGCGCATCTCCCCGACCAGGCGGCTGACCTCGCCCCGCGCGCCGGCTTCCTGGCGGCGCCGCAGGAGCGCGCGGCGCACCACGTCCTCCAGGTCGTGCCGCGCGAACGGCTTGATGAGGTACTCGAACGCCCCGTGCGTGAGCGCCTGCTTGACGGTGTCCAGCGAGGCGTACGCGGTGATCATCACGACTTCGACCGAGGGATCGAACTCCTTCACCCGGCGCAGCACCTCGAGGCCGTTCATCTCCGGCATCTTGATGTCGAGGATGACGAGATCCGGCGCGTAGCGCGGAAGCTCGGCGAGCGCGTGCCGCCCGCTCTCCGCGGTGCGGATGTCGTACGTCCCCTTGAGCAGCATGCGGAGCGACTCGCGCGGGCCGAGCTCGTCGTCCACCACGAGGATGCGCGAGCCGACCGGCGGGGCCTCGGTCGTCATGAGGCGGCCGGCAGCCGGAGCACGAACGCGACGTCGTGCCGGCCCTGCCGCACCTCGAGCCGGCCGCCGAGCGCTTCCACGATGCGCTGGCTGACGGCAGGCCCGATGTCGATGACGTTCTCCTGCACCATGCGCACGGGATCGAAGAGGCCGTCGAGCTCGCGCGCGGGGACGGCCGCGGTGCGGGAGGCGACCACCACGCGCACGTCGTCCGGTCCGTCGCCTTCGGGCTTGCGGCCGACGGAGACCATGACGGCGGCGCGCTCCGGCGAGTGGAAGCCCAGGTACCAGACGAGGTAGGCGAGCGCCTTGCGGAGCTGCGCGGGATCGACCTTAACCGCGACGGGGGTGGGCTCGCGCGTGACCTGGACGTCGATGGGCTTGCGCCCGGCGTCGTCCGCGCTCTGGATCGCCGCGACCGCATCGTCGACGACGGTGTGGACGTCCACGGTGGAGAAGCTTAGCTCACTCCGGCTCACCAGCCCCGTCAGCTTCTCGAAGACCTGCACGAGTCGCCGCACGTCCCGCCGCACCACCGTGGTGAAGTCGCGGCGGAAGTCCGGATCGTTGAAACGCTCGCCGATGAGCTCCATGAACGTGTTGATGGAAACGAGCGGGTTCTTGATCTCGTCCGCGATGCGCGCGACGACGCGGGTGAGGAGATCGAGCTGTTCGCCTTCGCGCTTCTGCGCGGCGAGCTCCTTCCGCGCGGTCAGATCCTCGAAGACGAGGACGGCGCCGGGCCGCTCGCCGCGCACGAGGTAGGTGGCGACTTCCAGCCAGAGGCCCCGCAGGGCCAGGCGGATCTCGCCGCGCGGCCGCGCGCGTCCCGTGGTGAGCGTCTCGTAGAGCATGTCGCCGAGCGGCGAGGGGAGCGCGCGCAGGTCCTGGCCCACGACGGCGCGCGCGTCGAGCTGCAGGATCTCGGCGGCGCGCCGGTTCAGCAGGCTCACGCGCTCGTCGGCCCCGAGGGTGACGACGCCGCTGCCCATGTGCTCGAGGATCTCTTCGTTGAACTCACTCGCGCGCTGCAGGCGACGGTGCAGCGTGATGCTCTGGATGGCGCTCGCGAGGTGCGCGGCGAGCTCGAAGAGCGTCTCGACGTCGTGGGTCGCGTACCCGGTCCGCACGACGGGTGGCCCGACGATGAGGACGGCGACCAGCTCGCCCCGCGCGAGGAGGGGGACGGCCATGGCGCCCTGGAGCAGGGTGATCTCGCGCACGACGTGGCTGTCCGTGATGTCGCCGGCGCGGGCGGGCCGCCCTTCGACCGTGAGCCAGTGGCAGAGCCCGCGCTCGGCGCTGAGGCGCACGGAGTCGGCGATCTGCGGCGCGAGCCCGCGGTGCACGCGCACGCGGTAGGTGCGGCCGTCGGCGTCGGGCATGAGGAGCGCGAGCCGCGCGGGGCGCACGAGCTCGACGACGCCGTCGAGGAACATGTCGAGGGTGCGGGGCAAATCGAAGCCGGCGGCGAGAATGCGGGTGAACTCTTTGAGGACGCGATCGGGCGGGGGTGGGGGCGCTGTCGCTTCGACGCGTGCTGAGCCGAGTGTTTGTCGATGTTGAGGCGAAGCGATTTCGAGTAGCCGTCGCTGCTCGAGCGCATTCGCAAGAACCGACTGAAACTGCTCATGAACGGCGGCGAGCGGTATTACAAAGTTCGCTCCGGCATCCAGGTTCGTCGTCACGGCGATGGTTACGCACGATGGCGCCACTTCACGTGCTCGTGCGATGAAGTCGTCAACGTTTGAGTGGTCTCTCCCGAGCCATATCGCGATGTCGATGGTGACGCGGCGCAGATGCCGTAACGCCTCACTCTCCTCTTTCGCAGTGAATATGGAGTCATGGGGCAGGAGATCCGAAACCCTTGCATGCCATCCTTCGTCGTTCGTCACAAGCAGGATGGTCATTGCCAGTCCCTGGGTCGCATCATGAGAACGTGCTCTTCATCGCCGTTGCCTGCCTGTCGTCTATGGAGCGGTTGAGGTCGTCAGGAATTGGGAATTGGACGCGGGCAACGGTTCCGGTGCGATCATTTCGTGATGAGACGGTCAATGATGCGCCGTGGAAATCTGCGATTTCACGGCATATAGACAATCCGAGGCCGGTCCCGGATGGCTTGGTGGTGAAGAAAGGCTCGAATACTCGTTCGGACGCCGAGTTCGGAATGCCGACCCCCTCATCGATCACTTCGACGTTGAGCACGTGCTGGCCACTCGATGCTGTGCCCCGCTGAAGGCGAATGACAACGTCGCCCCCGTGCGGCATCGCTTCGATCGCATTCGTAAGCAAGTTGATAAAGAGCTGAACAAGTTGCGCTCGATCGCCACGGATCGTAGGCAGTACATCCGGGACGTCGAGCTGGGCGAAAAAAGTCTCGCCCGCGGCGGCTCTCATTGCGGCGATATCAGCCAAAAGAGCGCGGAGGTCAACCGCGACAAGTGTCGCGTTGTCGCCAGGCGCCATTAAGCGAAGTTGCTCCGTGAGTCGGACAATTCGGCCCACTTCTCTAGGGATGAGACGAGTCACGACGTCGCGGAACTCGGCATCATCGAGCCGGTCCGGGATGAGGGCGACCAGGTTCGAGATGGTCGTCAAGGGAGTGCGAATCTCGTGTCCCAGGCCCGCGTAGGCGCGCCCCATCCGGGCGAAGTGCTCGAGTCGTTGCTTCTCCCTTTCCAAGTCAATCTGTCGCCGATGAAGAAACGCGACTTCGAATGCCAGTGACGAAAGCTCCGCGATGTCCTCGATGAACTGCAGGGTGGGCGCCAGGTACGCTTCACCGCCATGTTGTTCGCCAAGCAAGATGATGCCCGTCTGCCCTGCGCCCCGACCTAATCCGACCCACACTTCGAAACCATGCTTGCGAAGCACGCTGCTATATAGCGTCGCTGTTGGACCGCCTTCTCTGGAAAGAAGCAAGACGGACGGCCGCGGTAATCCGATTGCCCGGGCGGCTGTCTGCACGGCGGGGTCGAGCCGACTGGAGTGCGCCTCTCCCGTCAAGACGACGACGCGATCGACGGCAAGCGTCGCTCGGAGGGACGATTCGATTTCTAAAGAGATACCCTCGGTCGTGAGTAGGCGTGCAAGTCGTCGAGCGGTCTCTTGCAGGGCACGGTCTAAATCAGTTCGCCCTCGGAGGAGGTAGTTGTCCATCACCCGCGCAAGCCGCGGCGCAAGCGGCAACGAGAGGGAAACGCCTGCTACGGCGACAACCAGTATGGTTGCCAAAGGAATCGTGACGTGATGGATCCAAACATCCACTCCCGCTTGGCTAAGAATCAGCAAGATCGACGCGGAAGCCAACCCGATGAAGATGAGAAACGCCGCGCCTCGGTGAATCATCAAGCGTAGATCGAATAGACGATGTCGGATGATGGCGTGTCCGATCAGCGCTACGAGGGGCAAGACAAAGTAAGGACCTACGGTGCTGTACTCCGAATGACCAGTCAGCGCCGGCAACACCAGATTCGTTGTTATCGCGCCGATGCACAGAGTAAGGAGCCCAGTGTTGTAGAAACGGAGCTGCGCTCGCGCCTGTCCCGTGGCTCTTCGCCATTTTCCAATCAGAAGCGCAAGCACCAAAACAGTAGAGAGCAGGAAATAGAGACTGAAGAGCGGCATCAGTGGCCCAGCAGCACGCCGTAAGCCGCTCGAGGTAATTACGAACGAGTGTGCTACGAACGGCGTGAATGCGCTGAGAGCCGCGAAACCGAGAGCCAGCGTAACCACGATGGGGAGTGCCCGTGCCGAGCGAGGTCGGCCGTCATCAGGAAATACACACGTAAAGCCGAAGAACGCCGCCGGCATCAAGCATGCGCTAGCAAAGGTCCAGCGGCCCCAAAACTCGGGATGGTGACCGGCATGGGTGCCGGCGATTCCGATGATCCACAGCACAAGAGTTAAGGTCTGGAGTGCGAACCATCGGTTGACGGGGCTCTCCGCCCGCGCTCGATAGCCGTACACCGCAAGCGCGATCAGCAGGATCGCGAGCGCGAGGAGAAATGGCCAGTCCATGCTAGCGCGCAGGAGCCTCAAGGAGCATGGTGGTATGCGACCCTCCGATGCTCCGTGCATGAACGAGTGCGGTGCGTATCCGCGCGGTGCGCGCGGCGTTCGGGACGTAATCCAAGTCGCACAGCGGGTCCGGCTTCGTGTAGTTGATCGTCGGCGGCACAACCCCGTCGCGAAGCGCTAAGCAAGTGGCCGCGACTTGCATGGCACTGCTCGCGGCGAACGCTTGGCCACACATCGATTTGATCGAAGACACCGGGACGCTATAGGCGTGATCGCCAAGCGCGCGCTTTATGCCTGCGGTCTCGGCCGCATCGTGGGAAGGAATGCCGTTGCCGTGGGCGCAAATATAATCGACGTCATGTGCGGCTCGCCCACAGCGTTCTAGCGTCTCGGTAATACACCGCGCGAGGCATTCACCAGACATTTCGATCTGATTCGTGGCACAACCTTCGGCGCCTGAGGACGACGCAGAAATGCGCGCATAGAGGGACGCCCCACGGGCTCGCGCGTGGCGTTCGTCTTCGATAATTACTGCGGCAGCTCCTTCGCCAACGACCAAGCCGCTCCGCAGGCCATCGAAGGGTCGGCTTGCCTCCGAGGGATTCCCGTCCCATTTCGCCAGAAGGCCGAAGAGTCGAAAGCCTTCGAGCGTAATGGGCGACAAGGGAGTCTCAGTTCCGCCGGCGACGACAACGCTCGCCGAACCGTCTCGAATTCTTTCCGCGCCCCAAGCTATGGCATCAAGCCCGGCTGCACACGCCGTCGACATGGTGGCCCATGCACCAGTTGCTCCTGCCTCTCTAGCAGCGTGCGTTGTTGCCATATGCCCGGGATATTCGCGTGCGGTCCACGGCGCGGCGCCCTGCCCACCCAAGAAGCGCTGCAGTTCCGGCAGCAAGACGTCGACAAGACCGTTCATCGACGTTCCAAAGGAGACCATCGTCCGGCTCGCCGTGAGCGCGCGCGTGTTTAGTCCGCTGTCCGCGAGCGCCATTCGTGTCGATGCGGCCGCAAACTGGCTGAATCGGCCGCTCGCGCGGGCGACGCGCGCTTCCATCCAGTCCGTCGCTCTGAAGTCCAGAATCTCGGCGCCGATACGGCACTCGGGCGCGACAGTGGCTGCGTCAAAGCAGGTGAGGCGCCTGATCCCCGAACGTCCGTGCACGAGCCCTTTCCAAAAGCTCGCCGTCCCGACGCCCAGCGGTGAAAGCACGCCCAGACCGGTGATGACCGGATGCCGGCGACTATCGCCTTCGAATCGACTCACGTTGTCGGAGGGACTCTCGGGTGCCTCGAGGCGGCGGTGGCCGTAAGGGCGACCGCGCCCGAGAGCAAGGGGCTGCGATGACGTGCGCGTCCCCGTAGGACTTCGGCGTCGAGCTGCGGCGGAATGATGTTGCGAACCGGCGCGCTCGAATTACGTGCCTCCAACCGACCTCCTCGCACGCGGGGTTGCTCCGTGGGTTAAAGGTATCAGGCGCGCGGCCAGGGAGCTTGTACCGGCCGCTGCGCGCACGGCTATGGGTGAACTGTTGCGTCCGTCCCAGCCGCCAGGGGCAGATGGATAGTGAACGCGGCGCCTGCGCCTGGAACGTTGTGAGCCTCGATCCGTCCGTTGTGGCGTGCGACGATGCCGGCGCAGATGGAAAGCCCAAGCCCTGAGCCCCGGGCCTTCGTGCTGACGAACGGGTCGAAGATCTTGCCGATCACCGCTGAATCAACCCCGGGCCCGGCATCCTCTACGGAAACAACGGCCTCGTTCAAGGTTCGGCGTGCGCGGAGTGCAATACGTCCGGCGCCTAGGCGCGTCGGCACGACAGCCTCATATGCATTCGTCAGAAGATTTAGAAAGACCTCTTCCAGTTCCGCAACGTCGCCATGGACCGGCAAGCTTTCGTCGCAGATGTCCTCAAAGACGATTATTGCGTGCTCCGCAATGTGTGCCCTGATTACCTCGATCGCGTGTCGGAGAGGATCGCGAAGGTCAAGTAAGTCATAGTCCGCAGGTGCCGCGGGCGCCAGACGCTTGAGTCGCGCCAGCAGGCGTTCCATTCGGTTCAATTCGCGACCCGCGATTCTCGCAAAGTCGTCTACGAACCGGCCATCTCTATGGCGCTCCGGAAGTAGGCGAACAAGCGTCTTTATCGGCGCCAGCAGGTTCCCGAATTCGTGTGCGAGACCGTCGGCAACCCTTTGAAGGCCCTCAAGCCGTTCTATCCGAGAGTGGTATTGAAGCAGAGCAATTGTCTTTAGCGCCGACGCTGCTCCGTGCGCTAAGGCGACGAGCGTGTCGATGTGGTCGGCGAAGAAGATATCGCCGGAACGTCGGCCGCCCAAGGCGACGACTCCGAGTAGTTCCTGGTCAACGCGCAGCGGCAAGACAACCCGCCACTGCAAACGTTCAAGCGTTGTGCGAAGCGCCCCCGATGTTTCTTCTAGGACGAGAGCTTCGCTCTGGTGCGCGACTGCGCCGAACACAGATTCGGGGAAATTCGTCGGCGCGGAAAACGCGTTACTGCCACCGCTATCCGCGAACGAGTGCGCAAGTACGAGCGCGTCTCCGCTTGCCAGATATACGGCATGGCCTTCCGGCGTCACCAGCGCTTCACAGGCGCTAGTAAGAATTTGAGTTACCCCGCGCCCGTCGACGCACCGCCCGAGTGCAATCGAAGTTTCTCTCACGAGGCGTTGTGGGTTGATACGCGAACGATAGAAATACCCATCAACGATTCGTTCAGCGCCGTCGCGCATTGGCGGAATTAGTATCGCGATCGCCAGCATCGCCGCCAACCCGAGGAGAAGTTCAGTAACCGAGAACGTCGAGACAAGGCGTGGCCACACGACGATCACGAGCGCCGCAACTGGCAGAAGGGACAGGAGACAGGCAAAGATGAAGGTCAGTCCACGATGAGCGAGGACACGCAGTCCAAGAAAACGGTGACGCGCGATGCTGTGCGCTGTCAGCGCGATGAATGGGATGCCGAAATAAGGGCCGAGGTAGGACAAGGATGACCGGCCTGAGAGCCAAGGAACGATCAGATTAGTGCTTATCCCCCCGATAGCCGCGATCAGTACTCCGATTCCAAAGTAGTTCAGCTGTATTTGTTCTCGGTGGCGCGCGTGTCGCCACTTGTTTGCGAAGATGGCGAACGCGACGAAGAAGACGAGGAGAAAATAGATCGCAAAGAATGGGTAGAGTGGCCCAGGCTGCCGGAAAAGCCCTTCGGCGGTGAGCTGGACATCGCGGAATATCCACGAGGTCAGCAAGGACGACAGGCAAAAGCCGAAGCCAAGGTACACCGCCAGCCGTAACCAGATGGGACTTGGTGCCGTTCGCAGAATTGGGTAGTGCACCGCGAATACAAGGAAGGCGGGCGGGATAAGACTGGCCGACGCAAAGGTGAGGTGCATCGAGGCGACGAGGAATGTCGCCGTTTGGAGCCCCGCGTTGCCGAGAGTCCATCCCGCGACCGTTACGGTCTGGAGCGCAAAGAGCCGGTGGACGCGGCTGGCGGGCGCGGCGCGCCATATGGCGACCGAGAGTCCCGCATACAGCGCCGCCACAACGACGAGTACGGAAGCGCTCACTTACGTCACGATCTCATGCGGGACTCGCGACTTGCCACGGCCCCTCCGTGCCGAGTCGCGGTGAACACTCTTTGTGTGCGGCCGAAGGGCTGTCCGATCGTCGCAACCTACAGTTCTCCTCGTGCCACGCGGAGTGGCGCCGTCGATAAGTTGCGGAAGCTGCGCGTAGAATATGGCACGCATGAAGCTACGTCCATCTGTCTACAAATCATGACGCCGCTGACCTTTGCGCGCGGCCGATACACGTGACTAAGCGTCACGACCTCGTCACCCTCGGCGAAGTTCTCCTTCGCCTGTCCCTCCCATCGCCCCACCGCTTCGAGACGGCGCGCCAGCTCGACGTCCAGATCGGCGGCGCCGAAGCCAACGTCGCCGCCGCCGCCGCGCGGCTCGGGCTGCGCAGCGCGTGGATCTCCGCGCTCCCTGCGAACGCCTGGGGTGAGCGCGTGCGGCGCGAGCTCGTCGGGCACGGGATCGATTGCACGGGCGTCCGCGTCATCGACGACGCGCGGCTCGGCACCTACTTCCTCGAGTACGGCGCGCCGCCGCGACCCATTCGCGTGCTGTACGACCGGCGCGATTCCGCCTTCGCGCGACTCACCGCGGCCGACGTCGACTGGACGCCGGTGCGGCGCGCGCGCGTCGTGCACCTCAGCGGCATCACGCCCGCGCTCGGCCCCGCCTCGCGCGGCCTCATCGAGCGCGCGGTCAAGGAAGCGGCTGAGCTGTCCTTCGACCTCAACTACCGGGCCACGCTCTGGCCCCCGGATCAGGCGCGCGCGTTCGCGGCCGGCGTCCTGCCGCGCGCGCGTTACCTCTTCATCGGGGCCGAAGAAGCGCGCATCGTGTTCGGCGTCGACGGCGCGCCCGAGGATGTCCTCGCCGCGCTCGCGCGCCTCGCCCCCAAGGCGACGATCGCGCTCATGCAGGGTGCGGACGGCTGCACGGTGCTCGACGACGGCCGCATCCTGCGGCCCCGCTATCGCCACACGGTGCACGTCGTCGATCCGATCGGCGCGGGCGATGCGTACGTCGGCGGCTTCCTCTGGGCGCTGCTGAGCGGGCGCGATGTCCCGGACTCGATCGACGCCGGACAGGCGGTCGCCGCCCTCAAGTGCTCGATGTGGGGCGATATCGCGCTCGTCAGCGCGCGGGACGTCGAGGAGCTGCTCGCCGGCGGGCCGGCTGTGCGCCGCTGAGGCGGCCCGGGCGCACGAATGCGCCGGCGCCGGCTCGGCGCCGACCTCGCGGTGACGGGCGACCAGACCTACCGCGTGGAGCCGAGGCTAGCGGCGGCGACTCACGCGCAGTGTCGCGCGCAGGAGCGAGTCGGCGTCCACGGGCTTGTCGACGACGGCGTCGAAGGTGGCGCGGAGCGACGTCGGAATGTCGCGGCCGGTCACGGCGACCACCGGCACGCCGCGCAGCCGCGGCCAGTGCCGCCCTTCCTCGACGAACCACGTCCCCGGCTTGGGCCGCAGGCCGATGTCGGTCACCACCACGTCCACGCGCAGTCCGCGGCTCAGCTCGAGCGCCTCGTCCACCGTTGCGGCCGCGAGCACGTGGGCGCCACCGTACTCCAGCATCGACTGGAAGAGGTCGCGCGCGTCCTCGTGATCCTCCACGAGGAGGATGATCATCCCGCGCAGCGGTGCGACGTACGCCGCTTCACCCATTCCGACTCCAGACCGCAGTGTGTGGCGCGGACTCCGACGCCCAGTGCGTCGACCGCATGGAACTGGACGAACTGTAAACCGATCGAAGTCCGCGCGCATCAACTATGCGCAGCGATTGGGAAAAGTCTTTCCCACCTCGGCCGAGGGCATCCGGCGGAACTCCGCGTCGGACGACGGGGTTTCAGGGGCGCGCGGCGCATGAAGACCACGCTGATCCTCCTCGCGGTCGCCGCTCTCCTCTTTCTGGCGGCGTGGCTGCTCGGGCGCTGGCAGCGCTGACGGCGCCTGGCCTCGCGCTTGCTCCGTCAGACGGCATGCTATGCCGCCTCTGTGACAGGCCGATCGCGCTGACCGACATGGCGAACGAGCTTCCTGACGCCGACGCGCTCGTCCACGAGGCGTGTTATGCGCGCGAGACGGGCCACGCGCCCGCCGTCCGGCTCACGCTGGCCGACCACCTCCGCCCGCTCAAGGACGCCGCGTAGCGGCCCGGCGCGCCCGCCCGGCGCACGCGCGTGCAGCCGCGCGGC
>Ga0194132_10009525_pt1 | contig 13306 bp, 10 predicted proteins | sample TA2KigOf80mmetaG_FD_148612 | JGI IMG/M metagenome (GOLD analysis project Ga0194132, IMG submission 148612) | Freshwater microbial communities from Lake Tanganyika, Tanzania - TA2015054 Kigoma Offshore 80m | ecosystem: Environmental > Aquatic > Freshwater > Lake | place: Tanzania: Lake... | reverse complement strand
TTCCCGTGCACCTGATCGGCAACGATGCGTTTCAGGAATCGGACACAGTCGGTATCACGCGCCCCATCACCAAACACAACTATCTGATCAAAGAACCGCAAGAGATCGCCCAGATTTTTGCGGAAGCCTTCTACATTGCCACGACGGGGCGTCCGGGTCCTGTACTGATCGATCTGCCCAAGGACGTACAGTTGGGTCAGGCCGATTTCCACTATCCGGAGAAACCGCATATTCGGGGCTATCGTCCCACCTACGAAGGGCACGCCCAGCAGATCAAAAAGGCGGCGGAAATGATCGCGGCATCCCAACGCCCTGTGATCTATGTGGGGGGCGGGGCCATCATCTCCGATGCCGCCGAAGAGGTAAGAGAACTGGCACACCGCGCCGGCGCGCCAGTAACCACGACGCTCATGGGGCTGGGGGCCTTTCCGGAAAACGATCCGTTGTCGATGAAGATGCTGGGCATGCACGGCACGTGGTACGCCAACACCGCGGTTATGCAGTGTGATCTGCTCATCTCGGTGGGTGCGCGATTTGACGACCGTGTGACGGGCAAGCTGTCGGAGTTCTCACCCAACTCGAAAAAAATCCATATCGACATCGATCCGTCTTCGCTCAACAAAAACGTTAAGGTCGATTTGCCGATCGTAGGCGATGTCAAACGAGTGCTTCAAGAGCTAAACCCCATGGTGACCAAAGCCGATACGGGCGCATGGCTCAAACAGATCGACTTGTGGAAACGCGAGCATCCGCTTACCTACGACAGTACGGCTACGGTACATGAAGAAGGGCTTCACGGCGCAAACGGCAACTCCGAACCGGCAACGCCGTCCGCCCCGCTCGCGATCCGCGCCCAGTATGTGATCGAACGCATCGGTCAGTTGACTCACGGCGAGGCGCTTGTAGTCACCGACGTGGGGCAGCATCAGATGTGGGCGGCGCAGTGGTACGGGTTTACACGGCCCCGCTCCATGATCACCTCCGGCGGACTCGGCACGATGGGGTTTGGGCTTCCCGCCGCCATCGGCGTCAAGATGGCTTGCCCGGACCGAGAGGTGATCGTCATCAGTGGAGACGGCAGCATACAGATGAACATTCAAGAGATGGCCACCGCGGTCGCCTGCCGATTGCCTATCAAGATCGTCCTGCTCAATAATGGGTTTCTCGGCATGGTGCGGCAGTGGCAGGACCTTTTTTATGCCAAACGGTACTCGGAAGTGGATTTGCGTGGATCGAACCCCGACTTCGTCAAACTTGCCGAAGCCTACGGAGCGGTCGCCATGCGCATTTTCCGCGACGAAGAGGTGGACGCCGCATGGGCGGAAGCCGCCAAAATAACGGATCGCCCCGTGTTTATCGACGTGATCATCCCGGAAGAGGACAACGTATATCCGATGATTCCCGCCGGCGCAGCTTCACACGAAATGATCGAAGGCAACAACTGAAACCACGAGGGGCGGTTTACCGATGCAACGACATACCATATCCATTCTGGTAGAAAACAAATTCGGCGTCTTGGCGCGAATTGCAGGGCTGTTTAGCGGACGCGGGTTCAACATCGACAGCATCACGGTCGGAGAAGCCAGCGAACCCGGTACCGCCCGCATGACCATCATGACCCATGGCGACGAAAAGATCATCGAACAGATCATCAAACAGCTAAACCGGTTGATCGACATCATCCGGGTGGTGGACTTGACCGAAACCAGCTATATCAATCGGGAACTCGCGTTGATCAAAGTCAATGCCTCAAGAGAATCTCGACAGGAAATCGTCCAGATTTCCGAGATTTTTCAGTCCAAAATCGTCGATATCAGTCAGAAAACCATGACGATGGAAGTCGTCGGAAACGAAGACAAGATCGATGCCATCATCGGTCTGCTTCGACCCTTTGGACTCCGTGAAGTAGCCCGCACCGGGCGCGTAGCCATGGCGCGCGACTTTATCTCGAAAGACGCGCCGACACCCGAATTACCTGTTCCGGTATGGGAAAAGGAACGCAGAAAAATTACCGCCGACCTTGCCTGACGGAATCCTCTTTCTTTCCCCTGTACCGCATGTAACGTTTTAAGGAGAATGGCATGGCCAGAATGTATTACGATCATGACGCCGATTTGGGATTGCTTCAGAACAAAACCATCGCCGTCATAGGATACGGGAGCCAAGGACACGCCCACGCGCTCAACCTCAAGGATTCCGGTCTGAATTCCATCGTGGGATTGCGTCGAGGCAAGTCGTGGGAAGCCGCCGAAAAAGACGGCTTCCAGCCGCGCACCGTTGCTGAGGCGGCAGCCGATGCAGACATCGTCATGATACTTGTAAATGACGAACTTCAGGCCCGGCTCTATGAGTCGGAGATCAAACCTAACCTGAAACCGGGCAATGCGCTGGCCTTTGCGCACGGGTTTAACATCCATTTCCGCCAGATACAGCCACCCGATCACATCGACGTGTTTATGGTCGCCCCCAAAGGGCCGGGCCATCTGGTCCGTCGGGTGTTTACCGAAGGCGGCGGCGTGCCGTGCTTGCTGGCCGTCCAGCAGAACCCGACCGGCAAGGCACGCGAGATCGGGCTGGCCTACGCCAAAGGCGTGGGCGGCACGCGCGGCGGTGTTATCGAAACGACGTTTCAGGAAGAAACCGAAACCGACCTGTTTGGCGAGCAGACCGTCCTGTGCGGCGGCACGACGGCGCTGGTGCTGGCTGGATTCGAAACGCTGGTCAAAGCGGGCTATCAGCCCGAAATCGCCTATTTCGAGTGTCTTCACGAACTCAAACTTATCGTGGATCTTATGTACGAAGGTGGCATCGAAGGGATGCGCTATTCGATCAGCGACACGGCAGAGTTTGGCGATCTGACACGCGGCCCGCGAGTTATCGACGAAAACGTCCGGGCGGAAATGCAACGCATTCTCAAGTCGATACAGGATGGAGAATTTGCCCGGGAATGGATTCTGGAAAATCAGTCCAACCGTCCGACCATGAATGCGCTCCGCCGACAGGCGTCCGAACACCAGATCACCCAAGTAGGACGCGAACTGCGCAAGATGATGAGCTGGATCGAAAAACGCCGGTAGCCCGGTACGCCGCCGGGTGGGGCGTGGAGGCAGAGGTATGGAACCCAGAAAAGTCGATATCTTTGATACGACATTGCGTGACGGCGAACAAGTTCCGGGTGCTTCGCTCAACCGAGATGAGAAACTTCAGATCGCGCACCAACTGGCGCATCTGGGTGTGGACGTGATCGAAGCGGGGTTTGCGGCGTCTTCGCCAGGTGATTTTGCCGCGATCAAAACCATCGCCGAACAAGTAAAAGGTCCGACGATTACCGCGCTCGCCCGTGCCGTCAAAGCGGACATTGAGGCCGTCGCCGAAGCGGTAAAACCCGCCGAACGCAAACGCATCCACATGGTGCTCGGCACCTCGGATACCCACCTGGAGACCAAGTTCCGCAAATCGCGCGATGAAATCCTTGAAATGGGCGTGGCGGCGGTAAAATTCGCCCGAAATCTTTGCGATGACATCGAATATTCCACGGAAGACGCCTCACGGAGCGATTTCGACTATCTCTGCCGGACGTTGGAAGCCGTGATCGACGCAGGCGCTACGGTCGTCAATATCCCCGATACGGTGGGGTACGCCGTTCCGGAGCAGTGGGGCGACCTGATCCGCCGTATCATCGAACGAGTTCCCAACATCCACCGGGCAAAGGTAAGCGTCCATTGTCACAACGATCTTGGCATGGCTACCGCCAATTCTCTGGCCGCAGTCAAAGCCGGAGCGCAACAGGTAGAGTGTACGATCAACGGAGTGGGTGAGCGTGCCGGGAACGCCTCACTCGAAGAGATCGTCATGGCGATCAAGATGCGGGGCGATTTTTACGGCGGTCGAACCGGTATCCGAACCCAGGAGATCTATCCGACCAGCCTGATGGTGCGCGAACTCATGAACATGCCGGTCCAACGCAACAAAGCCATTGTCGGGGCCAACGCCTTTGCCCACTCCTCCGGCATCCATCAGGACGGGTTTCTCAAAAATAGACTCAACTACGAGATCATGCGCCCGGAAGATGTGGGCATCGAAAAAAGCGACATCGTCCTTACCGCCCGCTCCGGTCGTCATGCGCTTCGCCATCGTCTGGAAAAAGTCGGTCATTATTACGACGCGAGTCACCGCGAAGCGTTCGAGCATATCTACGCACGGTTTCTTACGGTCGCCGACCGCAAAAAAGAAGTCACGGACGAAGACCTGCATCATATCGTCTCCGACGCGCCGATGGACGTGCCTGAGCAGTATCTGCTCGAGGATTTTCACGCCACATCCGGAAGTCAGCAGGCGGCGACGGCGCATGTCCGCATCCATATCAGCGGAGAAAGCATCGCCGAGTCCGGAACGGGGAGCAGTCCGCTGTTGGCGGCCTTCGATGCCATCGACCGCATCACCAAACTGCCCTCGCATCTCGAAGACATACAAACTTCGGCCAACGGTAAGGAAGGCGTACACAACGTTACCGTGCGGGTGAGCTATCACACCCAGACCTTTTTCGGGCGGTCAGCGGATACCGATGTCGTAAAAGCCGGTATCCAAGCCTATCTGAGTTCGCTGAATCAACTGGTAGCCCGTCACAGCGGGTTGCTGTAACCTTTCCTGTTTCGGAGGAAGACTTGTACAAGATTGCAGTGATTCCGGGTGACGGCACCGGTCCCGAGGTCGTTCAGGAAGGACTTAAGGTGCTCAGGGCGGCAGGAACCAAGTTCAATTTTGAATACGAATGCACGGAATACGATTTTGGTGGGGCACGGTATCTGAGAACGGGTGACATTCTGCCGGACGAAGCGCTCAACGAGTTGCGTCATTTCGACGCCATCTATCTCGGTGCAATCGGTCACCCGGACTGCCCACCCGGCGTCCTCGAAAAAGGTATCCTGCTACGTGTACGCTTCGAGCTCGATCTATACATCAACCTCCGCCCGGTAAAGCTGTATCCCGGTGTGGAATGCCCGCTCAAAAACAAAGAACCGGAACACATCGACTTTGTCGTGGTGCGCGAAAACACCGAAGACCTGTACGTGGGAGCGGGGGGTGTTTATCAAAAGGGGACGCCCAACGAAGTGGCGGTTCAGGAGTCGATTAACACCCGCAGGGGCGTGGAACGTTGTATCCGTTATGCTTTCGATCTGGCTCGGTCACGCAACAAAGACAAAAAAGTGACGCTGTGCGCCAAGACCAATGTGCTTACCTACGCCCACGACCTCTGGCAGCGCGTGTTCTACGAAGTCGCCAAAGAGTATTCCGACATCACGGCCGACTATGCCCACGTGGATGCCACCTGCATGTGGATGGTCAAAAATCCGGAATGGTTTGATGTCATTGTCACCACGAATATGTTCGGCGACATCATCACCGATCTGGGTGCCATTATACAGGGGGGCATGGGGGTAGCGGCCGGTGGCAATATCAACCCTTCGGGGGTGTCGATGTTCGAGCCGATCGGGGGTTCCGCCCCCAAATACACGGGACAGAACGTCATCAACCCCATCGCGGCGATCGGCGCGGTACAAATGATGCTGGCGCAACTTGGCGAACAGACCGCCGCCACCGCCGTGGAACGCGCCATCATGACGACGATTCTCAAGATGAAAAGCATGGACGCAGGCAAAATGGGATACGGAACCGACGCGGTCGGCTCCCTGATCGCCGAAGCCGTGTAAAAACGCCGGTGGAGGCGGCAACGCCGTGGATCAGGTTCGCCCCACCACACCCTCCCGGATTGCCCCTGCCGCCGATCGGTCCCCCGAACCTTTTCCTCCCGGTGACGCTCCGCGCATCGTCACCTTGCGCGCCGTCGCCGTCGGTCTTTTTCTCTCGATTGTTTCCTGTATCTGGATTACCTACTCTTCCTATATAGGGCGATCCGCCACGATCCCGGTCGCCCACTTGCCCGTCGCCGCGCTGTTGCCCTATCTCCTGCTCGTCGGTGTCAACTGGGCGCTCAAACACCGCCGGGTCATTGCCCCCTTTTCCTTTTACGAACTGCTGGTTGTATTTTTCATGCTCCTTACCGCCTCGGCCATCCCCGGCTGGGCTTTTACCACGTACTTTGTCGCGCTCATAGGCACGCCTTACTATTTTGCCACCCCGCAAAACCGCTGGGAAGAGGTGTTTTTCGGCTTTCTCCCCGATTGGCTCGTCGCCAGCAATCAGGGGGGCGTCATGAAGTGGTTTTTCGAAGGATTGCCCGCATCCGGCCAAATTCCATGGGGGGCGTGGCTTCCGCCTTTTCTGTGGTGGGCTTCCTTTTTTTTAGCGCTCTTCGCCACAGGCGCCTGTATGATGATCCTGCTCCGAAAACAGTGGGTAGACCACGAAAAACTCTCATTTCCGCTCGCGCTGGTTCCGCTCATGCTGGCCGAAGAAGGCCGGGATGGACGCACCGTGCCGGACGCCGTACGTAGCTACGCCTTTCTGGCAGGGTTCGGCATAACGCTGTTTATCGTGCTCTGGAATATCGTCGGGTATTTCGGATGGCTCGCGCCCATCCCTGTTGGCAAACAGTTTACGACCCCGGTCACCATCGCCAACGGTTTTCCTCCGATACTCATCCGGCTCAACTGGCTGGTTTTTGGGTTTGCCTTTTTTGCCAATGTAGACGTGCTTTTCAGCATCTGGGTATTCCGGTTGCTGGCTATCATGCAGGAAGGCATACTCGCCCAGTTCGGGTTTAACCTCAGCAGTCCCAACACGGGTATTTCGAGCGCTACGGCGGCACAAAACATCGGCGGGTTCTTTTTCTTCGTCCTGTGGGGGCTATGGATGGCGCGGCGACATCTGACCGACGTGGTCAAAAAAGCCTTGGGGCTGGCGGTGGCGGTGGACGACAGCCGCGAACTGCTTTCCTACCGGACCGCCCTTGTCGGTTTTCTGTTGGGACTTGTCTATATCCTACTTTGGCTCAATCGCGCCGGCATGGAACTGTGGGTCGCGGCCGTGCTGATGGGATGCGTCCTGACGCTGTATCTGGGGGTAACCCGCATCGTCGGCCGAAACGGGAGTCGTATTGCTCGACCTACCGCTCAACGCACACGACTTTGCCATCTCGGTCGTGGGGTCGTCCAACGTGTCGCCGTCCGGGCTTACCGCCATGGGAATGGCCAACGCCTTTGCCCGCAACTGGCGGACGCTGGGCATGAACGCCATGGCCCATGTCGCCAGAGTCAGCCAAGAGATCGAGGGCGCACGCAACCACATCTTTGGCGTCGTATTTCTGAGTCTTGCGGTCAGTATCGTCACCTGTGTCGTCTATACCATCTACTTGGGGTATGAACGCAACGGGGCAGGCAATTTTGGCGAATGGGGGTTTGCCGGAGGAAATACCCTGTTCTACGACAACGTGGTACGGTGGATTTCGACGCCTACGGCGTTTGGCCTGATGGACCTTGGGTTTCTCGGACTGGGCGCCGCCGTAATGTGGGGATTGATACAACTGCGATACGCCTTTCCCGGATGGCCCCTGCATCCCGTCGGTTTTGCCGTCGCCTCTGCCTATGCCACCGATCAAGCGATGTTTAGTGTGTTTTTGGCATGGCTGGTTAAGGCGATATTGCTCAGCACCGGAGGCGTCATGCGCTACAAACGAGCCCAACCTTTTTTTCTTGGCGTTCTCGTGGGGTTTTGCGTCGGCGTGGCGCTTTCTTTTACGGTCGATTTTATCTGGTTTCCACGCCAGGGTCACGAAATCGACAGTTGGTGACGCTGGGCATGATTTGCCCGGGGTGTGGGGCGAAAACGGGTATCGGTCTTTGCTTTTGCACGCCGGTCGGTGACGCCTTACATCACGATATACCGCGCCATCCATACCGAAAGGACGACGTACCACACCGGAGGGACACTCCGAATGCCCTCTCGGAACAAGTTAAACCCCGTATAAACACCCACACAGGCAATAAAGCCCGTTGCAAGGCTGTTTGAAAAAAACGCCAGCGCACACGCCAGTCCGCCGGCGATCCATGCTTCCGCATTGTCGCGGTTTATCTCCTTGAGCGCGGCAAAACAGGCGATGCCTGCGGCCAACAGCAGGATGGCGGGAACGGGGTACAGCATCGCCTCGGCTCCGATCGCCAACCCTTTGCCGGCGTATTCCACCAGCGCCGGAATCCCAAGCCCTGCACCGATCAGCAGGGCCGCGCCATATCCCGCCTGCCGTCGGTTTGTCTGCATCGCGCCTGAAAGACCGCTTTCGGGGATCATAGATACACCGGGCACGCCAAACAGCGGCGCAACCATCCACATAAATCCGGAAATGACCAACAGCCGGTCCGCCTCTTGTTCCCCCAGCCCGTGCCAATGCCGATGCGTCTGTGTCAGTGCGCTCATCTCGAACGCAAGCAGGGTAGACGACGCCAGAACAATCCCGCCGTATTCGGATACAAACACGCCGGGGTCCGACGGGAAAAAGGAAAGCGCGATTCGGATATCAGGAACGGCGCCCCATTGCAGGTCTGAAAAAACACCGAGCGTCCCTGCCGTGACAAGCGAGCACAACAACCCGACGGCAGGAGGAAAAGGCCACTTTCGCGCCCATGCGACGATTGCGCCCGCCAGACCGGCGTAGAAGACCACAGGACCACGTCCGATGACGTTGCCGATATCTGTCAGCGCTACGGGATGATCCACGACGACGCCGGCATATTTGAGTCCGGTTCCCATCAGTACGACGCCGACGACGGCGGTCATGACGAGAGGTAGATACGCAGGAGCACGGCGGAAAAGCAGTCCGCCCACGCCGAAAAGCCCCAATAGTGCGACCCCGGCCCCGGACAAAAAACCGATCCACAACAGGGTGTTTATGGAGGCGGCTTGACCCCAGTACATGGGAAAGACGAACATCGCCGTCCAGCCTATGTTCGGCCCCATGAGCACGGGACACCCCGCCAGTCGGGATGCGACGGCTATGCCAAGTGCCGAAAGAAGACAGAACGCGGCAGCGCTCTGGGTGGCGTCCTGTCCGGTCATACCCCACAATACGGATGTGATAAAAATCGTCGGAGATAGCGCGGCGGCGAGCGTCACGCCGGAAAGGATGTCATGACGCAGTGCGGAAGACATGAGAGACTCTCTTTGAAGATTTCCCGTAGCAAGTCTTCGACATAACTCGGACGAGCGTTGCGAGCGTGTCGTGGGATTTGCAGTTTGCCGCAAAGTGCAGGGGTCTACCGCAACCGCCGAAAGGGTTGCGGCAGACCGTAGGGTTCAGTCCTTCCGACGTATCGAAAATTTTTGGAGATACGCCAGATCGTCTCGGTGTATGGCGCGCACAAGCCAGAGCAACAGCACGTAAACGACCACGCCGGCCAGTACGGTCAAGACGATCGGCAGTCCGGACAAGGCATAGACCGCCGCGCCCATCCCCGATGCAGCGAAAAGGGCTTTTGAGAGCGTTTTCAGCAGACTAAGTCCCCCAAAAATCGACCTCAGTTTGCCATAACAGCACCCCGCGACGATGATTTGGGCCATCAGCGTGGCGGTTGCCGCGCCCATCATTCCCCATGCCGGAATCAGAAAAAAATTGATTGCCGCGTTTACGGCGGCGGCTCCACCGGCTACGACGGTCGCATACCGCTGTCGGTTGGTGGCACTCAAAAACAACACGGCGGGAATGCCGATACAATACACGGCAATGCTCCATCCCAGAAGACGGAGCGGTTCTGAGGCAGGTGCATAGGCTTCCGCATACAGCAGATGGATCACCTCCGGCGCGGTCACCGTCAGCCCCACACCGATAGGCGCAGCGATAAGCGCCATGACGCGGAACACGCCGACGAGAATGTCTTTGGAACTTTCGAACGAGGCCATAATCCGAGCGGCGGTTGGAAACATGGCGGTGGCAACCATAAGCGGAACATACGACAGCACGGTAGTGACCCGGATACCGGCGCCATACCAGCCGACCTCTTCTTCGGTTCTGAACTTTGCCAACATAATGGTGTCTGTGCTGGTCATGACTTCGAAAAATACCAGAATAAGTCCGTACGGGATGGCATCTCTTATGGGCTGGCCCCATCGGTATATATCAATAACGGGATGGATCGAGAGCCGGAGCCATTTTTGTGCGGTCAGCCATCCGGCCAAAGCAAACCCAACCTCACTGACGGCCAACCCCAGCATCATGTGAATCAGATCGTATCCCATCGACAAAAGCACCACGCACAGAATGAGTTCGATGGCCTTTTTGGCCATTTCGAGCATGGCCACGAACTGCATCTGCTCAAAGCCTTCAAAGACGTGGTGAAACGTCTGGATAAAAGCGCCGAAAAACAGTTGCGCCGTCAGTGTTACCAGTACGACCTGCTGGGTTGTGTCCGGATAGCCGAGCAAAGTGAGCGCCCCAACTCCCAGTCCGTACGCCCACAGATTCAAGGCTATTTTGAGCGGGATGATACGACCGAGTATATCGTCGGCTTTGTGACGGGCGCGTGCGATTTCCCGTGTCAAAAAATTGCTTAGCCCGATATCTCCGAGAATGATAAACGAAGAGGCAAAATAATACGCCAGTGTATAGACGCCAAACCGTTCGACACCGAGATGACGGGCCAGAAAAAGCACAAGCACAAGCCCCAGCCCGGTGGTAAAGATTTTGGCAATCAGCAACGTACCGGCGTTGCGTAAGATGTTGTGGTTGTCCTGTTCGGTATGCGTTTCGGTCGATGGGGTCATGCCTGGTTCCCGCCGGACCTTTTATCCGATGACGTGATCACGGCGCAGACGTTCCAGTTCGGAGGGATGGAGACTGAGTAGCGAGGTCAGAAGTTCACCGGTATGTTCGCCGGGAGCCGGCGCGGCCCGATCGTTTTGAAAGACGAAGTCGGACAGTTTTACTGGGCTTCCGGGCATGCGCAGGGGGCCTGCGACCGGATGGAGGATGGTTCTGATCATGTCGCGCGCCAGCACTTGCGGATGCGTCATCACCTCGTCCACGGACTGTATGGGGCCGCACGGAATGTCGTGGGCGTGGAGCGCGGTCAACCACTCGGCAGAGGTTCGGGTCGTCATGACCTCGTTGAGCATCGGTTCCAGCAGACTGTGGTTTTCCGTGCGTCGCTCGTTGGTGGAAAACCGTTGGTCGTGTATGAGGTTGGGTAATTCCAGCGTTTCGCAGAATGCCCGCCATAGCCGGTTATTGCCGATGGCGACCATGATCCACGCATCACGGGTACGCAGCGCCTGAAACGGTGTGATGGAAGGATGCCGCGAACCCAGCGGCCCCGGTGTTATGCCGGTCATGTCGTACCGGGCGATGGCGTTTTCCAAAAGCGCCACCTGACAGTCGAGCATGGCGATATCGACAAACTGGCCGCATCCGGTAAGATGTCGGGTATGCAGGGCGGTAAGGATGCCGACGACGGTAAACAGGGCCGCGGAAAGGTCGCTTATCGAAACGCCGACACGCACTGGAGGGCGATCCGGTTCGCCGGTGATGCTCACGACGCCGCCCATACCTTGGATGATCATATCATACGCGCCCTCCTGCGACATAGGACCCGTATGCCCAAAACCGGAACAGGCGGCATAGATCAAGGCCGGATGCTCGGTTCGGAGTGTTTCGTAGTCGAGACCAAGCCGTTTCATGGCGCCGGGACGGAAATTCTCGACCAGAATGTCGGCTTCGTGGATCAGGCGTTTCAGGATAGCCACGCCATCCGGGTGTTTGAGGTCGAGCGTCACGCTTTTCTTGCCCCGGTTGACGCTCTGAAAATATCCGCTGACGCCGTTTTTGAACGGCCCGAATCCGCGAGATTCGTCTCCTTCGGGCGATTCGATCTTGACGACTTCGGCGCCGAGGTCCGCCAAGATCATGGTGGCGTAGGGACCGGCAAGGACGCGCGTCAGGTCGATGACCCGGAGACCGTGAAGAGGCTGCATAGGGGATGGAATCTGAGGTGAGACGGCCGTCCGAACGGGCTACAGAGGCGATACGGTCGTGCCGTCGTTGTCGATGGCAAGGATGCGAAAATGGCTCTCTACGCCGCTTTGCGCGAAAGCGGAGACCATGGCTTCGCCGATTTCCCGGTGGTTTTGGGTGGAAAGCGCGATAGCGGTCGGACCGGCGCCGCTAAGCGCCGCGCCGTGCGCGCCGGTGTCGAGCGCCGCCTCTATCACGTTGCCAAGCCCCGGTATGAGTGGTTTTCGATACGGCTGATGCAGACGATCTGCCATGCCGTGCCGGAGCAGACCGTAGTCGCCGGAGACCAGTGCGCCGACCAGAAGCCCCACGCTGCACAGGTTAAATACGGCATCGCTCAGGGACACGTTGGACGGCAACGCCCCGCGCGCGACTTTGGTATCGAGTGTAAATTCAGGTATAGCGACTACTGCCATCAGGTTGACGGGAATCTCGAAGGTGCGGTACACGATGACGCCATCTCGTTCGCCGCTTATGGACAAACCACCGAGCAGAGAGGGAACCACGTTGTCCGGGTGGCCTTCGAGATCGGAGCATATCCGGAGCAGACCGGCCGTGTCGAGGGGTCTGCCTGCGATTTCATTGGCGGCAACCGCGCCGGCCACGATAGCGACGCCGCTGCTTCCCAGCCCTCTCGACACCGGAATGGCATGGCGCAATTTGAAATGCAGACCTGTCGGGCGGTATCCGGTCCGGTCGAATACGGCGTACGCCGCCTTTACACACAGATTGGATGCATCGGCGGGAACGAGCGACGCACCTTCGCCCTCTATTTCGACCCAAAGACCGGTGGACGTCTCACGGGCTTGGACCGTGTTATGCAGTCCCAACGCCATCCCTACACAGTCGAAGCCCGATCCGAGATTGCCCGTCGTCGAAGGCACTTTGACGGAAAAACCGGTCATATCGACTTACCTGCCACCTGCAATGGCAGGCACGATGGCGATGCGGTCGCCATCTTTTACTTGCGTGGCCGTACCCTGAAGAAAACGGATGTCTTCTTCGTTGACATAGATATTGATAAACCGTTTTACACTTCCGGAGTCGTCGCATATACGTTCCCGGATACCCGGATACGAGGCGTCCATGTTTTGCAGAATCGCGCCGATGGTGTCGCCTTCGATATTTACCTCCGACTGGTTGGCGGTAAGTTTTCTCAACGGGGTAGGAATTTTGATGGATACGGGCATGATATGCTCCTGATAGAGACTATTCGGAAGACCCTTCGTAGTATTCGCGCAGACTAAGATACCGTTCACCGGTGTCGCAGAGTATGGTGACCACGCAGTGGCCGGCGCCAAGTTCTCCGGCTACTTTCAGACCTGCGGACACATTCGCTCCGGCGGA
>Ga0194132_10009523_pt1 | contig 13312 bp, 10 predicted proteins | sample TA2KigOf80mmetaG_FD_148612 | JGI IMG/M metagenome (GOLD analysis project Ga0194132, IMG submission 148612) | Freshwater microbial communities from Lake Tanganyika, Tanzania - TA2015054 Kigoma Offshore 80m | ecosystem: Environmental > Aquatic > Freshwater > Lake | place: Tanzania: Lake... | reverse complement strand
CCGGGTTCGCCTGAAAAACAAACGGCCGCTCGCAGCGGCCCTCGCGGCAAGCAACCGGCGTCGCGGTCAGCGCGAGTAGAACTCGACGACCAGATTGGGTTCCATCTTGACCGGGTAGGGCACGTCCGCGAGCTTGGGTACGCGCACGAGTTTGCCCTTCATCGCGGTGTGATCGATTTCGACGTAATCGGGCACGTCGCGCTCGGCCGATTGGGTCGCGGCCAGGACCAGCGCCATTTGCTTGGCGTTACCCTTGAGTTCGACAGTGTCGCCTTCATCGAGCCGCTGGCTCGAAATCGTTACCCGCTTGCCGTTGACCAGGACATGACCATGGCTCACGAGCTGGCGCGCCGCGAACACGGTGGGCGCGAGCTTCATGCGGTAGACGATGGCGTCGATCCGCGATTCGAGCAGCCCGATCAGTGCCTCGCTCGAATCGCCGCGGCGGCGCATCGCTTCCTGGTAGATGTTGCGGAACTGCCGTTCAGTGATGTTGCCGTAGTAGCCTTTGAGCCGCTGCTTGGCGTGAAGCTGAATGCCGTAGTCGGAAGGCTTGCGTCGCCGCTGACCGTGCGCGCCCGGGCCGTAATCGCGGTCGTTCGATATCGGGCTCTTGGCGCGACCCCACAGATTCTGGCCGAGACGGCGGTTGATCTTATACTTCGACGACTGGCGTTTGCTCATGCCGGCGTTCCAAAAGCGTTTGATTGCAATCGGTTAGCGGCGGGATCGGGCGACCCGCGCCGCAGCGAACGGCGCACTATACGCACCATCCCCGGATTGTCAAACCAGCCGGGCTTCGGGCGCCGTCAGGCCGGCCCGGTCTTGACGCGGCCGCGCCGCCCCACCACCAGCGCCTTGATGACACCGCGGAGCGTGCGGACCTCCTGCTCCATCAGGTTGGCGCGGGTGAGGATGGCGCGAAGATTTTGGACCATCGACGCGCGTTTCTCGGGCGGTTTCAGGAAACCGGCGGCGTCGAGCTCGTCCTCGAGGTGGCGGAAGAGGTGGCCGAGATCGGTCTGGGTCGCGGGCTCGGTGCGCTCAGACTCGAGCACGACCGCCGGCCGCGTGTCGCCGGCGAGAAACCACTCGTAGCCGACCAACAGGACCGCTTGGGCGATGTTCAACGACGCGAACGCCGGATTGATCGGCACGGTCACGAACGCCTCGGCCAAAACCGCATCTTCGTTCTCGAGCCCGGTCCGTTCCGGCCCGAACAAGATGCCGATTTTCTTACCCGCCGCATATTGGGTGCGGATCGCGCTCGCGGCGTGGCGGGGCGTCATCACCGGCTTGATGATGTCGCGCGCCCGCGCGGTCGTGGCGTAGAGATGCTGGAGGTCGGCGACCGCCGCCGCGGCGTTCGGATAGAGCTGCGCGCGCTCGAGCACGTCGCGCGCGCCCGAGGCGGCCGCGATCGCCCGCTCGTTGGGCCAGCCGTCGCGCGGCGCGACCAGCCGCAAGTCGGTCAGCCCGAAGTTCAGCATGGCACGGGCGACCGCGCCGATGTTCTCGCCCAGTTGCGGCGCGACCAAGACGATGGTCGGGCCGCCCAACTTCGCTTCCTTGGTGCGGTCGGTGCCCGCCATTTAGGACACAGTGCGCCGCCACGTGGTGCGGCCCGCGGCATCTTCGATCGCGATACCGCGGCGCTTGAGTTCGTCGCGGATACGATCCGCCGCGGTGAAGTCGCGGCGCTGGCGCGCGGCGGTACGCTCGGCAATCAGGCGTTCGATCACCGCCGCCTCTCCGTCGTCGGCCTCCCCCTTGAACCACGCCTCCGGATCGCCGCCAAGCAACCCGAGCAAGCCGCCCGCCGCCTTGAGCTCCGCCTTGAGCCGCCGGCGGTCGGCCGGGGCGGTCGCTTTTTTGGCCTCGCCCGCGAGCGCGTGGAGCTCGGTCAGCGCGCGCGGCGTATTGAGATCGTCGCCCACGGCCGCCGCGAACGCGGCGGGCGGCTCGGCCGGCTCATCGGCGGCATCACCGACTTGACGGAGCGCCTGATAGAGCCGGTCGAGCGTCTGGCGCGCGTGCGCCAGGCCGGCGGCGGTCCAGTCGATCGGCTGGCGGTAGTGGGTCATCAGCATCGCGAGGCGAATCGCCTCGCCACGCTCTTTCTGCAGGAGATCGCGCACCGTGATGAAGTTGCCGAGCGACTTCGACATCTTCTCGCCCTCGACCATCAGCCAGCCATTGTGCAGCCAATAGCCGGCGAGCGGCGCGCCATCGTGGGCGCAGATCGACTGCGCGATCTCGTTCTCGTGGTGCGGGAACACCAAGTCCTGCCCGCCGCCGTGGATGTCGAAGGTGACGCCCAAGTGCCGCTCGCCCATCGCCGAGCACTCGATGTGCCAGCCGGGGCGGCCGCGGCCCCACGGGCTTTCCCAACCCGGCTGCTCGGATGTCGAGGGCTTCCACAGCACAAAATCGGCGGGGTCGTGTTTATAGGGCGCGACCTCGACCCGGGCGCCGGCGATCATCTCGTCGCGGTTGCGCCCGGAAAGACGGCCGTAGTCCTTGAACTGGGGCACATTGAAGAGCACGTGCCCGTCGGCGGCGTAGGCGAAGCCCTTGGCGATCAAGCGCTCGATCATCCGCACCATCTCGGCGATGTGCGCGGTCGCGCGCGGTTCGATCGTCGGCGGTAGCGCGCCGACCGCCGCCATGTCGGCGTGGTAGGCATCGGTCGTTCGCCTGGTGATCGCGTCGATCGGCTCGCCCGACGCCTTGGCGGCGTCCATGATCTTGTCGTCGACGTCGGTGATGTTGCGGGCGTAGGTGACGCGCGGATAGCGCGCCTGGAGCAGGCGAAAGAGAACATCGAACACGATGACGGGACGCGCATTGCCGATGTGCGCGAAGTCGTAGACGGTCGGGCCGCACACATACATGCGAACATGCTTGGGATCGAGCGGCTCGAACGGCTGCTTGGCGCGCGCGAGGGTGTTGTAGAAGGTAAGCCCTGCGCTCACGCCGCCCTCCCTGCCAGCCGGGCCTTGACGCGCTCGGGTCCGATCAGCGGCAGGAGCGCCCGCATCTCGGGGCCATGATCGAGGCCGGTCAAGGCGAGCCGAAGCCGTTTGAACAGCGGCGCGCCCTCGACCTTGGTGACGCCCTTGATCGCTCGCGTCCACGAGGTCCAGGTGGTGTCGTCCCACGCCCCCGGCGGCAGCAGTTCGGCGGCTTGGCCGACGAAATCGGCGTCCTCGATCACCGGTGCCACTGGGCCGGTCACGACCCGCCACCAGTCGCGCGCTTCGTTGACGGCCGCGACGTTGGCGCGAACCGCGATCCAGAACGCTTCCGGCGCATCGCCCAACCCGAGCTTGGCGAGCCGGTCGCGCACGTTAGAGAACGGCAAGCCCCGCACAAGCTTGGCGTTGAGCGCACGGAGCTCGGCGTCATCGAATCTCGCCGCAGCGCGGCCGAACTCGCCCAATTCGATCCGCGCCGCCAGCTCATCGAGCGTGGTCTTGGCGATCACGCCGTGCGCGGTACCCAAGCCTGCCAAGAGGCTCGCCAGCGCCATCGGCTCGATGCCGGCCTCGCGAAAGCTCCGGACCGCCAGGCTTCCGACCCGCTTGGAGAGCCCTTCGCCGCCCTTGTCCAACATCAGCGCCAAGTGCGCGAAGGTCGGCGGCGCCGCACCGAGTGCGCGGAAAATCTGCACCTGCGAGGCGGTATTGGCGACGTGGTCCTCGCCGCGAATGACATGGCTGATGCCGAGCGCGACATCGTCGACGACCGAGGTGAGCGTATAGAGCGGGCGGCCGTCGCCGCGCGCGAGCACCGGATCGCTCACCGTCCCAGGCGGAATCGCGATCACCCCCTTGACCGCGTCGGGCCACCCGATCGGCTCGTCGTTCAGCAGGAACCGCCAATGCGGCCGCTTGCCGGTGGCTGCGAGTGCGGCGCGGTCGGCCACGCTCAGCTTGAGCGCAGCCCGGTCGTAAACCGGAGGCTTGCCGGCGGCCCGGCGCGCTTTGCGCTTGAGGTCGAGTTCTTCGGGCGTCTCGTAGCAGGGATAGGCACGGCCCGACGCTTGCAGCGCGGCGAGCGCCGCGGCGTAGCGATCGAGCCGATCACTCTGCACGACTTCTTCCGCCGACACCAACCCCATCCACGCAAGGTCCTCGCGGATCGCCCGGGCGTACTCCGGCTTCGAGCGTTCGAGGTCGGTGTCGTCGAGCCTGAGGACGAACCGACCGCCGTGACGGCGCGCGAACAGCCAATTGATGAGCGCGGTGCGGAGGTTGCCGACATGAAGATACCCGGTCGGGCTCGGCGCGAACCGGGTAACGATCGCCGGAGCGGTCATTTATCGCCGGTGTAAGCGTTGGTGATCGGGTAGCGGCGATCGCGCCCGAACGACTTCGACGTGATCTTGACCCCGGGCGGCGCCTGGCGGCGCTTGTATTCGGCGCGGTAGAGCATGCGCGCGACGCGGGTGACGGTCGCGGCATCGTGGCCGCGGCCGACGATCGCTTCGACCGCCATCTCGCGCTCGACCAGGCACTCGAGGATGTCGTCCAACACATCGTAGGGCGGCAGCGTGTCCTGATCGGTCTGGTTGGGCTTGAGTTCGGCGGTCGGCGCCTTGGTGAAAATGCGTTCGGGAATGACGCGTTGCGCCGGCCCGAGGGCGCCATCGAGCGTGCGCTCGTTCCGCCAGCGGCCGAGTTGATAGACGGTGGTCTTGTAGACGTCCTTCAGGACCGAGTAGCCGCCGCACATGTCGCCGTAAAGGGTGGCATAACCGACCGACATTTCCGACTTGTTGCCGGTCGTCAGCACCATCGGGCCGAACTTGTTGCTGACCGCCATCAGCGCCATGCCGCGAAGTCGCGCCTGGACGTTCTCCTCGGTGATATCGGGGGTGCGTCCGGCGAAGGTCGCAGCGAGCATGCGATCGAGCGCCTGCATCCCGGGCTCGATCGAAACCGTATCGAGGCGGATCCCGAGCGCACCGGCGGCGGCAGTCGCGTCGTCGATGCTGTCTTGCGAGGTATAGGGCGAGGGCATCAGCAAGCAGCGCACGCGCGCCGGGCCGAGCGCGTCGACCGCGACGACCGCCGATAGCGCCGAATCGATGCCGCCCGACATGCCGAGCACGACGCCGGGAAACCGATTCTTGTTCACGTAATCGCGCAAGCCCAGCATCATCGCGCTGTAGACGGCGGCGAGCTTGGGGAGCGGCGTCGCCGGCCGCTCGGGCGCGCACACCCACGCATCGCCCTGGCGCGCCCAGGCGGTGAGCGTGAACTCCTCGCGCCAGGCGCCGCCCTGGACGGCGATCGTGCGGTCGGCGTTGACCACGAACGAGGCACCATCGAACACGAGTTCATCCTGGCCGCCGACCTGGTTGACATAGACGAGCGGCAGACCCGTTTCGACCACGCGGGCGAGCGCAAGATTCAGGCGGGCGTCGATCTTGTCGACCTCGTAGGGTGAGCCGTTGATGACGATCAGGATCTGCGCCGCGGTTTCGCTCAAGCATTCGGCGGCCTCGGGCGTCCACATGTCCTCGCACACGAGAACACCCAACCGCGCGCCGCGGAACGCGACCGGGCCGGCGAGCGGGCCGGGCGCGAACACGCGTTTCTCGTCGAAGACGCCGTAGTTCGGGAGATCGCGCTTGAAGCGTTTGGCGACGATCGCGCCGCCTTCGAGGAGCAACGCGGCGTTGTGGAGGAAACCGTTCTCGCGCCACGGCGCCCCGATCAGGAGCGCAGGGCCGTTGGGCCGGGTCGCCTGCGCGAGCGTGCCGACCGCGCCTTGGACCGCATCGACGAACGACGGCTTGAGCACGAGGTCCTCGGGCGGATAACCGCACAGGAACAGCTCGCTCAACACCACGAGGTCGGCGCCCAATTCGGTGCCGCGGTGGAGCGCGGCTCGCGCCTTGACGAGGTTACCCTCGACGTCACCCACGGTCGGGTTGAGTTGGGCCAGCAGAATTCGGAGCCGGTCGGTCATGGGCGGTTTCTAACGGCTGGCGGACCCGCCAACAAGAGCGCAGCTTATCGCCCGGCGCCGCCGTTCTTCTTCTCGAATTGCTGCCAGCCGGCCATCAGGAACTCGCGCCCGACTTTGACCGACGGCCGGCCGTCGTATTCGATGATATCGGCGGTCGCGTAGGTGTCTTCCCAGCGCTCGGGCAGGTAGGAGCCGGTACCGACGATGTCGATCGGAGCCGCCGCCGACGCCATGACGCGGCACTTGACCGGATTGAAGCCCGAACTCGCGACGATTTTGACCTTGGGAAAGCCAGCCTTGTCGAGCGCCTCGCGCAAGCGCCAAATCGCCGCCGCAGAAACGCCGGTCCCGACCAGCCAGCGTTGCTCGGCCTCGGTCCGGTACTGCTGGATCGCCTCGGCTTTGTGGCGCACCAGGACGGCGTAGGATTGCGCCGGGTCGAGCCCTTCGATGTAGCGGCCGCCGTGGGTGTCGAGCCGGACGGCCAGGCGGCCGGCGGCGGCGAGCGCCGGGAAGCGTTGGCAGGCCGCGATCGAGTCGCTGATCTCTTGGCCGTAGTAGTCGACCAGCACGACCAGAAGGTCGTCGGGGTAAAGCTCGTAGAGCAACTCGGCCGCGCGCACCGTGGATCCGGCATAGCCGACCAAGGCATGCGGCATGGTGCCGAGACCCTCCTTGTTGCCGAAAAAGGGTGCCGTCGAGTCGGTGGCGTTGCCGGTAAAGCCGACCGCGCCGATGTCGCGCTGGGCCGCGCGCGAGCCGACGCTCGCTGCATAGGCCATCATTTCGGCCATCTCGGCGCCGGCGCAGTGGCGGGCATCCATTGCCAGGAATGCGACCTTGGGCAGATCGCAACACATGCGGTAGGCGTTGTAGGCGGCGACGCAAGCCGGCCCGATTTTCTGCAGGAAATGGGTCTCGAGATCGGCCAGGTGCATGAGCGAGCCCGAGATGTAGGCCAGCGGTTCGCCGCCGCCGACATAGTCGCCTTCGGCTTTCAGCATGTCGACTTTGATCTCGGTCTTGCGGTCCTTGGCGACGCGCGTCAGCCACTCGACCATCAGCCGCGGTGCCAGGATGATCGGCACGCGCATGAAGATCGCGTAGGTCACACGGACGTCGCCGTTCTTGGCGACGACCGCCTTCGTTTTCAGGAAGTACTTGTCGGTGCCCCGCGTGAAGTCCGGATCGAACATCGCGGCCGGCGCCCGTTATGACGCCGCGGCGAGGCGCTGCGCCTGGCTGTTCTTGGCTTTCCGCAGGCCTTCGGCGATGAGGAACGCTAGCTCGAGGCTTTGCGAGGCGTTGAGACGCGGGTCGCAGTGGGTATGGTAGCGGTCCGCCAAGCTGCTTTCGGTGATCTCCTGCGCGCCGCCCAGGCACTCGGTTACGTCCTGGCCCGTCATCTCGACGTGGATGCCGCCGGGGTGACTGCCCTCGGCTTGGTGAATCTCGAAGAAGCGACGGACCTCGGTAAGAATCCGGTCGAACGGCCGCGTCTTGTAGCCGGTCGATGACTTGACGGTGTTGCCGTGCATCGGGTCGGACGACCATACCACGGTGCGGCCCTCGCGTTTGACCGCGCGGATCAGCGCCGGCAGCTTGTCGCCGATCTTGTCCGACCCCATGCGCGCGATCAGCGTGAGCCGGCCGGGCTCGTTGGCCGGATTGAGCGCCTCGATCAGCGACAACAGCTCGGCGGGCGCGATCGATGGGCCGATCTTGACGCCGAGCGGGTTGGCGACGCCGCGCATGAACTCGATGTGGCCGCCGTCCAGTTGCCTGGTGCGATCGCCGATCCACAACATGTGGGCCGAGGTGTCGTACCAATCGCCCGACGTCGAATCGACCCGCGTCATTGCTTGCTCGAACGGGAGCAGTAGCGCCTCGTGCGAGGTATAGAACTCGGTCTGGTTGATCGTCGGCGTCGTCGCGCCGGTCAATCCGCTCGCTTCCATGAACGCGAGCGCCTCGGCGATGCGATCGGCCATGTCGCGATAACGCTCGCCGGCCGGGCTCCGCTCGACGAAGCCCAGGTTCCAGCGATGAACGCGATGGAGGTCGGCATAGCCGCCTTGCGCGAACGCGCGCAGCAAATTGAGCGTCGCCGCCGCTTGGCTATAGGCGGTCAGCAGCCGGTTGGGATCGGGTTTGCGCGCCTCGGGCGTGAACTCGATACCGTTGATGATGTCGCCGCGATAGCTCGGCAGTTCGACTCCGTCCTGGACCTCGACCGCGTCCGAGCGCGGCTTCGCGAACTGCCCCGCCATGCGGCCGACTTTGACCACGTGGCAGGAGCCGGCGAAGGTCAGCACCACCGCCATCTGCAGGAGGACGCGGAAGGTGTCGCGAATGTTGTTGGCGCGAAATTCGGCGAAGCTCTCGGCGCAGTCGCCGCCCTGGAGCAGAAACGAGCGCCCGGCGGCGACGTCGGCCAACCGCGCCTTGAGGTGGCGCGCTTCGCCCGCGAACACCAGCGGCGGGAACACCGCGAGCTGCTCTTCGACCCGCTTCAACTGCGCGCCGTCGGGGTACTCGGGCTGCTGCTTGGCCGGGCGTGCGCGCCACGAATCGGGCGACCATTTGTTCGCCATCGTGCGGGAATCCACTCTATGAACCTATTGTTTCAAAATGCTTTTCCGCCGGCTTCGACCGGCCCCCGCGACGCGCGCGCCGCTTATCCACAGCATATACGCCGGGCCGGGCCGGTTTGCCAAGCCGAGCGTTGCCGCACGAGCGCTATTCGGCGGCGTCGGTCCGCGGCACGTAACGCTCGCGCATCGTCACGAACTCCTCGGCCGCGGTCGGATGAATACCGACGGTGGCGTCGAATTGGGCCTTGGTCGCGCCGCATTTGAGCGCGACCGCAAACCCTTGGACGATTTCGCCGGCCTCGGCGCCAACCATGTGCACGCCCAAGACGACGTCGGTCTTGGGATCGACCACGAGTTTCAAGAAGGTTTGCTCGTTGCGCCCCGATAGCGTGTGCTTGAGCGGCCGGAACGAAGACTTGTAGACGTGGACCTCGCCGAAGCGGGCGCGTGCCTGCGCCTCGGTCAAGCCGACGGTGCCGATCGGCGGGATGCTGAAAACGGCCGAGGGGACATGCTCGTAGCTCATATGGCGGTTGGCGCGGCCGAACAGGCGATCGGCCAGCACGTGCCCCTCGTTGATCGCGACTGGCGTCAGCTTGATCCGGTCGGTGACGTCGCCGATCGCATAGATGTCGGGCACCGACGTCTCCCAGCCCTCATCGACGATGACCGCCCCGCTCGGCGCCAAAGCGACGCCCACCGCCTCGAGGCCTAAGCCCTTGGTGCTGGGAACCCGTCCGGTCGCGTAGAGCACGAGGTCGACCTCGGCCGTCGACTTGTCGGACAGGTCGACCGCGAACGACGTGCCCGCCGCGCCACGGCGCTTCTCGATCTCGACGACGTCGACGTTGAAGCGCAGGTCGATGCCGCGGCAGAGGCATTCCTCGGCCATGTGCCGGCGGATGTCCTCGTCGAAGCCGCGCAAGAACAACGCGCCGCGATAGATCTGCGTCACGCGCGCACCGAGCCCGTGAAAGATGCCGGCGAACTCGACCGCGATATAGCCGCCGCCGACGATCAGGACGCGCTTAGGCACATCGGGAAGGAAGAATGCTTCGTTCGAGGTGACGATGTGTTCCTTGCCGGGGACCGTGGGAACGCTCGGCCAGCCGCCGGTCGCGATCAGCACCTTGCCGGCGGTCACCGTCTTGTCGCCGACCGCGAGGGTGTGACGGTCACGGAGCGTCGCACGCGTCTTGAAAATCGTGACACCGGCGTTCTTGAGCAGCCGCTCGTAGACGCCGTTCAGCCGCGCGATCTCGTTGTTCTTGTTGGCGATCAACTGCGGCCAGGCGAAGGTGCGCGGACCGACGGTCCAACCGAAGCCGGCGGCATCCTCGAACTCGTCGCGGCAATGGGCGGCGTAGACCAGGAGTTTCTTCGGGATACAGCCGACATTGACGCAGGTGCCGCCGAAATAGCGCTCTTCGGCGATCGCGACGCGGGCGCCGTGTTTGGCGGCGATGCGGGCAGCGCGCACCCCGCCCGAACCGGCACCGATTACGAACAGATCGTAGTCGTAGGTCGGCATGGACGTCTCCGCGTTAAGCCGGCTGCGCCGCCGGTAACAGGCGACGCTCGTTGATCGGCAAGTGAATGATGGCGGCGGCGATGCCGAGCGCAACGCCCAGCCACCACACGACGTCGTAAGATCCGGTGGTGTCGTAGAGATAGCCGCCGAGCCAGACACCGACGAAGGCGCCCAACTGGTGGCTCAAGGTGACGATACCGATCAGGGTCGCGAGGTAGCGCAGGCCGAACATGACGGCCACCAGGCCTGAGGTGAGCGGCACGGTGCTGAGCCAGAGCAGCCCGATCAACGCCGAGATCGTGTAAACGACGACCGGCGTCGCCGGCAGCACCAGGAGCGCCAGGATCACCGCCGCGCGGGTCGCATAAATACCGGACAGCAGCAGCCGCTTGGGCCAGCGCCCGCCGAGCGCGCCGGCGGCGTAGGCGCCGATGATGTTGAAGAGGCCGATGATGGCGACGGCGTTGGCGGCATCGCCCGGGCTCAGGCCGCGCCCGACGAGATAGGCCGGCATGTGGACGACGATGAAGGCGACGTGGAAGCCGCAGACGAAGAAGCCCGTCGTCAGGAGCTGAAAACTCGGCTGACGACGAACGTGATCCAGCATCTGCACGAGCGTGAAGTCGGCTTCGGGCGCGCTCCCCGCTTGGCTCGCGCTGTTGTCGCGGTTCCACAGCGGCGCCGCGAGCGGGATGCAAAGCAGCGTGATCGCCGCCATCAGCAACGCGGCCGTCGACCAGCCGTAAGCCTCGATGAACGCCTGCCCGAGCGGCAACATCACGAACTGGCCGAGCGAATTGCCGGCCGAGATGATGCCCAAGGCGAGGCTGCGCTGCCGCTCCGCCACCAGGCGCCCGACCGCGGCGAGGATCACGCTCATGCCGGTGGCGGAGGCGCCGATCCCGACCAGGACGCCCGCGCCGAGCACGAACTGGGTCGGGGTCGCAGTCTCGGCCGTGAGGTAGAAACCGGCGGCGTAGAGCAACGTCCCGCCGGTCACGATGCGGCCGGTACCGAACTTGTCGACCAAAGCGCCGGCGATCGGCGCACCCAGGCCCCACAGCAGGTTCTGGATCGCGAGCGCGAACGCAAACGTCTCGCGCGACCACTTGAGGTCGCTCACCATCGGCAGTTGGAACAGGCCGAAGGTGCCGCGGACGCCGAAGTTGAGGAGCAAGATGAGCGCGCCGCTCACGACGATGGCCGCGGTGCCGCGCCACCACACTTCTTTCGCCGACATGAAGACCTCGATCGGCCGCGGGGTCCGCGCGCCGCAATCGACCTTACTCGACGGTCACCGACTTGGCCAGATTGCGTGGCTGGTCGAGATCGGTCCCTTTGTGCACGGCGACGTGGTAGGCGAGCAGTTGCACAGGGATCGCGTAGAGCAACGGCGCCACCAGCGGATGCACGGCCGGCAGCTCGACCGTCGCGTGCGCCTTGTCGCCCAAGGCCTTGATGCCGCGCGCGTCCGAGAGCAGCACGACCTTGGCCCCGCGGGCGACGATCTCCTGCATATTGGAGGCGGTCTTGTCGAACAACTCGTCCGAGGGCGCGATGACGATGACCGGCGTTGCCTCGTCGACCAGGGCGATCGGACCGTGCTTCAACTCGCCGGCAGCGTAACCTTCGGCGTGGATATACGAGATTTCCTTGAGCTTGAGCGCGCCTTCCATCGCCAACGCGTACGAGGTGCCGCGGCCGACATAGAGCACGTCGCGCGCTTCGGCGAGCCACGCCGCGATCGCGCGCAGACCGGGGTCGTGATTGAGCACGTCGGCAGCGCGCGAGGGCACTTCGGTCAGGGCCGCCGTCAGCTTGGCCTCGAGCGCCGGATCGATCGCGCGCCGCACCGCCGCGAACGCAACCGCCAGACAGGCGAGGGTCGCAAGCTGACAGGTAAACGCCTTGGTCGAGGCGACGCCGATCTCGGGGCCGGCGTGGGTGCGAAGGACGATGTCGGACTCGCGCGCGATCGTGCTCTCGGCGACGTTGACGATCGCGGCGATCGGCTGGCCTTGGCTGCGCGCGAAGCGGAGCGCGGCCAGGGTATCGGCGGTTTCGCCCGACTGCGAGATGAAGAGCGCCGCGCCGTCTTTGGGGAGCGGGACCGCGCGGTAGCGGAACTCGGAGGCGATGTCGCCGTCGGCCGGGAGCCGCGCCAGCCGTTCGAACCAGTAGCGCGCGATCATCGCCGCGTAGTACGCGGTGCCGCAAGCGGCAATGGTGAGGCGCGAGATCTTGGCCGGGTCGAACGGGAGCTTGGGCAGCGCGATGCCGCGATCGAGCGGGTCGTAGTAGGCCTTGAGCGTCTCGCCGATGACGGTAGGCTGCTCCCAGATTTCCTTCTCCATGTAGTGGCGGTAGCCGCCCTTGCCGGTGAGCGCGCCCGATATCGCCGTGGTCCGGATCGGCCGCTCGACAGCACGATCTGCTTCGTCGCGCACCTCGGCGCCGGTTCGCGTCAGCACCGCCCAGTCGCCGTCCTCGAGGTAGGTGATGCGCTGCGTGAGCGGCGCCAAGGCCAACGCATCCGACCCCAGATACATCTCGCCCTCGCCCCACCCGACCGCGAGCGGGCTGCCGCGGCGGGCGCCGATCATCAGGTTCGCCTCGCCAGCGAAAATGAGCGCCAGCGCGAACGCACCGTCGAGCCGCTTCAAGGTCGCGGCGGTCGCCTCGATCGGTTTCTGGCCGGCGGCAAGGTAGTGCGAGATCAGTTGCGCGATCACCTCGGTATCGGTGTCCGACTCGAAATTGTGGCCGCGGCCAACCAGCTCGGCCTTGAGCTCTTGGAAGTTCTCGATGATGCCGTTGTGGACGACCGCGACCCGCGCCGTCGCGTGCGGATGCGCGTTGCGCTCGTTGGGGACGCCGTGCGTCGCCCAGCGCGTGTGGCCGATCCCGACCTCGCCCGTCATCGGCCGTTCGGCGAGAACGCGCTCCAGATTGGCTAGCTTGCCCTCGGCGCGCCGGCGGTCGATGTGGCCGTTGACCAGGGTCGCGATACCGGCCGAGTCGTAGCCGCGATACTCGAGCCGCTTGAGCCCGTCGAGCAGGAGCGGCGCGGCGGCGCCGTTGCCGATTACACCGACGATTCCGCACATGTCCGCCGCCCTAACGCTTGCGGCCGCGCCTGGCCGCCGCCCGCTTGCGCGGCCGTGCGGCGCGCGCGGTGCGGGCGGCCTTGGCCTTCGGTCGCGGTCGC
>Ga0194132_10009522_pt1 | contig 13314 bp, 10 predicted proteins | sample TA2KigOf80mmetaG_FD_148612 | JGI IMG/M metagenome (GOLD analysis project Ga0194132, IMG submission 148612) | Freshwater microbial communities from Lake Tanganyika, Tanzania - TA2015054 Kigoma Offshore 80m | ecosystem: Environmental > Aquatic > Freshwater > Lake | place: Tanzania: Lake... | reverse complement strand
AGCTTGCTCGCGCTCGGCATCATCGATCAGCCGCTCACCTTGCTCTATACCGATTTCGCGGTCTACATCGGCATCGTCTATTCGTATCTGCCGTTCATGATCTTGCCGCTGTATTCTAACCTCGAGAAGCATGACCTGACTTTGCTCGAGGCCGCAGCGGATCTCGGCGCCTCACCCGTCAAGTCTTTCTTTTGGATCACGCTGCCACTCTCCATGCCCGGCATCGTGGCCGGCTGTTTGCTGGTGTTCATCCCGGCGGTCGGTGAGTACGTGATCCCCTCGCTGCTCGGTCGAACGGATCAATTGATGATCGGCACCGTGCTGTCGGCGCAATTCTTTGGCGCGCGCAACTGGCCGGTGGCGAGTGCGGTCGCGATTGCACTGCTGATCATGTTGTTGATTCCGATCATGCTCTTCCAGCGGTATCAGCGGCGCGAACTCCAGGCGGCACGACGATGAAGGTACGCTCATGAGACGCGGTTGGTTCCGTAACGGCATGCTGGGGCTCGGGCTCGCGTTTCTCTACGTGCCCATCCTCTCGATGATTGTGTTCTCGTTCAATAACTCCAGGCTGGTGACGGTTTGGGACTCGCCCAACTCGCCGACGCTGCGCTGGTATGTCCGCCTGCTCGAAAACGACCAATTATTGGGCGCGGCGTGGATCAGTGTGCTGGTCGCTGCCATGACCGCGACGGGGGCGGTGATTCTCGGCACGATCGCGGGATTGGTGCTCACACGTTTCGGGCCGTTTCGCGGTCGCGCGTTCCTGTCGGCGATGACTACGGCGCCGCTCGTCATGCCCGAAGTGATCACGGGCATTGCGATGCTGCTGCTGTTTGTCTCGCTCGAGCAGCTGATTGGCTGGCCCGAGGGCCGCGGGATGCTCACCATCACCATCGCGCACATCACTTTTGCCATGGCCTACGTAACCGTGGTCGTGCAGTCGCGACTCGCAGGTTTTGACGACGTTCTCGAAGAGGCGGCACTGGATTTGGGTGCCAGACCTGCGACGGTGTTTTTCCGTATTACCTTGCCGCTCATCCTGCCGGCGCTGGTGTCGGGCTGGTTGCTCGCCTTTACGCTCTCTTGGGACGACGTGGTCATTTCGCAGTTCGTCGCCGGCCCGGGATCGTCCACGTTGCCGATGGAGATTTTCTCGCGGGTGCGGCGCGGCGTCAGTCCCGACATCAATGCGCTCGCCACCATCATGGTGTTGATCGTCGCCATCGGGGTGGTGCTGTCGACGCTTTACATGAAGCGCGAAGAAAAGCGCCGCGAGCGCGAGGAACAAATGGCCCGACGTGATGGTAATGGATGAAAGACGAAACACGGATCAATCACCCGCCTAATATTGAGCTGCCGGCCGATAACCACCCGTTGAACCTGCCGGTTTTCCAAAACGTGAAGTGGGAAACCGACAGCATCGAGGAGGGGCTGCGTCTATTGCGCGGCGAACGGGCGGGTTTCTTTTATTCCCGAGTCAGCAATCCGACAGTTCGTCAGCTCGAGTTGTTGCTCGCGGATTTGCAAGGACGCGAGGACTGTCTGGCGAGCGCCTCCGGCGTCAATGCCGTCACGCAGACGCTGTTTGGTCTGACCGAAGCGCGCAATCACGTGATTTTCTTCGTCGAAGGCTACGGGCCGACGCGGCAGATCATTCGCAAGATGCTGACGCGGTTCGGGGTCACGCACAGCATGCTGTCGATCGACGATCTCGAGGGCCTAGAGAATGAGCTGGCCTCGCGGCGTACCAAGCTCGTCTTCTTCGAAAGCCCGACTAATCCGGCCAATAAAATCGCCGATATCGCGAGCATCACGCGGCTCGCGCAGACGCACGGCGCTCTGACCGTGCTCGACAATACGGCCGCAGGTTTTCATCAACACGGAGAATTCCCGGTCGATTTCTTCGTGCACAGCCTCACCAAATTCACCACGGGTGCAGGCGATGTCATGGGCGGTGCAGTGATCGCCGATCGTGCGCGTCTCGATCTGTTGCGGGCTGACTACCGTCTGTTCGGTGCCCAACTCGATCCGCTCTCGGCATCGCTGATGGTGCGTGGCATGAAGACCTACTTCGTGCGCTATCGGGCGCAGTCGGCCGCAGCACTCGCGGTCGCGCGATTTCTCGAGCAACATCCGGGTTGTACGAAAGTACGCTACCCGGGTCTCGAGTCGAGCCCGAAGCACGCACTGGCGCGACAGCAGATGCGTGATTTCGGTACGGTGATTTGTGTCGATCTCAAGGCGGGCTACGAGGGTGGTCGACGCTTCGCCGAAGCCCTGCAACTGTTCGCCCGCACACCAAGTTTTGGCTCCACCGAATCGCTCGTCATGCCGCCGCAGATGATGCAGCCCAAAGATTTCTCTGCCGAACAGCTGCGCGCCGCCGAGATCGGCGAGGGTACCGTGCGCCTCTCGGTCGGCCTCGAGAATGTCGAAGATCTCAAGGCGGATCTCGCGCGCGCCCTGGAGATTGCCGCAGCGGGGCCTGGGGCATGAGGCGAGGGGTCATGAGGCTTGCGGTGGCTGCGCTCGCGCTGCTCGGCTGGCTTGCGGGCTGCGGCCAGCGGTCGTCGGTCGGGCAGGCAGCGGCGGAGCTTGGTCGTTTTCAACGCGAGCTGCAGGAAAAACTGCTCGATGCCAAGCCGGGCGAGATCATTGAAATCCCGGCCGGACGACACGTACTTGATCGCAGTCTCAGCCTGCGTGTGAGCGGCGTGACGATCCGCGGCGCGGGCATGAACGCGACGGTGCTGTCTTTCAAAGCTCAGCGCGTGGGTGCCGAGGGCCTGCTGGTCAACGCCAGTGATTTCACGCTCGAAAATCTCGCGATCGAAGACACCGGCGGCGATGCGGTCAAGATCAACGAGGGCGAGCGTATTACCTTGCGTGGCCTGCGCATCGAGTGGACGGGTGGGCCGAGCACCCGCAACGGCGCCTATGGCCTCTATCCGGTGCGCACGCGCAATGTGCTCATCGAAGATTGCCTCGTCATCGGCGCTTCGGATGCTGGCATTTATGTTGGGCAGTCCGAAGATATCGTGGTACGGCGCAACCAAGCGCGCCAAAACGTCGCCGGGATCGAGATCGAGAATTCGCGTCGCGCCGATGTCTATGAAAACGACGTCACCCTGAACACCGGCGGTATTCTCGTCTTCAACATGCCGAACCTGCCGCAGCGCGGCGAGGGCACCCGGGTCTTTCGCAACCGAATCTACGCCAACAATACGGCGAACTTCGGGGCGAGGGGCACGCCGGTCGCGAGTGTTCCGGCGGGCTCGGGGGTCGTCATCAACTCCAACGACTCGGTCGAAATCTTCGATAACGAGTTGCGCGACAACGCCACGGCACACATCATCATTTCGAGCTATTTCTCGACCGGGTACATGACCAACGAGGGTGTCGCCAAGGACTTCGATCCCTATCCCGAAGCCATCCATGTCCATGGCAATCGTTTTTCGGGTGGCGGCGACTCGCCGGACGGACTCGATCTCAAGACGCTGAAGCTCGCCATGTTCGGACTCGGCGGGCGTTTTCCGGCCGTATTGTGGGACGGCTATCGCGATCCAAAGAGATTGCAGGGCGGCAAGCTGCCGCCCGACCTTGCACTCTGCGTGCGCGACGCGGGGCCGGTGCTCAATGCCGACGGGCCGGGCAAGTATCGCAACCCGAGTCTGACCAGCGAGGGCTTTGACTGTACGCTCGCCGCGTTGAGGGCGGTGGAGCTCGAGCGTTGAGTGGTCGGTCGCTGCAGGGGCCGCAGTCGCTGCAAGGGCCGCAGTCGCTGCAAGGGCCGCAGTCGCTTCAAGGGCCGCGCGCGCTGGCCAGGTTGACCGCCCTGAGCTCGGTGCTTGCGCTCGCTGCGTTCCTCGCCGGCTGCGCGCCGCAGGAGGCGCAGCCGGTGTTTCACGCCGAGCGCAATCCGGCGACGCTCGCCGAGTGGCGGCTGCTGCAGATCCGCGCGGGTGTGCTTGGCCCGACCGACGGCGTGATCCCGTACGAGCTCAATACGCCGCTCTTCAGTGATTATGCGCACAAGCTGCGTACGGTCTGGCTGCCTGCCGGCACGCGCGCGGGCTATGGCGCCGATGGCGCGCTGCAGCTGCCCGTCGGCAGCATCCTCAGTAAAACTTTCTATTACCCACGCCGCGACGCCGGCAATGGCGCGGGTGCTTCCCAAGGGGCCTTGCGAGCGACCGCCGAAGCGATCGGCGTGCTCGCGGGCGGGCGCCTCGTGCTCGACCAAGTACAGCTCATCGAGACGCGCTTGTTGGTGCAGCGTGCGCAGGGTTGGCAAGCGGTGTCTTATGTCTGGGACGACTCGCAGCGCACTGCGCGCCTGCAACGTGTGGGGGAGATCATTCCGCTCGAACTCGCAGGCATCGGTAAGTTCGACTACGTGGTACCTGATATCAATCAGTGCGCGGCCTGTCATGCGACCGACGTCAAGCGTGCGACGCTGGCGCCGATTGGTCTGAATTTCCGTCACCTCGATCGCGAACATGACTATGGCGGCGAAGTGGGTCAAAAAAATCAGCTGGCTCATCTGGAGCAATTGGGGTTGTTGGACGTTGCCGCCCGCGCAGAGTCAGCGTCGAGCGGTGGGTCGCGCGCCGCGCTGTGGGGCGACGAGTCGGCTTCGCTCGAGGCGCGAGCCCGTGCCTATCTCGACATCAATTGTGGGCATTGCCATAACCGGCAGGGACCAGCGGACACCTCGGGACTCGCCCTAGATGCCGCGGAAACTGCGCCGATCGCGCTTGGGGTCTGCAAATCGCCCGTAGCGGCAGGTCGTGGCACCGGCAACAAAAAATTCGACCTCGTTCCCGGTCGGCCCGATGAGTCGATCATGGTTTACCGACTGGCCGCGCATGACCCCGGCGAAATGATGCCGGAACTCGGCCGCAGCCTCGTGCATCGCGAGGGCCTCGAGTTGATCAGACGCTGGATTGCCGAATGGCCGGGCGCACCCGGCTGTGCTCAGGAGGCGTCGAATTCCGCGCGCCAGTCGGCGAGCTCGGCGCGGTTGTCGAGATCCCAGGGGTGAAAGCCCGGTCGGTACCAGGCGATGTAGCTGCGCCAGCCGCGACGGAAAAGACCGGGATCACTCCAAAGAAAACGGCGCACGGCCTTGCGGGCTTCGCGCGCGCTATAGCCGTCGGCCTCAAGCAGGCGTGAGGCGTGGTTCGCGATGTTGCGCGTGAAATGGAAGGTGATGTACGCCATCGAGAGACAGCGCAATCGATAGCGCTTGAACGCCGACCAGTGCCGGGTTGCCTCGAGGAAGACGTCGTAGGCCACCGCCTTGTGTTCGGTTTCTTCGAGCGCATGCCAACGCCACAGACGGGCGATCTCGGGGTCGGCGTTGGCAAACAGGCCGCGGTTCTGCATGTGCATGTCGGCCATCATCGCCGTGAAATGTTCGAGTGCGATCGTTGACAGCAGGATCGCGTAGGGACCTTTCGAGCGAGTGAAAGCGATGCGCTCGCGAACCTTGGTGAGGATTTCTTCGACAGGATATTTGGTCGGGTCGACGATGGCGTTGAGCGCATGGTGTTCGCGCGCGTGGGTGGCTTCCTGCGCCAGAAAATGCCTGACGTCCTCGGCAAGCTTGCCGGAGAGCTGGCCGCGAAAATGCCGTACGGCATCCATGAACATTTTTTCGCCGTCGGGAAAAGTCAGCGACAGGGCGTTAAGAACCGCCGTGCCCACCGGGTCACCGCCGAGCCAATATTGATTGCGCGCCTGCTGCGTGCTGAAGCGCAGATCGCGAGGGGTGACCACAACGTCATCGGGGGTGCGGGCTTGCATGTCCCAATCCTAGCGTCGAGTGCGGGGGCGCGCCACCGCAGCGTGCCGGCTTGGTGATTTGCCAAACCGGCTCAGGGCCGCGAGCGCGGCGGTCGACCGTCGGGATCCGTGATCGATCAGGACCCCGGCGGACGCCGTGATGCGCTTACAGGTTGGCGATCAGCGCGTCGCCAAACTCGCTGCACTTAACCTCTTTAGCGCCGGCCATCAACCGCGCGAAATCGTAGGTCACGGTCTTTTGACCGATGGTGCGATCCATGGCGGTGATGACGGCGTCGGCCGCCTCGTTCCAGCCCATGTAGCGCAGCATCATCTCGCCCGAAAGCAGCACCGATCCCGGATTGACCTTGTCGAGGTCGGCGTATTTCGGCGCCGTACCGTGCGTGGCTTCGAACACGGCATGACCCGTGACGTAGTTGATGTTGGCGCCCGGTGCAATGCCGATGCCACCCACCTGAGCGGCGAGCGCGTCGGAGAGATAGTCGCCATTGAGATTGCAGGTGGTGAGCACGTCGAATTCGTCAGGCCGCGTGAGCACTTGCTGCAGCGTGATATCGGCAATGGCATCTTTGATGATGATCTTGTCCGATTTCTTTGCTGCATCCATTTCGGCATTTGCCGCCTGTTCGCCATGTGCAGCCTTGGTCCGCTCCCACTGTTCCCAACCATAGGTCTGGCCCGGAAACTCGCGCTCGGCGAGCGCATAGGACCAGTTGCGGAACGCACCTTCGGTGAACTTCTGGATGTTGCCCTTGTGGACGATGGTCACGCTCTTGCGCTTGTTGGCAACGGCGTATTCGACCGCCGCACGGAACAGGCGCTCGGTGCCCTCGAGTGACACTGGCTTGATGCCGATGCCCGAGGTCTCGGGGAAGCGAATCTTGGCGTAAGCCTTGGGAAAATTCGCTTTGAAGAGTTCCTTGAATTTTTTGTTCTCGTCCGAGCCGAGTTCGAATTCGATCCCTGCGTAGATGTCTTCGGTGTTCTCGCGGAAGATCACCATATCGACCTTTTCCGGGGCCTTGACGGGCGAGGGCACACCCTTGAACCAGCGCACCGGACGCAGGCAGACGTACAGGTCGAGCAGTTGGCGCAGGGCTACGTTGAGCGAACGGATGCCGCCGCCCACCGGCGTCGTCAGCGGCCCTTTGATCGATACCAGATATTCGCGACAGGCGGCGACCGTTTCATCGGGCAGCCAGGTATTAAAAAGTTTGTTCGACTTTTCGCCGGCGTAAACTTCCAGCCAATGGATCTTGCGCTTGCCACCGTAAGCTTTGGCGACGGCAGCGTCGAGGACGCGTACGCTCGAGCGCCAGATATCCGGGCCCGTGCCGTCGCCTTCGATGTAGGGAATGATCGGGTTGTCAGGGACGGACAATTTGCCGTCTTTGATGGTGATCTTGGCGCCGCCAGCGGGCGGCGCCAGCGTGACTTTTGCAGCCGTCGTCATGTCGCGAAACTCCTTCTGAAACGCCCGGCGATTTTTCAAAAACCCCCGCCGTGGCGTGGCGCGGATTCTACAGCGTGGCTTCGCTAGAATCTCCCCCATGAGGCAACCACGCCCATGAGCGCACCGATGGCCTCGACGCCCGCGGCCGACGGCTTTCGCATGCCCGGGGAGTTCGAGCCCCACCGCGGCTGCTGGATGCTGTGGCCCACGCGCCCGGATAACTGGCGCGAGCAGGCGGCGCCGGCGCAGCGTGCGTTCGCGGCCGTCGCCCATGCGATCGCGCAGTTCGAGCCCGTCAGTGTGGGCGTGGCACCTGCGCACCACACTGCGGCGCGGCGGGCGCTTGAGCCGCGGATTCGCGTGCTGCGTCTCGAGAGCGACGACGCCTGGATGCGCGATGTCGGTCCCACGGGTGTCGTGAATCGGCATGGCGAGGTTCGTGGTGTCGACTGGCACTTCAACGCCTGGGGCGGACTCAACGGCGGTCTGTATTTTCCTTGGGATCGCGATGAGCTCGTTGCGCGCCGCGTACTCGATGTCGAAGGGCTCGCCCGTTATCGCGCGCCGTTGGTGTGCGAGGGCGGGTCGATCCACGCGGATGGCGAGGGCACGCTGCTGGTCACCGAAGAGTGTCTGCTCAACGCCAATCGCAACCCGCAACTCGGTCGTCGGCAGATCGAAACTTTGCTGCGCGCCTACACATCAGCTACGCAAATTATTTGGCTGGGGCGCGGGGTTTTCAACGACGAGACCGACGGGCATATCGATAACCTCGCGTGCTTCGTTGCGCCCGGCGAGATTGCGCTGCTCTGGTGTGATGATCGCCGCGACCCCCAATATGCGTCTTCGCGTGATGCTTTTGTGCGCCTGAGCGATTCCCGCGATGCGCGCGGGCGACGGTTCAAAGTTCACAAGATTCCGATGCCGGGTCCGCTGGCGATGAGCGCGATCGAGGCCGCGGGGCTCAGGCCTCGTGCGGGCAGCAAACCGCGCCGTGGCGGCGAGCGGCTCGCTGCCAGCTACGTGAATTTCTATATCGCCAACGGCGGTGTGGTGGTACCGCTGCTCGATCCGCGACTCGATGCCCGCGTGCGCGCGCAATTGCAGCAGATCTTTCCGCAGCGCCGGGTGGTGGGCGTACCGGCACGCGAAATTTTGCTTGGCGGGGGCAACATCCACTGCATCACGCAGCAGATTCCGCGCGGTCAAGTATCTCAGCGGCGGCGCCAGTCAACCCCAAAATAAACGCTGCGACCGCGCGCCGGAAAGTAGCGCCAGTCGCCCTGCGCGTAATCGGTACGATCAGCGAGGCGCTGGTCGGTGGGGTTCTCAAGCTCGAGATTCAGGCCCATGTCATCTGCAACTTGCCAGCTCACGTTCAGGCGCAGTGCGACTTGCGCCGGTTGCCGCCGCTCGTTGGCCGCATCGGCAAAATAATCGCCTGTGCGACGCGCCTCGATTTCGATCGCGAGCGCCGCTTGTGGTCTGAGCTCGACGGCCAGCCGATGAATGCTGCGCGGTGCGGTGTCGATGTCGCGGCCCGCAACAATCGTCTCGCCACCTTCGATGACGCGCGAGAAATCATAACGATGGCGCGCCCAAGTGCCGCTGACGCGAACCTGTAAATCCGCGAGTGCGAACCAATCGAGCTCGTACTCGAGGCCTTCGTGTCGCGTGCGACCGCCGCTGACATTGAAGCCGTTGGTGTCGCGCAGGATGACCTCGGTCTTGCGCGCTCGATAGAGTGCGACGCTGCCGGCAAGCGCGGGCGCTCTGCCCATCACAAAGCGCCAGCCGAGTTCGGCGCTGCGCAGGCGCTCTGCGCCAAGCTCCGCCACCGATTGGCTGCGCTGCAGGCGATAAAGCTCGGTAATTTCCGGCGGCCGAAAGCCCTCGGCCAGTACGGCATAGAGATGCTGCGATGCGCTCAAATGTTTGATGAGCTCGGCGCGCGGCGTGAGCTGCGAGTAGTGATCGCGGCGATTTGCGGGGCGACTGTAAAGACAGCCGCCGGGGCAGGGCGAGCCGTCCTCCGCGGTGTTGCCATCGCGCATGCGATTATCGTAGCGATACGCCGTGCGATCGGCGCGTAGCGCGAGACGCCAGAGCCAATCGTCAACGTGCTGTTCGAGGCCCGCGCTCGCGCCGACGGTCGCCACATCCACTGAGTAGTCGTAGTGACGCCCTGCCGGGCGAATAGCACGGGCGGCTGCGCTGCCCTCGAGCGTCGGGCCGTTCTGAATTTCGAGCAGTTGCGTCGCTGCCCACTCGGCATCGAGCGCGAGGCGCCACGAGAGACCGTTTGACCCCATCGGGCGACTGCGCGAGAGCGCGAAGGCTGCGCTGCGTTGTGCGTTGTATTCGAGCGGCTTGCCGAGCAAAAAATGCTGCAGGAATGTCATCGACGAGTCGCGTAGGATGGTGCGTACTTCGTCGCTGCAGTCGGCGCAGCTTGCGCGTGACCACGCCGCCGAAACGCGCCGGCTCTCGGCATCGCGAAAGGCTTCGGGGTTCGGATTCGAGCGCCGCAGCGACGGGTCGCGATACGCCGCGAAGCCGCGGATGAAGCCCGCCGTATCCTGATCGAGACGCGTGGCCGCTGCGCGCAAGCGCAGTCGTCCGTCGCGGAATTCGCGATCATGCAGCAGCTGCAGTTTGTAGTCCGTGCTCGCCGAGTCAGTACGAAATCCTCCATCGTGTCTGATGAGCGCCTGCACGGCGTAGTCGTTGCGGGCCGTTGCGAGGGTCACCGAGCGAAAATCATCGGATCCGGTCGTTGCCGTGATCCGCAGCCCGGCAAGTTCGCGTACCTGCGGGGTCAAAATATTGATGACGCCGTGCACGGCATTGGCGGCATGCACGGCACTGCCCGGCCCCCGTAATACTTCGATCGCTGCGGCTTGCGTGGTGTTGACCTCGAACAATTGGTTGATGTTGCAAAAGCCGGTGGGTCGCAAAGCAAAACCGTCCTCGAGCATCAGGAAGGCGCCGCAGGCCCCTGACCCCGTGAGCACCGGTGAACGAATGGCGAGCAGGCTCTCCTGTCCGCTGCCGCGCTGCAGCACCACCCCGGGGATGCGATTCAGACTCTCAGCGGGGTGAGCGAGGTCGAGTGCGCCGGTGATGCCTGGCGTGATACGGCTGAGGCTGGCGGCCACATCGATCAGGCGTTGTTCACGGCGACGCGCGGTCACCACCACCTCATCGAGAGTGGTCGCCGAGACGGGCGATACGGTCGCCGCGACCAGGACGGCGAGGGTGGTAACGAGCATGCGGGCATTATCGCTTGCTATCCTTCGCTTCGTGCGCCCACTTCGTCATGTTGCCTTGCTCGTGCTGTTTGCGATGGTGGCCTCGCCACTTGCCACCCCGTGGGCCGCGGCTGCCGAACGGCCGCGCGTGGGTCTGGTGCTCTCGGGCGGTGGGGCGCGCGGTGCCGCACACGTCGGCGTCCTCAAGGTACTCGAGGCCGAGCGCATTCCGATCGATGCCATCGCCGGGACCAGCATGGGTGCGTTGGTCGGTGGCTTGTACGCGAGTGGCTTGTCCGCCAACGATATCGCCACACTGGTCGAGTCCAGCGAATGGCGACAAGCGTTTCGCGAGCCGGCGCCGCGTGACCGCTTGAGTTTCAGGCGTAAAAGCGAAGATCAAAATTTTCTGGTGAATTTTCCAGTCGGGCTCAAGGGCGGTACTTTCCGCCTGCCCAAGGGCTTGGTCTCGGGTCAGCGACTCACCCAAGCGCTGCGCCGTGTCACGGTACCTGCCGCACGAATCGAAAACTTTGACCAACTGCCGACACCGTTTCGCGCGGTGGCGACCGACCTCGAAACCGGCGATCCCATCGAGCTCGCCAGCGGCGATCTCGTCACCTCGATGCGCGCAAGTCTCGCGGTGCCGGGTGTGTTCGCGCCGGTGGAGATCGCTGGTCGTCTGCTCGTCGATGGTGGACTCGCCAACAATTTGCCGGTCGAGATTGCGCGCAGTATGGGCGTCGATGTGCTCATCGTGGTCGATGTCGGCTTTCCGCTGCGCAAGCGCGACACGCTCGACTCCGTGGCGACCATCTCCAATCAGATGCTGTCGATCCTCATCCGCCGTGGCAGCGATGCACAACTTCGCACGTTGCAGCCTGCAGATATCTTGCTCGCGCCGCAGCTTGGCGAGGCCTCGAGTTTCGATTTCGATATCGTGCCGCGCGCGGTGGCGCTGGGTGAGGAGGCAGCGCGTGGGGCGCTCGATAAGTTGGGCGCGCTGCGCTTCGACGAACGTGAATACTCGAACTATCTCGCCGCGCGCGCAGCGGTACGTGGTGGCGCGCCGCGGGTGACCGAGGTTCAGGTGGCCGCTGACTCGCTGCGCTATGAGCGGTTGTTGCGCTCCGGCTTCACCGACACCTCGAGTGCGCTCGGTTTGGATGCCGGGCTCGGGACCCTCTATGGTCGCGGTAACTTCGAGAGCGTGGACTATCGACTGCGCGCCGGTCAGAACGGCGACACGCTGGAATTGAGCGCCAAGCGCAATTCTTGGGGGCCGAACTACATGCGGATCGGCCTCAATCTCGAGGACGATTTCAAGGGTAATTCCAGTTACAACGCCGCGGCTCGCTTCGTGTTGGCCGATATCGGTCCGCTTGCCGCCGAGTGGGTTTGGGATCTGCAGGTGGGCTCCGAACCCAAGATCGCCACCGAGTTTCACCTCCCGGTCGGTGACGCGGCGCGCTGGTTTTTGCTGCCACAGGCGCGTTTCGAGTTGCGCAACGTGCCGTTACTCGAGGCCGGTGAGCGCCGCGCCGAATATCGGTTGCGCACCACGGAATACGGAGTCGATATCGGCCGCGAGTTTTCCAACTGGGGCGAGTGGCGGGCGGGCTTGCGACGGATCACCGGGCGCACGCGGCTGCGGATCGGCGATCCTCTGGTGCCTGCCGTCCGCGACTTCGACGTGCGCGAATACTTTGGTCGGTTGTCCTATGACGAGCTCGATAACCGCAACTTTCCGCGTCGCGGACAATATTTGGTCGCCGAGTGGCGGGCCGAGGCTCCAAGCTTGGGTTCTGCGCAGCGCTCCGATCTCATCACCGTCGATTGGCTTGCCGCGCGATCGAGTGGGCGCAACACGGCTGTGTTGTGGAGTTCGTTCGGGACCAACATCGAGTCGGCGAGCGGCAACATCCGCACGCTGTTCCCGCTCGGCGGTTTCCTGAATCTGTCGGCGCTCGCGCCCGACTCGATCAGTGGTCGTCATTACGCCATCGCGCGCGCCATGTATTACCGGCAGATCGGGCGGGGCGGCGAGGGATTTTTGAACGTACCCGCCTACCTTGGAGTCTCGCTCGAGGCCGGCAATGTGTGGAATGAGCGCAGCGAGATCGGTTTCGGTTCGGCGCTCAAACAGGGCAGCGTTTTCTTTGGCTTCGATACCCTGCTCGGGCCCGTCTATTTGGGTTCGGGCTTTGGCGAGGGCGGCGAGAACACGTTCTACCTGTTCCTGGGCCGCACGTTTTAGTCGCGGCCGCGCTAGGCCTGGTCGCGACGGCGCGAGGCGAGGTTCACGACCTTCTCGTAATGGAGCGCAGGGCGATCGCCCGGACGCGAATACTCGTGCTTGCGACTCATCTCGGCGAGCGCCGCATCGCGCTCGAGCATCGTTTCGAACCAGTGCGTGCGACTCCAGTCGGCACCGAGCAGCTTACGGAAGGGGTCACCGTCGCGCAGCGAGACGCGCACGCCGTAGGGCTTGGGCGCGGCGCTGGCGGGCGCGCGCAAATTGTGGCTGTGACAGGTGGTCATGGCCGCAAAGGGTACGCAGCCCGGCCGACAATCACAACCGGCGCGACGTTTGTAACCGGCGCGCCGCTTGAAGCGGCGGCGCGCGCACCGCAGAATTCGCTCATGTCACTCTTCCGTCGCAAAACCGAACTCGTCAGCGCCGAGGATGCTCTTCCGGGGCGCAGCACTCCCTTGTCGATCAGCAATCGGCACTTCGTGAATGGCGCGCCTTTGCAGCCACCATTCCCCGTGGGGGCGGTCGAGGCCGTGTTCGGCATG
>Ga0194132_10009519_pt1 | contig 13315 bp, 11 predicted proteins | sample TA2KigOf80mmetaG_FD_148612 | JGI IMG/M metagenome (GOLD analysis project Ga0194132, IMG submission 148612) | Freshwater microbial communities from Lake Tanganyika, Tanzania - TA2015054 Kigoma Offshore 80m | ecosystem: Environmental > Aquatic > Freshwater > Lake | place: Tanzania: Lake... | reverse complement strand
AATTTTTCGAGCAAAAACGGGTTACTGACTGCACCTGATATCGGCGGGGATGAGAATGGGTCGATATCAACTACTCCAGGCATGTGTTCTGACGATGTTACTGCTTGCGTGTCCAATGTCATCGCATTAAAAAATTCACAGGGTGAGTTAAGTGCATCAGGGTTTTCTGATATCGCCGGGGCGGTTGGGCAATTACCGGCAGGCATAAGTACTGGGGTAGCCACCAACGCTGCAAGAACTGCTTTAAAAGGAATGTTCACCCGATGAGTAAGCTGGCTTTTTTTATTTTAGCTGTAGCCTTACCAGTGTTTGGAATGAAGGAATACTACAGCTTAAGTCGAAGTATTAGAGCTCTCGGGATGGGGGGCGTTTTTTATGGTGTTTCCGACGACGAATATGCTCTATTTTATAATCCGGCTGGTGTGAGCTTATTTCAGGGGAAGCCCCGCGGGATGATCAACCTATCCGGCCAAGTAGGAAATCGCACCTTTTCAGCTTACGATACAACAAAAAATTTATCCTCTAAACCTCTCGCTGAGCAGATAGACCTTTTGACCGCTTATCAAGGGGATCCTATTTATTTGGGGGCTTCAGTCTTTCCCTATTTTTTGATGAAGCATTTAGCGGTTGGAGTTTTGGTGGGCGATGCCAAAGTTGATTATTTGCTTTCCGGAAAAGAGCTCGACTCCGCAGTTGATTTTACTGCTATTGTGGATTCCGGTTTGCTAGTGAGCTACGGGCGCACTCTTGGAAATGAAAATACCCATGTAGGACTTACTGCAAAAGGGATTTTAAGATCCGGAGGAAGAATAACTCTGACATTGGCCGATATTGTCTTGGGAAATAAAATTAATATTAATCCTTCAGATTTAGGGGGAACTGGGTTTGGGATCGATTTTGATTTTGGCTTAATATATGACATTCCCTATCTTCCTTGGGGGGAAGCTAATCGTATTTCTCTGGTTGCTAGTAATCTGCTTGCGAGCCAATTTACTATGGGAAGTAAATCGACGGGTCAACCTCCAGGATTAACTCGAACCTTTTCTCTAGGGTGGCATTCCGTTTTCTCTGGGGGAAAGATCATAGATCATTATCATTTGATGGCCGATCTAGCCGAGTTTCAGTTGGGTGGGGAATCGGATCCAGACTTAGGGGCGAGAACCGGAAAAATTCTCAAACATCTGAATCTCGGTGTTGAAATTCCTGTGGGTGTTTTAACAATTCGGACCGGAGTTCATCAGGGTTATATCTCTTTAGGACTTGGATTGAACTTCAAATATGCAAAAATTGATGTCGCAACTTATCAGGAAGAGCTATCTAGTGCTCCGGGGCGGCTCCCCAGTCGACGATATGCTTTAACTCTGGCTTTGGGTTTAGGTGCGGCGAACGAGCCTTTCAAATCCAAGATAAAAGGGAAAAGAATTGAAGGGGGTAAGTCCGATTTTGAAATTAAAATTATTCCTAAACCTCCTGTGACACCTAAAATTGATCCAGATTTATCGCTACCTCTTTCTGACCCCGGCCAATTAGCGCCCAAAAAATTTGGAGATCCGGTGGATAGGCAAGTCAATCCCGAATCTAAATCCAAAAAATTCGACCCTGACCCAGAACAGGACAGAGCCTCAGATTTAAAACCTAAAGAGCCAGCAGAAGAGTTCGACAAATCGTTATACCAATTAGAGGATTCAAAACGTTAAGAGATCTACTACCTATGAATATACAAAAACTAAGCGCACTAACATTGGCCGTATTTTTTTCCTTATCGAGTCTTTTGGCAGCCGACTACGAAAAGGTAAGTGACAAGAAACTATTCAACGGAGAGGTTCTCTCGGAATATAAATTACCCAATGGACTTAAAGTATTGTTTTTGCCCAGACATGAAGCAAAACTGCTTACTTTTCAGACGTGGTTTGATATCGGATCTTTAGATGAAAAAATGGACAACAAGCTCAAAAAGACCGGTTTAGCTCATCTTTTCGAACACATGATGTTTAGAGGGACAGATAAATATCCCGATGGAAAATTTGATGAAATCACTTCCAGAATCGGTAGCGACAAACAAAATGCAACGACTTATTTTTATAGAACAAATTATTACGAAAGTATTCCCTCAAGTCAGTTGAAAAAGTTAATAGAACTTGAATCCGATCGAATGGCTAATCTTAAGCTGGATTCCACATTGTTAGAGAAAGAAAAAGGGGCGGTGGTAGGGGAGTTAAGAAGAGCGTTAGATAATCCCGGTCGAATTGCCTGGGATGAATTAAATCGCACCGTATTTCAAGTGTCACCCTTCCGTTATACGGTCATTGGAACCGAAGAGGAGATAAAGGGTTTTTCATTGGAGGAAGCACAGTATTTTTATAAAACTTTTTACGCTCCGAATAACGCTACTATTATTGTCGTCGGAGACACTGAAGAAAGTGAGTTGTTGCCCTTGGTGGTCAAATTTTATGGCGACATGAAGGCTCAAGAAATTCCTAGATATAAATTGCCTGAAGAACCAACTCAAAAGAAAGAACGAAGAGCAGAGAAAACTCACCCTCAAGCCACCTCAGATATTTTATTAGTCGGTTATCGGATTCCCTCAGTTAACTCTCCCAAAATAGTACCGCTTTCTTTGTTAAGCACACACCTTTCAACCGGAATGGAATCTAGGTTAAGAAAATCCTTGGTTGACACAGGAATAGCAGTTTCCGCTGGTTGCGGGGTAAGTAACGTTCCAGACTATCTTGAGTTTACAGTTTCTTTGTCTGAAAAACATAAAGCTGAGGAGGCTCTCCAAATTATTGATCGAGAAATCCAACTGCTTAAAAATCAGGTGATTTCTAAAGACAGTTTTGAGCGGGCTTTGAATCAGGAGCTCTTATCTCTCTATGGAATGATCCAGGATAACTCATCGATGGCCAACATGCTGGGAGACTATTTGATGGTGAGCGGAAATTATCTGAGAGGTTTTGAAATCATCGAAGAATTTAAAAAAATAAAGCCGCAAGATTTGAAAAACACCGCTAAGGAATTTTTAAATAAGGAATCCAGATCCGTGGTTATTGTGCGACCCCAACCTAAAACTACATCGAAAGGTTAGCAACTATGTTACGACTCGGTCTAAGTTTCTTTCTCGTATGCTCTCTCATTCAAGCTAAAGGCAAACCTTCGTTTAGGGCTGAGCCTGCAACTGAAAATGGAGTTCCAGTATCGCCAAAAGTATTTTATGAGAAAAACCCCTCGGCTTTGACGGCTGAAATAGGTGTCGTTATTTTAGTAGGCAGTTCAGATGACCCTGTCGATAAAGTGGGATTAAGTAATATAGTCGGTGAAATGGTGCTTCGAGGAACAAAAAAGAAGAGTCGGCAAAAATTTCAATCGGAGTTGGAAAGAATGGGGGGGAGTCTCTCTGCGGTTGTCAGTCACGATATGATCCAATTTAGCGGAGGCGTCATCAAAGAAAACTACAAGAAATTTTTGGTCCTGCTTGAAGAAACTCTTCTTCACCCTGCTTTTTCAGAAAAGGATTTTCAGGAGCTTAAAAGGGAAGTTTTAAATGATATTGCCCATGTAAAAAATTCCAATAATCGTTTAGGGGGGCTAGCTGCCCGACGTGAAATTTTTAAGGGGACTTCTCTCGAACGCCCCGTGATTGGTAGCAAATCAACTGTTGAAAAAATAACTTTGGCCGATGTTCAAAGGCGATATAACAATATTTTTGATAGACCTAAAATAGTCTTTGCAGCTGCCGCACCTTTTCCGGAATCTGAAATGAACATGGAGTTTTCTAGAATTTGGCGTCAATTTCCAGATGGAAATAAACCGTTAAAACGGCAAATTAATTTACAGATTCCAGACAAGCCCACTTTGATAGTTATCGATAAGCCGAAGACCTCAACCGGCTCTCTCTTTTTTGCTCAAGCAGGTATCTCAATACAGGATCCCGATCGGTACACATTAAGTACCGGTAATTTTTCGTTCGGGGGCGAGCCGTTGGTTTCTAGGTTATTCCGAATCATACGGGGTGAGCTGGGCTGGACTTATGCTATCGGGAGTTCCTATTCCTCCTTAGGAGGTTTATCTAATCAGAAGGGAATTTTCAGTATTTCGTCTACTCCAAGTGTAGAATTTACTTCGAAAACTATTTTTAAAACACTTGAGATGTGGAAATCTTATCAAGAGGATGGGCTTTCCGGAGATGAATTAGATTTAGCTAAAGACAGTTTGATTAATTCCTACCCCTTTGAGTTTGAAACGGCTGAAAAGAGAGTTGCTAAAAAACTTTCAAGTTTTATTTATGATGTTCCAATCTTAAGTTCAGAGGAATTTAGCCAGAAAATTGGGGACATCAGTAATAAAAAATTGAAAGCAGCGCTAAGAGAAAAACAAAAATCTAATAGCTGGTTAATTGCGCTAGTGGCAGATAAAGAGGTTGTAGCCAAAGATCTCGAAGAGTTCCAGAAAGATATTCCAAAGGAACAGCGTTTGACTATTTCGAAAGTTTACACACCGGAAGAGTTGATTAATTAAATTCTGTCGAGAATCGCGATGGAATTTAATTAACCTAAAGTAGTCAAAATTTCATTTTTTAAACCGGGACCGCAAGTAATAAAGCTGGAATCGTGAATCGTCTCTTTACCGCTAAAGCTGAAATACTCCCCACCCGCTTCTTTAATTAAACAAGCAAGCGGAGCTATATCCCAGAGCGAAACGACGGGATCGATCATGGCGTCGATTCCACCTCGAATCACACAGGCGTGGCCAAAGCAATCGGTATATCCCCTGACAAATTCTGCCTTGTCCATGAATCGATGTAACCCTTTCATTTGGCCTGAGGCTTCAAAGCAATCAATATCGCCAATAGAAATGAATGAAGATTCTAGATTGGTTTTGTTCGAAACATGAACTTGGTGGCCGTTGCAAAAGGTTCCTAATCCTTGAGCCGCTGTGTAGGTTTCTCTTAATGCTGGTAGAACCATAATTCCCATAATTGGGGTGCCGTTTTGAAGAAGACCAATGAGAGTTCCAAAGAGAGGAATGCCTTTGATGAAACTTTTGGTTCCGTCGATAGGATCAACCGTCCAAACCAATTCTTGATCTCTTCCTTCGTCTCCGAATTCCTCACCACAGATTCCAAACCCTGGGAAGGCTAAAGAGAGTTCAGTACGAATATTTTCCTCGGTTTTTTTATCGGCTACTGTGACTGGCGTCATGTTATCTTTCATTTCGATTAAGATAGCCTGACGAAAATAAGAGAGAGCAATTTCAGAAGCTCTTTCAGCGATTTCAGTAGCACGATTTAGGATAGATTCAAGTTCATTCATGCCTCTTATTCTAGCAGCATTTGCATGGGCTTGAAATAATATTGGTCGTAGGTTTTATGATATCCCGACCAACGAGAGTTGTTGTTTTCTGCTTTCATGAAGGTCTGAATGCTATTGATTCGAGAATCCATGTGATCAAGTTGGTGTAACAATTCAGCTTCTATTGTGTGGGGTCGTTTAGGCGACCCATGTTCTAACTTACCGTGGTGCGAAAGAATCAGATGCTTCAGTTGATATTCCAATTCTTTTGGGAACTGAAGAATCTCCTGGATTTTTCTATCGATGAGCACGACTCCAATAGCGATGTGCCCGACAAGTCGACCCTCGTCTGTGTAACCGAATTTACCTTGATAGTTGAGTTCGAAAATTTTTCCAAAATCATGAAAAGCTGCGCCAAATATCATGAGACTTCGATCAATCTCAGGGTAAAGAGGAAGTACCGCTTCAATCAGATCACAGAGCTGAATTGAGTGAGTTAGAAGTCCTCCGATGAAAGCGTGGTGAATCGTTTTAGCAGCAGGACAGACTTTGTACCTGGCAGAAATTTCAGGATCCTTTAGAAGTTTAAGGCCTAATTCTTTGATCCAAGGGTTTGAGAGTGAGTCAAAATACCCAATCAACTTTCCGTAAAGAACTTCCGAGTCCTGGGTTCCTTTTGGTAAATAATCTTCAACTTTGGCCTCTTCGGATGAGAGAGGAATTAAATGGTCTATGACCAGTTGATTCCGATTTTGGAAGACATTAAGTTTGCCTCCCACCGCTACAATAGCCCCTTCGTGGAAGGTCGCACTTAGCTGTTCGGCATTTTCCCAAACTCTTCCCTCCAAATCTCCGGTCGCATCGGAGAGTCGAATAGAAAGGTAAGCCTTTCCGTTTTTTGAATAGAATACCTCTTTAGATTTGACTAAAAATGACGTGCGGACAATTTCTTTTGGTTTCAAGTCCTTGATAAATAAGGACTTTTGTATGTACCCAGTTTCTAATTCCATAAAGTTTGTTTCGCTTCAGCTACTGAGAGCCACCGTCTCTCTCAGGTGAACTCTTAACTTGAATTGTTGCGTGATGTCAACTCTTACTAAATAGTTGAAGTCTGTGACTTTTCACTATAAACCTACCGTACTAATTTTTTCTTTTTGAGGAAGAAAGGGTTCTATGAAAAAAACACGAATCGGAATCAACGGATTTGGGCGTATTGGTAGAGTGACCATGCGGCTATTGGCGGAACGACCTGAGTTTGAAGTTGTTGCCATCAACGATTTAACCCCCACCGAACAGAACGCTCATCTACTGAAATATGATTCTGTTCATGGCGTTTTTTCTCATACCGTCTCTTCGACAAAAGATACTTTATCTGTCGACGGAAAAGAAATTCGTGTTTTTAATCGAAAAGATCCCGGAGAAATCCCCTGGAAAGAATTGAGTGTCGATATCGTCATAGAATCGACCGGAATTTTTACCGGATTTGATGGGGCTTCTAAACATTTAACTGCCGGAGCCAAAAAAGTGATCGTGTCTGCTCCTTGCAAAGACGAACAGAAAATTAAAACCTTGGTGTACGGAATCAATCACGAAAGTTACAACCCCAGCACCGACACGATTGTATCTAATGCTTCTTGTACTACTAACTGTTTAGCTCCCGTCGTTAAAGTGCTGCTTGAAAATTTTGGCATTGAGCGTGGATTGATGACTACAGTTCACTCTTATACGAATGATCAAAGAATTTTGGATTTGGGCCACTCGGATTATCGACGTATGAGAGCAGGCGCTCTCAATATGATCCCGACCACTACAGGTGCTGCCAAAGCTGTGGGATTGGTTATTCCGGAGCTAAAAGGAAAACTTACTGGTCTCGCGGTGAGGGTTCCAACTCCTAATGTTTCACTGGTAGATTTTGTGGCTGATGTGAAAAAGCCTACGACCGTAGAACAAGTTAATGCTGCATTTGAAGCCGCCGCTAAGAGTGGCCCCTTGAAGGGAGTTCTCCAAGCGGTTAAAGCTCAACTAGTTTCTTCCGATTTTAACGGGACTTCATGGTCTTCATCCGTCGACATGGAATCTACCATGGTAGTTGACGGAACGATGGTGAAAGTGCTTTCTTGGTACGATAACGAAACAGGTTTCTCAACTCGCATGTTGGATCTGGCTTCGTTTATCGCCCAAAAATCTAGTTTTTAAAAAGTAGTTTCGATGAAAGTCACGTATCCTAAACTTGCCGAACTTGAATTGAGGAATAAACGCGTTTTTGTTCGAGTTGATTTTAACGTGCCTTTGAAACTGGTCGGAGAAACTTATCAAGTTTCTGATGCTCGCCGAATCGAAGAGGCACTGCCAACGATCCGCTATGTCATCGAACAGGGCGGGAAAGTGATTTTAGGATCGCATTTAGGTCGCCCCAAAGGACAATTCAACCTAAAGTACAGTCTTGAGCCGGTGGGGAGTTATTTGAGCAGCGTTTTGGGCAAAGATGTGCTTCTGACCGAAGACTGCGTGGGGGATGCTCCTAGGGGGCTTTCGCACCAAATGCGGGCTGGCGATGTGATGCTTCTTGAAAACTTGCGTTTTCATCCAGGAGAAGAAGAGAACTCATATGAGTTTGCCAATAAATTGGCCGAGCTTTGCGATGTTTATGTAAGTGATGCGTTTGGTACTATGCATAGAGCGCATGCTTCGACGGACGGTTTACCAAGGCTTACGAGGAACCGTGCCATTGGATTATTGGTGGAGAAAGAGTTGAAATATCTGGCTCCCCTTAAGGAAAATCCAAAGCGACCGTTTCTTCTTTTGATGGGGGGCTCTAAAGTCTCCGACAAAATCGGGGTTTTAGAATATTTTTTACCCAAGGTAGATACTCTTGTGGTCGGTGGGGCGATGGCCTATTCGTTTCTCAACGCCAAGGGATTTAAAGTCGGAAAAAGCATCTGTGAAGACAAACAGGTGCAGTTAGCTAAGAAGATCATTCGAAGGGCGGATGCGAGAAATGTTCGTTTAGTGCTTCCTGAAGATCACGTTGTTAGTTTGGCATTTGGCGATACCCAAAATGTTTCTGTAACTCAAGGAATCGACATTTCAGATGATAAAATGGGGTTAGATATTGGGCCTAAAACGATTGCGAAGATTGAAGCCGCTTTAGAAACAGCAGAAACTATTTTCTGGAACGGTCCTATGGGAGTCTTTGAGGAACCCGTATTTGCTAAAGGAACTTTTGAAGTTGCGAAACTTATCGCGAAAACAAAAGCTGTAAAACTTGTGGGTGGGGGAGATTCGGCGGCGGCAATCACTAAAGCCGGACTTGATTCTTTCTTCGATTTTATTAGCACCGGTGGGGGCGCTACTCTTGAGTACTTAGAGGGTAAGAATTTACCCGGACTTAAAGTGTTAGAAATTATTGAACGAACTTAGGGAAACCAAAGAAAACTATGGAATCTAGAATCCCGCTTTTTATTGCCAATTGGAAAATGAATAAACTGGCCAAAGATGTTCAGGCCTTTGTGATACCCTTTAACGAGGCTACTCAAGATGTCAGTGCAAAATCGGAGAGAGTGTTGGCTCCAACATCTGTCTATTTGTCCGCCTTGGTGGTAGCGACCAAGGGAACTTCCATTCATGTGTCTGCTCAAAATTGCGGAACGGCAAAATCGGGAGCCTTTACCGGAGAGGTCTCTGCGGCCATGTTAAAAGATTTAGGTGTTGGGTGGGTGATATTGGGCCATTCGGAGCGACGGCACATTTTTAAAGAGGACAATAATTTAGTGAATGCAAGGCTTAAGGCTGCAATTGAAGAGGGATTAACGCCTGTTTTTTGTGTCGGTGAAAAATTAGAAGAACGAAAAGCCAACCAGACTTTTATTGTGATTGAGAACCAACTTTTAGGTTTGAAGGCTCATTCCGAAGCTGTTTTAAAGGATCTCGTGGTCGCTTATGAACCGGTATGGGCGATCGGGACGGGGGAAAATGCAACCCCTACCCAAGCTCAAGAAGTCCATGCCTTTATTAGGCAGTGGATTTCCAAGAATATTTCATCAACCTTTGCGAACCGGACTAGAATTCTGTATGGTGGAAGTGTAAAACCTGAGAATTCCTCCCAATTGATGGCAATGGAAGATGTGGACGGTTTATTGGTGGGGGGGGCAAGTTTGGACCCCCTTTCTTTTGGGGAAATTGTTAAAAAAGGTTTAAACAGTTAGGAGAAAATGTGACTTTATTAATTATTTTGCATATTGCGATCTGCTCTTTTTTAGTTTTTGTCATTTTGTTGCAGCCGGGAAAAGCTGATGGCGGAGTGACATTTGGTGGAAGTTCAAGCCAAAGTATTTTTGGTAGTAAGGGGGCCGGTAACTTTCTCACCAAAACAACCTCTGTTTGTGCGATTTTATTTCTGGCGACTAGCTTCATGTTGACTCGGTCTAGAAGCACGAGTGTCACCAAGAGTGTGATAGGAAAAGAGCCAGTTTCAGAATCTTCTCAGAATACAAAAGCCGAAGGTGCCCCTGTCGAGAGTAAAACCCAATCGACAATCCCTTCTGCGCCAGTTAAGAAGTAGTTTCTTTGAAAAGTAGCGGGCGACGGTGGTGGAATGGCAGACACGCATGTTTGAGGTGCATGTGCCGAAAGGTGTGGGGGTTCAAGTCCCCCCCGTCGCACCAAAATTGAAATTATCTATCTTGGAATTCATCCAGGGTGCCTAGCTCAGTTGGTTAGAGCGTTGCCTTCACACGGCAGAGGTCACAGGTTCGAGCCCTGTGGCACCCACCATTCGTCAAGCTGTTCGAACCAGAAACCAAAAATAACTTGGATGTGGCCGTCTTGGCCAGCTCCCCTTCGATGTAATCTCTTCCAACACGGTAATGAATCGTAAAGCCATCAGGCGTTATTTGGATTTTATGCACCAGTTTTTGGATGAGTTTCGTTCTCAACGGCTCATTGCCGGGCTTATTGGCAATGACAGCCAGGTATTGAATTCTCATTTAAAAATTCTGGTTGCCAAATAGACACATGGGCGCAATCTCTTAACCTTAAAATTAGACTCTTCGAACCATGACAGAATTTCATCTGGGCTATGTTGATGGCTCCAACGAGGGGACATAATATCAAATATTCCCAAACGGCAATTGGACCAAAGCTGTTTGAATGTGATGTTTTTGTTAGAACTCCACATTTGCACAAACGCCCAGAAAAAGCCTATTACCAAACTGAAGGACAGTCGAATATGTTCTGAAAACTTCCATGAATTAGAAAAGAACTTCCGAAGTATCAAAGAACGCGGACAATTTTTCTCGTAGAGATAAACGTAAATCAGTCCACTCGGTTTAACACAAGGAAGGATTGCCTTTAACGCCTCTCGTGTGTTTTCAGTGTGATGAAGCACTCCCATGGAAATCAGCAAGTCGAAACTAGCTTGAGCAAATGGCAATCGATGTAAATCGCATTGCAAAACTCTCGATAGATCGAGTTTTGCGCTCGCGATAGGCTTTGCGAGATCTACCCCAATCGTACAGGGACTAAGAGTTTGCAGAGTTCTCAACAGTCGACCATGTCCAAATCCTATTTCTACAATTTTTAACGACTGGATGTCCTTTTCTGATAGGTTGAGATCATGAAGTACCTGATGGATCCGATGTTGATCTGAGAGATCATAAATGAGGTCACTATTTCCAAAAGCCCCCTGTTCGAACAGGACCCACTGACGTGAAAAGCCGAGTATTTCTGCGCGTTCAAGACGAAAATCCCAGCCATTTTGGCTATCGAAGACATAGGTATTGCTACAATTTAGACACCTAAGCTCAGTCGGGCTCTCCGATTGAATCGGAGATTTACACGAAGGGCATACTAGAAAGGGCTCTAAATTTCCATTTGCCAATTGCATCAGTCCAGCTTTCTAATTAGATAGGAGCCCATTGCCAACACACTGAGTTTCGAACGTAGCAACAAATCCAACCCATCAGCCGGGGAGCTTACGAGGGGTTCTCCATGGATATTCAGTGATGTATTCAGCAGGGCACCCAAACCAGTCAAATGCTTAAACTCTTGAAGCAGTTCATAATAAAGCGAATTATGCTCCCGAGTAACCACTTGGGCTCTGCAACTTTTATCAAACGGGTGCGTACCTGCAATAATGCCGGTAGTAGTAATCGTGTCAAACGCCAAAATCATGTAAGGGGCAGGAATATGTTTAGGATTTCTAATAAGAGAGTTTTCTTCACTATCAAGTAAAGAAAGAGCAAAAGGCATCCAAAAGTCTCGAGATTTAATGAGTTCATTAATGTGTTTAACTGTCTGTAAGTTACTGGGATTGGCTAGTAGCGACCTCCCACCTAATGCTCGCGCGCCAAACTCTTCGGCTCCCTGAAACCAGCCAATCACCACTCCCTCATGAAGCAATTTGGCAACAGTTTTAACAATTGAAGGGGGCCTTTCAACCCGGAGACGGCCAGGATATTTTTTTTGCCAGAGCTCAATTTGTTGAATGCACTCTATATCCTCATAGGACGGACCAAGCATCACTGAACCAGTCGGCTCTGCTGTCTTTTGACTTAAATTGAAATACTGGAGGTAGCTCGCGCCAAGAACATTGCTCTCATCACCGCAAGAAGGAAAGATAAATAAGTCGTTCACTGAATCCATCTCTAAAATGCATTTGTTCAACTTTACATTCATAAACACACCACCGGAAATTGCCACCTTGGATATTCCGGTAACTTGAATCGCGCTCTTCACCCAACTAACCAGAAATTCTTCAGTGAAGAGCTGAAGCCCGGCACAGAGGGTATCAAAGCGTACAAATTCTAGGTGTTTGCGCAGGTATTCATAGCAATGAGTAATGGGAGGTAATCCACCTTTTCTCTCCCAAGTTAGCCCCTGGTCGGTAAATGCAAAATGATCCAAAAAGAAATTGGCTATTTCACGCGCACGTTGCGGTTTTGCGTAAGGAGCCATCCCCATGAGCTTATATTCGTGCTCCAAAGGCACCATCCCCAACATAGCAGTTAAGGTCGCCCAAAGTATTCCTATCGAGTGCTCCATTCTAACCTGTGCAATGCGTTTTATCTGAGCTTTATCTCCAATCGATACGGTGGCACAAAGTCCATCACCAGCCCCATCATTTGTAAGAATGAGTATCGGTTCATCAAATTTACCCCACCCATAATAAGCAGATGCAGCGTGACAGGTATGATGATCCAGGAATGAAATACGCTCGCGTGAAATTCCCTGTTCTACTAACCAACGACTCCTTTCAACTTCAAGGAGGGATGCTCTAAGCTTTAAAAGCCCGCATTTTTTTAAAAAATCTTTAGCGGCTTCACCGGGCCCATAATTACGTTTATAGGCACGTATATGCTCTTCAGCTGATGAGTGCGTGTATGAGGGGACGTAGTTACCGCAAAATACAAAGTGATCAATCTGAGAAAGTTGGCTCGTCTCATTTTTTGTCAAATAGTTGATACACCCCTCAGGGAATCCTGTGAAGTTTTTGATTCTTGCGAAACGCTCCTCCTGCAATACTCGGCTAATTTTGCCATTATTTAAATAGCACAAGGCGGAGTTGTGTCCGTCATGTATCCCAATAATCTGCATCTTTGGTCCAGGCTAATTTTACCAAGAAAGGAATCTTAACTCAATCCAGTACTTGGACACCCTGGTCTATTACTTGAACCCGACATTTAACTCATTCATGTCGATGGATAGTAAAAAGAAAGGGGATATTGGCGTAAGAGTTTTATAAATTTATCGTGAACGTGAAGTCGTAGCTGCCGGGTCACGAGTGTTCGTACAGAGAACTAGCTGCCCGACGCAATCGGGCATAACCGCTCGTTTGCTCGCAGCGTAATGGTTATTAGACATAATAAATAAGATTCACTAATAAACGGATCCTAATTTATGGTGGGTTATGTTTCCTATCCGATTCAGACCTTAAAGTTGAAATGCGTACCGGTAGATCGCTTCTTGAAAACGGTAACCTGCGATTTCCGAATATTATCAAGATTGATGTAGAAGGGTATGAACTCGAA
>Ga0194132_10009515_pt1 | contig 13320 bp, 14 predicted proteins | sample TA2KigOf80mmetaG_FD_148612 | JGI IMG/M metagenome (GOLD analysis project Ga0194132, IMG submission 148612) | Freshwater microbial communities from Lake Tanganyika, Tanzania - TA2015054 Kigoma Offshore 80m | ecosystem: Environmental > Aquatic > Freshwater > Lake | place: Tanzania: Lake... | reverse complement strand
TGTACTTCAGATCGAAGCTTCATCAGGGACTCCTTTCACTAACGAGGAAACGACGTAAGTGATTGCGAGTCCCTGTTTTATGCAAACCTCCTAGGATCGCGCAAGTCTATTTAGCACCGCTAGCATGGTTCGTATTGACCCTCTTCGGCCGCGAATGATAGACTCCTTTTACACAACACGGATGGAGTCGGCCGCGCAAGGGGCATGATTAGCCCGCCCGGCCGACCAGCACCAAGGATGCACGATGATTAAGACGCTCGGAATCGTCGAAATACATGCTCCTCAGCAGCACGACCCGCCGCGTTGCCGGCTGGGAGGAAAGCCGCTAATCGAATGGGTCGTGCGGCGGGCCAACGACAGTTCCTTGTTGGGTGGAGTGGTCGTCGCCGCCGGGGAGGGACCCGTCTGCCGCAAACTGGCCGCGCTCGTCCCGTCCGATGTCCCGGTGTTCCACAGCGCCGCGCCGGACGCACTCAGGCGATTCTGGGATGCGGCCCATCAGTTCGACGCGGAGGCGGTGGTCCGCATCTCGGGCGACAATGCGTTCATCGACCCGGTGCTGATCGATCGGCTCATTACCATTGCCGGCACGGAGCCGCTGGACTATATCGGCTACTGCTCCCGCGATGGCCGGCCCGCGGTGGAATCTCCCCTGGGTGTGTTTGCCGAATGGATGACTACCCGGGCGCTGCGGAGGGCGGAACGCCGCGCCTCCGACCCGTGCGATCGCAGCCAAGTAACCCGCCACATTTATTCCCACCCTGATGAGTTTCGCGTCCTCCTGATCCCGGTACCCGTGCCGTTGGATCGGGATGACGTCCGCCTGACGATCGGCTCCCAAGAGGACTGGGAGCATGCGCAGGAAATCCTGGAAGCGCTGGGGCCGGAGCAGTTGGACTGGCAGGGAATTGCCCGCCTGCTGCACCATCAACCCGGCATGCGCAAAAGGATGGCCGTATTGAACCGAGCGGCGGCGCGCGCCTAGTTTTCGCGTGCCCCGCTTCACTTCCAATATCAACCCGAGGGTCGTAAGCGCATGGATGCCACACGACTGTCTGACATTTCCTTTGCATGGGTGGCGGAGCCGCCGGTCATCGCGCCGCCGCTGGGCAAGGCCCTGCTGTTCGAACTGTCCGACGTGCTTTACGAGTCGAGCGTCTGGCGGCGGTGGCTGCTGCGGCTCTTGGCACGGATGGGACTGAGCACCAACTATCAGGCCTTTTTCGACTGCTGGGACACCTACTACGTGCCGGATATCAACACGGGGCAGCGCACGCTGCGCGAGTCGCTGGCGGCCATGCTGCTGGAATGCGGATTGGCGCCTGCTCTGGTCGAAGAAATCGTTTCCGCTGCCTTGGCACAGTACAAGGCCCTTGATGCAGAACCACGGCTGCTTCCAGGCGTGGCGGCAACCCTGTCGCAGCTTGCCCGTCGCGGTCTGGCATTGGCAATTTCGGCCGACACCGACCAGACGGCCGACGCGGTGCGCGACAAGCTGAAGAAACTGGGCGTGGCGGGACAATTCCGCCACGTGACGTCCTCGCGTGATTTGAACAGCGCCAAGCCCGCGCCGGTCTGTTATCTGGCCGCGGTCATGGCGTTGGGGCTGACGCCGGAGACGGTGTTGTTCGTGGGCTGCCGTCCGGCCCATCTGGCTGGCGCGTCCGCAGTGGGCCTGGCAACCGCCGCGATCGGCAATGCCCCGGCCGATCACCGCCTGGACCGGTTTGACCAGTTGCTGGACCTGTGCGGTTGATGCATCGCCTGCGTTTTTCTGCCAAATTGCCAGCCGCGATTGAGCGATATGAGCCCGCAGCGCAAGCGAGGGAGTAGATGATGTCTCTCGCCTTCGTTCGGGCTACTGCGTCAGATTTGCGAAAGTCCTTGTCATTCGCGCCGCGGATTGCGGTAGAGAACTTTCGCCAGCAGCGCGGGCGAGCCTCGATGTCCCTGGTGGTCTCGAAAGTGCCACTCGCGGTCCGCAGGCACGTGGCCCTCTTCCAAGGGCCAGGGATCGAAGGGGGCGTAGCCGATCGTGTCGATCAGCTTCTGGCTGCATATGGAGACATTGCCGGCGCGAGGTGGAACAGGCCCGGCGTCGATGCGCGGACAGCCGCGCAGCAAGGCCGGATCGTAGCCGCCAATGCGGTTGACGATCTGGGCGATCTGATACAGGCTCAGCGCTCGCGGGCCGCCGGCATGGAATAACCCGGCCGCGTCATTGCGGAGCATCACGTCGCACAACTCGTTGAGGCAGTCGGTATAGGTGGGCGTGCGGATCTCGTCGAAGTAGAGCGTGGCGGGGCGCGACTTGCGGAAGCGGGACTGGATCCAGTCGATGGCCCCGGCGTGGCCGTTGAAACTGATCCCCATCGGGAGCGAAATGCGCAAGATGCACGCCCGCGGCGCGGCGGCGATGATCAGCCGCTCGGCAGCGGCCATCGTGGCGCCATATTCTGTGACCGGGTCGGTCGGATCCGTTTCAATGTAGTTGCCCGTTCCAACGCCGCTGAAGACCAGATCGATGGAAAGGTGGACCAGCCGCACATTGTCCCGTACGTCCAGCACGGTGAGCAGATTCCGCACTCCTTCCACGTTGGTGCGCCAGGCCAGCGCCCGGTCCAGTTCGCAGGCCCGCAGCGCGCAATTGCCGGCGCAATCGAGCACCGACTGGAAATTGTGCTGGGTGAACAGCCGGCCGAGCCCTTCCGGATCTTCGGCGTCGCAGGCCACGATGCCCTCCCCCGTCAGCCGCCCGTTGTCGCGCTGGCGGATGCCGACGACCTGGCCGGGATATTGCGATTGAAACCAACTCAGCGCGTTGTAGCCCGCCACACCGGCAATGCCGGTGATCAACAGCGGCAACTTCAGCGGCGGGAGGTGGGGCTGGCAGATCATGCGTGGATTACGTCTCCCATGCGTCGGGCGAATCCACGTCGGTAGCTACGACCCGGTTGAGCCAGTGAGTCAACTTTTTTGCCGCTTCCATCTCATCGTAGGCAGTTTCTGAAATACTCGGACTACTGAGGAAGTCCGGCGTGTTAGGGGCGGGGCGAAGTACGATCGAGATCTTGATACCGTCATCCGAATCTTTAACAAATGAAGCTCTCCCACGCCAATAGACTCGCACGACGTCACACTGATCGGTGCGGATGTCGACATCGGTCAATTGATTTTTCACATATTGCTGCAGAAGCTCTCGATTCATTGGTTGGCATCGTGAGGAGTTGCTTTGGAATTACGCGCCGAGGTAGCAACGCACCGCGACCAACGGTCGCGGCTTTATGAAATTGTGTCCTTATCCATAAACGGCCGGAGCGCTTTGGGGATCGACACGCTTCCGTCCGCCTGCTGTTGGTTCTCTAAAATGGCGATCAGCGCCCGGCTGATGGCGATGGCGGTGCCGTTGAGGGTATGGACAAAGCGGGTTCCCTTTTCGCCCGGGCTGCGGTAGCGAATCCCCAGCCGCCGCGATTGATAGTCGGTGCAATTGCTCGTGCTGGTCACCTCGCCAAACTCGCCCCCTTCGCCGCGGCCGGGCATCCACGCTTCCAGATCGTACTTGCGATAGGCGGGGCCGCCCAGGTCGCCGCTGGCGATATCGATCACGCGGTAGGGAATTTCCAATTCATCGAAGATACGGCATTCCAGGCCACAGAACTCCTCCAGCATCGCGTCACTTGCTTCCGGAGCGGTGAAGGCGAACATTTCGACTTTGGTGAACTGATGAACGCGATACAGGCCCCGCGTGGCTTTGCCGTGAGCGCCCGCCTCGGTGCGGTAGCAGTGGCTCACGCCGCACAGCCGCAACGGCAGGTCGGCCGCCTCGACAATCGTGTCCGCATAGAGCCCGCCAAGCGTGATCTCGGCGGTGGCGATCAGGCTCAAGTCCGTGTCGGCCACGCTGTAGATCTGGGTCTCCGGCCCGCGCGGAATGAAACCGATTCCTTGCAGAATCTCGTTGCGGGCCAGATCGGGGGTGATGTACGGTGCAAAGCCTGCGCCGACCAGCAGGTTCATGGCGTATTGCTGCAGCGCCAATTCCAGCAGGACCGCGTCGTTTTTGAGATAGTAAAAACCGTGGCCAGCCACCTTGGCGCCGCCATCGAAGTCGAACAGACCCAGCCGCTCTCCGAGTTCGACGTGATCGAGCGGCTTGAAATCGAACTTTGGTTTGGACGTGCTACCCTGGCGCACCTCGCGGGCGTCGCCGTCGCCGCCTCCAATGGGCGCCAGCGGATGCGTCAGGTTGGGAATGGCCCGGAGCAGTTCGAGAATCTCTTTTTCAAGCTGGTCCACTTCCGCCTGGGCGGTGTCTTTCTTTTCGCGCAGCGCCCGGCCCTCATTCTTGCGGGCCTCGCGCTCCGCGGGGTCTTTGGTTTTGCCAATGGACGCGCTGACCTCGTTGGCCTGCCGATTAAGCTGTTCCGTTTCCGTCAGCGTGGCGCGATGCTGGGCATCGAGTGCCACCAGCCGCGCAACGTCTACATCCACGCCCCGGTTGCGGCAGTTTTCGGCTACGCATTCCGCATTCTCAACGACAAACCTTCGATCAAGCATGGTGTCTCCACTTTCCGTACCTCCGGGGGCTTACGCCACCCGGCTCGCCATTGCTATTTTTGCCAATTCTTCCCACAAGTACGCACTCGCCTGTATGCCGCGATGATAATCCTCCAGGCAGAATTTTTCATTGGGGCTGTGCGTGTTATCATCGTTCAGCCCCCAACCGAGAAGTAACGTGTCGGCCCCCAACTGCTCGCGCAACGTGGCCACGATCGGAATCGAACCTCCCTCGCGGATCAGCACCGGCTGCTGACCAAAGCCCCGGGTAATGGCCCGCGAGGCGGCCGCCATATACGGACTGTCCAGTGGCGCCAGCACACCCTGGCCGCCGTGGAACTCTATCAGTTCCATTTTGATGCCGGGAGGACAGACCCTTTCCAGATGCTTCTTCAGCGCCGCGAATATTTTCTTCGGCTCCTGATTTGGGACGAGTCGGAAGCTGAACTTGGCTCCCGCCTTGGCCGGCAGAACCGTCTTGGGTCCTTCGCCTTGGTAGCCCCCCCAGACGCCATTAATGTCGTACGTGGGACGCGCCCAGCGGCGCTCCAGATTCGTATAGCCCGCTTCGCCGGTGAGGCCGTCTACCTGAAGCTGCCGGCAGAACTCCTGCTCATCGAATTTAAGCGCCGCAAATGCCTCCCGCTCCTGTTTGGCCAGCGGCACAACATCGTCGTAAAAGCCGGGCACCTGAATTCGGCCGTCGCCGTCCACCAGTGAGGCCAGCATCCGGCAGAGTGCATTGGCGGGGTTGGTCACTCCGCCCCCAAACGTCCCCGAGTGTAAATCCTGCTTCGGCCCGGCAAGCCGCAGCTCGACGTACAGAATCCCTCGCAGGCCGTACGTGATGGCCGGCTGCCCCGGCGCAAATTGGCTGCTGTCGCTGATCACGACACAATCGCATGCCAGCCGCTGCCGGTTGGCTTTGACGTACGGCTCCAGACTCTCACTGCCGACTTCCTCTTCTCCTTCGATCACATACTTGAGGTTGATCGGCAACGAGCCGACCGTCTCCATCCAGGCCTGGGCACTCTTGATATGCGTGAGCATCTGCCCTTTGTCGTCCGTGGCTCCCCGGGCGTAGACATTGCCGTCGCGGACCGTCGGCTCAAACGGGGGGGAAATCCACTGGTCCAAGGGATCCGGCGGCTGCACGTCATAGTGTCCGTAGACCAGCACGGTCGGAGCGCCTGCCACGCGCGGCGATTCGGCATAGATGATTGGGCAGCCGGCCGTTTCCACCAGTTCGGTATCGAAACTCATGCCGGCCAAAGCATCGCGCACCCAGGCGGCCGCACGGCGCACCTCGTCCCGATAGGCGCGATCGGCGCTGACGCTGGCAATCCGCAGCAGGTCAAACAAATCCGCCTCGCAACGCTGGCGATTGGCGGGAAACCAGGAGGAAAGGTTCATGGCGGCCTGGGTGTACGGAGCGCGAACCGTACCAATGTGTGAACTTGAATGCGGTTTGCGGTGACGGAAAATGTCCTGAAATGGTTGGGTGCCTCAGAATTTCAGAACCCCTTGAGTTGTACGCGCCGGCAACCTCTTCCCCCGTTACGCGTCCGTACAATATAATGCTCCCATGCGGTGGCAGCCACCGCGGAATGAGTGGTTGTGACAAGGAAATCTCAACGATGGAAGAGCAACCTGGCATCGCCCCGCCCGTGCTGGATACCAAGAAGCGGACGAAAACGGAGCGTCGGACCAAGCCCAAGCGGCAGCCGCGCTATCACGTGATCTTGTGGAACGACGACGACCACTCCTATCCCTACGTGGTCCGGATGATGCAGAACCTTTTTGGCTATGCTCCCCCCCGCGGCTATCAACTGGCGGAGGAAGTGGACAAGCGCGGCCTGGCCATTGTCTTGACCACCACCCTGGAGCACGCGGAACTGAAGCGCGATCAGATCCATGCATTCGGCAAGGATGACATGGTCGATCTCTGCCGCGGTTCGATGAGCGCATCGATCGAGCCGGAGACGGGCGGCTGATTTCCTTCCCGCGGAATTGAGATGGCGCTGACCCTCCGCACCGTTACGCTGGGCTGCAAAGTCAACCAGTACGAGACGCAACTGGTGCGCGACGGGCTGCTCAGCAGCGGCTATCGGGAGGCCGCCGAGGGCGAGACGGCCGATCTCTGCGTGGTCAACACCTGCACCGTCACGGCCGAGGGAGATTCCAAGAGCCGGCAAACAATTCGCCAGCTTGCCCGCCGCAATCCTGCTGCGCGAATCGTGGTGATGGGTTGCTATGCGACCCGGGCGCCAGAAGAAATCTCATCACTCCCCGGCGTGGTTGAAGTGGTAACGGACAAGCGCGAGATACCCGACCTCCTGGGCCGCTGCGGTGTGATCGACATTCCCACCGGCATCAGCTCGTTTGGCGACCGGCACCGGGCGTACGTCAAAGTGCAGGATGGGTGCCTGCTGCAATGCAGTTTTTGCATCATTCCGACCGTCCGGCCTCACATGTCGAGCCGCCCGGTGGCGCATATTCTGGAAGAGGTGCGGCGGCTGGTGGACAACGGTTATCGGGAAATCGTGCTTACCGGCATCCACCTGGGCCACTACGGCGTGGACTTCAACCGGGGCCGTCCGAAACGCGACTGGGTGCGCTTGGCGGACCTGGTGCGGAGGATTGCCGATCTCGATGGCGATTTCCGCATCCGGCTTTCCAGCATTGAAGCGACCGAAGTAACGCGGGAGCTGATCGCCGTGATGGCCCAGCGGCCGCGGCGCGTCTGCCCCCACCTGCACATTTCGATGCAGAGCGGATCGGACGCGGTGCTTACGCGCATGCGGCGCCGCTGGGGAAGCCGCCGCTACATCGACCGCTGCCGGCTTTTCCAGAATGTCCTGGACCGCCCAGCGATCACCACGGACATCATTGTCGGCTTCCCGGGTGAAACGGAGAGCGATTTTCAAGCCACTTGCGACGTTGCCCAGGCCGTCGGCTTTTCCAAGATCCACATTTTTCCCTTCAGCCCCCGCCGCGGCACCCCTGCGGCCGACATGCCCAACCAGGTACTGCCGCAAGTGAAAGCGGAGCGTGCCCAGCGGCTGGCGGACCTGGAGCGTGGTTTGCGCGACAGGTACTTTGCGTCGCTCCGCGGCCGGCGGCTTCAGGTGTTGGTCGAATCCGTGTCCGCCAGCCGTTCCGGCCAAGTTCAAGGGACATCGTGTCGCTACGCGCCGGTTGAACTGCCCGGTTCCAGCGTTTGGACGGGCAAACTCATCGACGTGATTGCGGGGAAGTCGGAAGACGGGAGACTTGCGGCCGCGGCGGATATGGCAGACGATCAGGAATCGAGTTCCTGCGTTTGCGGCAGGTCGGCCAGATCGGCCAGGCCGAACAGCGTCAGGAAGCGCGGCGTGGTCAGATAAAACGGAATGCGGGGCCGGTCCGACTTGCGCTCGACCTGGAGGAGCTGGCGGCGGACCAGATGCGTTATGATGTGGCCGCTCGGTTTGCCTCGCAGGCGGGAGATTTCCGCCCCGGCAATCGGTTGGTTGTACGCCACCAGGGCCAGCACCTCGACAGCGGCCTGCGAGAGCCGCGCTTCGCGACCTCGGCCAGAAAGCCGTCGCTTGGAACGCTGAAATTCGGAAGTCAGCGCCAGCCGATACCCCCCTCCCTCTTGATGAATCGTGTAAGGTGCGCCTTCGGCCGCGTACTGAGCGTTGAGGTCAACGATCATCCGCTCGATCTCGGCCGGTTCGACATCTCGAATCCATTGCACGACGTGTTCTGCCCGCAACCCCTCCCCGCCAGAGTGGCCGACAAACAGCAGTGCCTCCAGGATGCTGCGAGGGGTGATGGGGCAGCACTCGTCCGTGTCCATCGGACTCGTGGCCGGACCACCTTCTTCCGTCGCCGAAACATTCGACGGCTGGCTCACCTCCGGCGGACCGAGCATCTCAGCCAGTGCCGCGGACAGGCGCCTCAGCGCCAATTGCGAATCGTCCGCTGCCGGCGTTGGATCGGGCTCGCTCGAAGGCTGTGTCATTCGCCGGTGCCGCTATGAGGAACGAGTGTGGCGTATTCCGCGTGGCCCGGGCTGGAAGCCCATGCTGACAATACTACTTCCAGCGCTTGGCAACCTGTTGCTTCATGAACGCCAGAGCATCGCGGGCAAGCTGTTCTTCACTTTGATACATCCGCCGCCAAATTTTCGTGGCCGCCGCGATTTCCGGCAGCGCCAGGCCGAACGCTTCCACCGTCAGCCAGCCGTCGTAGTTCACGGATTTCAAGGCATCGAAGGTCTCGTCCCACTTTACGCCTCCAGCGCCGGGTGTGCTCCGGTCGTTTTCCGAAATGTGGACGTGCACCAGCACGTCCGCGCAGCTCTTGACTGCCGCCGAAATGCTCTTCTCTTCGATATTGGAGTGAAACGTATCGTACATCAGCCGGCAGTTGGGGTGGGCCACCTCGCGGACGAACCGGGCGCCGTCCCCAGAGCAGTTCAGCAGATACGTCTCAAACCGGTTGAGCGGCTCGACTCCCAACATCACCCCCACCTTGCCGGCATACTCCGCCACTTGCTGCATTCCCTCGACCCCCCATTTCCATTCGTCCGCCGTGGGGCCGGCGCCGCTGAACAAACCCAGGGCCGAATGATACGGGCCAACGAGCGTTTCCACCCCGGCGGCCCGGCAGCTATCGAGCGTCGCCTTGGTGGCGGCGATGCCGGCGGCGCGGACCTTGGGATCGGGGCTGATCGGATTGTCCGCCTCGAGGCGGATCGTCACCGCCGTCCGCTTCAAACCCAGCTCGTCGAGCCGCTTTCCCCACAAGCCAAATTTCTTGTCATCTGGAGCGAAGACGGGAATCTCCACGCCGTCGTAGCCGATCTTCTTAAGCATTTCGAGCGTCGGCAGGATGCTGTCGCTCAGATCGCCCGTCCACAGAAGCAGGTTCATGCCGAATTTCATCGTTCGCCTCCAAAACCATCAGGATGCACGGGCGGAAAGGATTGTCGGGGTGAGCAACTCGTCGGTTCGGCGGGCCACCGTACTTCGTAGCCGAGGCAGGATTTCAATGAGCGCCTCCGGCAATCGCGGCAGGCCAACCCGGTCTAATACCTGCCCCAGCCGATACGCTAGTTTCGCATCGTCGCCATAGTCCGGCAAGAACCGTTCTCGCAGAAATCCGGGTATGAGCCGGGCCAGCCTGCCCGCGTCCGCCCCCGCCATCCGGCTGACCGCGGCTGCGACAGCCTCCGGATCGACCTCGTTCATTGCCGCGTAATAGGCCGTCATGGCCTGCGGCCGGCGGCGAAACAGTTCGGCATCCAGCAGGAGTTCCACCAGCACATGGCCGACAAACCAGGTGCGTATGCCCTGGTCGTCCGGCGCCAGGGTGCGAACGGCCGCGGCGGCGGCAAGGGACAATTCCGCAAAGGCTCCGGTGCCGTGGAACCAGCCGTCGTCATGGTGATGCTGGACGATACCCTGGGCCAAGGCGGCCGTGATGGGGTCCGCATCGTTCATGTAGGGTGCCGCCTGAACGGAGCGCACGCGCAGCCGCCGGTGGATCACGCGCAGCCAGTCCGGCACGGCCGTACCGGCCAACAGATAGGGCTCCCGCAGGGCGTGCCGTCCGTGGGCGAAGTAGTTCACTCACCCAATCTCCACCCACTGCCGGCTCTTGCCGCTCGCAAGTACGGCGTCGCACACCTTCTGCGTTTCCAGCGCGTCGCGGAACGTGGGGCCAACGGGCTTTTTCTTGGCCAATCCTTCCAGGAAATCGGCCACCTGATGCACAAAACTGTGCTCGTAGCCAATCTGCAACCCTGGCACCCACCAGTGCTTCATGTACGGCTGATCGCCATCGGTCACGTGGATCGAGCGCCAGCCGCGCACGATGCCGTCATCGCGATGATCAAAGTAGCTCAGCCGGTGCAGGTCGTGCAGATCCCAGGCAATGGAGGCATGCTCGCCATTGATCTCGAACGTGTACAGCGCCTTATGGCCGCGGGCGTAGCGGGTCGATTCAAACGTCGCCAGCGAACCGTTGGCAAACCGGCAGAGGAACGCGCAGGCATCGTCGATCCCCACCTTTTCCACCTTTCCGGTCAGATTGTGCTTCCGCTCCTTGATGAACGTCTCCGTCATGGCCGAAACGCTCTCGATCGGGCCGTTGAGCCAGAGTGCCGTGTCGATGCAGTGGGCCAGCAGATCGCCGGTCACGCCGCTGCCGGCGGCCGCGGCATCCAACCGCCACAGCGCCGTGCCACCCTGTGGCAGGTCGGCGGAAATGGTCCAGTCCTGCAGGAACACGGCCCGGTAGTGAAAGATCTTGCCCAGGCGGCCTTCGTCAATGAGTTGCTTGGCCAGCGTTACGGCCGGCACGCGGCGATAGTTGTACCAGACAATGTTCGGCACCCCGGCCTTTTCCACCGCCTTGCACATCTCCTCCCCCTCCGCCGTGTCGATGGCCAGCGGCTTTTCGCAGAGAATGGTTTTGCCCGCCTGGGCGGCGGCAATGGCAATCTCCTTGTGCAGGTTGTTGGGAGTGCAGATATCCACCGCGTCGATGTCTGCCCGGGCAATCAGCTTTTTCCAATCGGTCTCGACCGATTCATACCCCCAGGTATTGGCAAACGCCTGGGCTTTATCCTTGTCGCGGGCGCAGACGGCCTTCAGCACCGGGCGGTATTCCAGGTCGAAGAAGTTATTGACTTTGCGATAGGCGTTGGAATGGGCCCGGCCCATGAAGCCGTAGCCAATCATGCCGATGTTGAGCGGTTTGGACATCGTGGAAAATCTCCGTCAAAAAAAGGGGCTGCCTGGTGCCTGGGCTGAGCGGGCGGGCGCTGGGGCTTTGTCAACGCTAAAAGTTCGGGTTTGCACACATCAGCCGCAGGGCGCTAGCCCCGGGTTTTTTGCCGCACGAACCGTGGGCTAGCGCCCTGCGGCTAATCCTAAAATCAAGCATTGACAAAGCACCAGCCCCCGGCCCATGCCATCAAGCGAAAGACCTGGCGAGTTGCGTCGAGCAGGAAAGCTCCTAAAAAGCGTAACAGCCGAGGCCGAAATTGTCGCGGGGGGCGGGGCCGACCGCTGGGCGCAAGCCCATCCTGGGGCCTCCCCCGGAAGCTCGCGCAACGACGTTCCCGTCGCCCATAGCTCCCGCCGAGCCCACGATTCCTGACTTACCCTTTGAGAAACAAAGCGCCATCGCATTGCGTCTTCAAAACGCTTCCAGCACACACGCGCTTCATTCCTCTCCCGTCCGCCTGGATTCTCCAGTTTTGGTGGCTGTCACCTTTCTTCTTCCCAACACCGGCCAAGAGGGGCGTTGGTCGAGCGAATGGCGCGGTCGAAAGGTCGCGCCCGCAGGTTTCTACTGACGGTTCCTGCCTGCAGAGGTATAGGGTATAATGCGAAGTGGAGGCTAAATCATGGCATCTATTGCATACCACGGGGTTGTCGAAAACGGCGTTGTCGTGCTGAAGGCGGGATCGAAAATCCCTGAAGGAACGTTGGTGCGCGTCGAACCGCTTTCGCTCGCTACAATGCCGCCCGAATCGACATGCCCCCAGGACGATCCTGTGTTCCGCATGAGCGAGTTGGCAGTCGAAACGGGCATTGCTGATCTGGCGACGAACGTCGATCACTATCTTTACGGCCACCCCAAGGCCTCGCATGGCTGATAGCGTGTTTCTGGATACATGCGGCTGACTGGCGCTGCTCAATGCATCGGACTCCCTGCATCATCAGGCTATTGCAGACTGGCGACAACTCGGCGCCGCGGGCTGCCGCGTTGTACTGACCGACTGGGTGGTCGCCGAAACCGGGAATGGGATGGCGAGAACGCGAGGAAGGAACCGTTTCGCGGAGGCGGCGCGTCGAGTTGAAAGCAGTTCTGCCTCAGAACTGGTGTGCATTGACAACGACATTCTCACACGCGCCCTGGCGCTCTATGAGCAGCATGCGGATAAGACGTGGGGCCTGGTCGATTGCGCCAGCTTTGTGGTGATGCGTGATCGCGGACTCAGCGAAGCATTCACGAACGACCAACATTTTGAACAGGCGGGTTTTCGCTGCCGTCTCGCCATGACGTAAGTAAAAAAAGGTGTCAGGAACCTGACACCTTTTCCACCCCGTGGTAGATCATGCCGCCGGGTGCTACACGCGATGTTCGAGGCATCCCGCCAAGCTGCCAAACTGGGCCTTCACGTCAAGAACTGGACCTGTCCCCGTTTCTCCCCTTGGGGAAGTTTCACTCAGAACCATCTGGAACTTGCCGGAAGGATGGGGTTCGATGCGTTCCACATATTCGAACTCGACGGGCAACGACGCACACTGGTTGCGCCGGAGGTACTGGCGAATTTTGGATTCCGTCTCCGCGGAATAACTGGGGCGCGGGACGATGCGCAGCCGGATGGCGCCGTTGTGGCAAAGTACGATCTGAAATTCGTTCATGTCCTCGCAGATCGGGGGTTGCATAAACAGCTCGCACCAAAAGTGGGGCCCGACGAGGCGTCCATCCTGCGTGCGATAGAGTTCTCCGCTGCGCCACATCAATTTTTCGATTACCCGCTGCGGGCGGCCGCAGGGGCACGCGCTGTTCGACCACTGGCCGATATCGCCGGTGCGATAACGGATAAAGGGCATCGCCAGGGTAAACAGCGGCGCGACGATGTTGACGGCGTTCCAAAGCGGCGGCGCGGGGGAACTGTCGCGGCGGTCCAAATTGGCGGCGCACCAGCGCGCATCTCTCGATAAATGGCAAGATGGCGACTTTAGACCCCTT
>Ga0194132_10009514_pt1 | contig 13320 bp, 11 predicted proteins | sample TA2KigOf80mmetaG_FD_148612 | JGI IMG/M metagenome (GOLD analysis project Ga0194132, IMG submission 148612) | Freshwater microbial communities from Lake Tanganyika, Tanzania - TA2015054 Kigoma Offshore 80m | ecosystem: Environmental > Aquatic > Freshwater > Lake | place: Tanzania: Lake... | reverse complement strand
TACCCTCATCATCTTTCACAGCGACAGCGGTGCTGCCTTGCCGGTGAAGTTTCCCACTGCTGATGCGGACGTCGCCGCGCAAGTGGGCGACAACGACGTCTTTCGAGAAGGCCGTGGCAGTCTGTATGAAGGTGGCCTGCGGGTGCCGGCGCTGATGTACTGGTCAGGCAAGTTTCCCGCCGGCAATATCGTCTACGATCCGGTGCACGTCACCGACGTGGCGGCTACGCTGTTTGCGATGGTGGGCGCATCACCTCATCCCAAGAAAAAACTTGATGGCCTTGACCTGAGCGCCGCGCTATCCGGGAAGGCGCGCAGTCCTCGCAAAGAGATCCTACTCAATGTGGAGGATTTTCACGGCGCCTTGCGCGTGGGCGAATTCAAGCTGATAGTGCACTCGGCACTGCCCACGAAGCTCGAGCTCTTCCATATCCCCAATGATCCGGAAGAAACCGACAATATTGCCGAACGTGAGCCTGAGCGTACACGCGCCCTGCTCAAACGCCTCAATGACTACGCCTACGACATGATGCCTGCATTGCAGGTGGAAGAATGGAGCGCGGCGCGAGGAAATTCTTCCATGCTGTTATGGCGTACTAACCCGCCACGCCGTTAGTACAGCGTTACCCGTGATAGCGCCATGAATGCCACACCGACATCCTCCGAGGCCCGCATGAGTCGCATCCTTCGCCTGGGCATCGGCGCACTGATCTTCGTCTACGGGCTATTGATCTGGGATAGCGATTCGCGCGCCTGGGCACTGCTGACGTTGGCATTGTTCGTGACGCCGCTCGCGGCGCAGTTGCTGAGATCTCCCATGCTGCGTGCCTGGGCATTGTGGTTCGGGATTCTGCTCACCGCCCAGTCTCTGTTGTCGCCGGTGCTGAGGCGCGACTACGTGACGTTGCCACCCAACCTAAACAGCACTCTGGATGTGAGAACACCGCACAAACCAGGCATGCCACCCGGATTGCGCCACATCACCACCGACGAGCGCGGCTTCCGCGCACGGCCTCGCGTCGACTATATGCATAAACGAGGCACTCGCATATTTACCATCGGCGGCTCTACCACCGTGGATATCGTGATGGATGACCACGCCACCTGGAGCCATCTGCTGCAGGAGGGCCTCAAGTCACGCGGCCATGCCGTTGAAGTTATCAATACCAGGGTGTCAGGTCTGCGGGCACGCAATCACATCGCCACGCTGCGGGTAGTGGCACGCCTTCAACCCGACCTGGTGATCATACTGGTAGGAGCCAACGACTGGAACAAACATATCCGCGATCAATTCGAAGGCGATCGCGAGCGCTACTGGCCCGCCACGCTGCGCGAGAGCACCCTGGGCAAGCTGATCGCCCGTTATCTGCTGACCCCTTTGCGGAAGCGCATCTCGGGCGTGAACAGTGCCGATCAACACCTCGTGGCGGATCATCCCGACGTATTCAACGCCGACAAGCCACGCCGGTCCTTGCAGCGTCCGGTAATGCATACCCTTCTAATCCACGACGTCTCCGCCGGCTACCGGGCAGACATGGTGACACTGTCGAGTCTATGCAAAGAGATCGCTGTGCGCTGTGTATTCGTGACTCAGCCGCATGCCTACGACCAAGAAGCGACACCGTCACTGCGCGCCCTGTACTGGATGACGCCCCCCTACGCCGGCTACACGCTCGATCTGGGATCCATGATCCAAATCGCGACACACTACAACGCCTTCCTTCTCGACATGGCGCGGCGCGACGGCCATGTCAGCTGCGACATCGCGCCAAGCATACCTGCCCGCGAGGAGTATTTCTTCGACGACATGCACTTCACCGATGCTGGCGCCCAACGCGTGGCACAGCAGCTGTTGCCCTGCGTAGGCGCTCTGCTTGCCCAATAGTGCACAACAGCCCACCTAAGGAAAACGCAATCCGCTGAAACCGCAAAACCGCTTGCATTGTCCTAGACACACTCGCGCCAGGCTTGGCCGCCCACTCGTTCCCGCACAATGTGCGATCAAGTGATTCGACAAGTCCTGATGCCCAGCACACTGTAGAGCGGGCACCAGCCGATCAATCCGGTCGCCAGCGGAATGACGCCCAGCCACCCCCACATGGTTTCCGGCCCCGTGACCGCCAGCGCGATGAGGCCGATTCCTAGGAAGATGCGCAGGGTACGGTCGAGAGTACCTTCGTTGGTCTTTAACATGATGTGCTCCGTTTGGTTGATGTACGAAGCAGATCATGCGCCCTCGGGGGGCCGACGTCTGTGACTTAGTCACATGCTCCCAACCAACTTACGAAGTGCGTCCACTGCGGCGACCTGTACTTTCCCACGGCGCAGATGAAGCAAGCCTTGCGCTTCGAACCGTTTCAGGTGTCGCGATACCACTTCGCGCGCGGTTCCCAATTCACGCGCCATAGCCTCATGGGTTGCGTCCACGACTTTGTCTGCGTCCATGCGTGCGAGTACAAGGTGAATCAAGCGTGCATCGATGCCACCGAGCGCGACTTCTTCCATTCGATGGATGACCTGTGCGAGTCGTTGCCCGAGATTGGCAAAGACAAAACCACGGAAAACACGCGAACCGTCCATCGCAGCCTCGAAACTCTCAAACGGCATCACCACTGCGGTGACGGCGCTTTCCGTGATGGCGGCGGCCGGGTAAACCTCCCCCCCGAGCAGACAGGACGTCGTCAGCACACAAGAACCACCACGCCCGACCCGGTATAGGGTCACTTCGCGCCCGCTGTCACTCACCATGTAGACACGAACCTCGCCTTCAATTACCAGCAAGTAATGTCGACAAGCGGCACCGGCATGAAACACGGGTTGCCCAACGGGCAGGCGGACCACCTGCGCCTGGGTAAAGAGCTCCCGTATACGCGGATCACGTTCCGCGTCCAGAGCTGGAAACTGACGTAGCCACTCGACTGCGCCTGGGATGTCTGCTGACATGCCTGTCCTCTAGGATATGTCGCCATTCTGATCGCCGACTACTTTACCCTGCCGCGGCTCGCCATCAGCCCAAGCGAAAGGTATCGACAAGGCAGTCGCAGGTACCCAGCTAGATCGCGATTCGATAGAACCTTGCTGGGCCCATCAAGTCACATTGGGCAGATTGTTGTGATCGGCCCTCACCGCTCGCGCGTCGCGATCTCGTAGTTCGACACCTATACTTGGCGCTTCTTGAGTGGATCAATCGCCTCTGTGGCAATGGTCACTCTTCTAATTCACCATGGATCACTGCGGTAACTCATGCATGCCGACGTACCCCTGATCGCCACACTGGCGGTGGCCTTGGGAATGGCTCTGCTGTTCGGCCTGGTAGCAGTTCAGCTGAAGCTGCCCGCTCTGGTCGGCTATCTGCTCGCGGGCGTCTTGCTGGGCCCGTTTACGCCCGGGTACGTAGCGGACGCCAAACTGGCTGCCGAACTGGCCGAGATCGGCGTCATGTTGCTGATGTTCGGTGTCGGACTGCACTTCTCAGTTGATGACCTACTCGCTGTACGGCACATTGCCATACCTGGCGCCATCGCACAGATTGCCGCGGCTACCGCACTCGGCTATGCCGTCGCCAGCCTATGGGGATGGGCCCCCGGTGGTGCTTTGGTGTTCGGTCTGTGTCTATCGGTGGCCAGCACCGTCGTACTGCTTCGGGCACTGGAATCGAGCGGGACCCTACGCACCCGCAACGGTGCCATCGCAGTCGGCTGGCTGGTTGTGGAAGATCTGGTGATGGTATTGGTGCTGGTCTTGTTGCCTCCCCTGGCGGGCTGGCTGGGCGGCACTCCAATGTCCACTGAAGTCATCGACCCCTGGGTCGAGCTGGGTCTGACTTTGACCAAGGTCGCGCTATTCATCGGGCTTATGCTGGTGCTGGGTCGACGCTTGTTCCCGAGACTGCTGGTGATCATCGCCAACACCGGATCTCGTGAACTGTTCACACTCTGCGTGATTGCAGCAGCCGTCAGCATCGCCTTCGCCGCGGGCAAGTTGTTTGGTGTCTCCTTTGCTTTGGGCGCTTTCTTCGCGGGCATGGTACTGCGCGAATCGCAGTTCAGCCACCGAGCCGCCGAGGAATCCTTGCCGCTTCGCGAAGCCTTCGCGGTGCTGTTCTTCGTGTCCGTCGGAATGCTGTTTGATCCTCGTGTTTTGCTTGATCAGCCGGTGAAGGTTCTGGCGGTGGTCGGCATCATCGTCGTCGGCAAGTCCCTCGCCTCTGTGGCGCTGGTTTTGGCAATGCGTTATCCGCTCAATACCGCCCTGACGGTTTCCGCGAGTTTGGCGCAGATCGGTGAGTTTTCCTTCATTTTGGCGGGACTCGGCATGAGTCTGGGATTGCTGCCACCTTCGGGCCAGAGTCTGATCCTCGCCGGAGCTCTCATTTCAATCACCATAAACCCTCTGGTCTTCAAGGCTATGGCGCCGCTGCAAGCCTGGCTGCTGACGAACTCGGCGCTGGCGCGACGCATGAACCAAGGTAGCGATCCCCTGGCGGCGCTTCCGCACTCAACCATGACGCACCTGTTGAACGGGCAGGTCGTCCTGGTAGGTCTGGGCCAGATTGGAAGTACGGTAGCCGAGGCCCTGTCGGCGCAAGGTATTCCGTTCGTCGCCGCTGAACGTAGCCGCGAGAAAGTGGAGGCCGTACGCGCTCGTGGATGGGCAGCCGTTTCGGGAGAGGCCACCGAACCCGAAGTGCTGGTGCAAGCGCATATCGCCCATGCTGGCATGCTGGTTATCTGTATCCGGGACGATTTCGCCGCAAATCAAATGGCGCGTATCGCACGTGCCCTCAATCCGTCCATTGAGATCATCGTATGTGCGGAGAATGCCAACGTCGCTTCCCTTATGGAGCTTGGGGAGCGTGCCCTCCGCATCACGCCAGATGAAGCCGTCGCGCGTACAGTCCAGAGAGCCGTGATTCGTCGATATCGTGAATAGAACCGTTGATACCTCGCTAGAGCCACTCCCCCCGTCCGCAAGAACCTCACACGCGGATGGGTACCTCATCACTGGGCGAACTGCAGACTGCGCTGACGGGAGAATCGTGAAGACCGCCTCGTCATATCGTCAAGAACTCTGGCAATGTGACGAAAATGCAGATAGGCGAAACGGCGATTCGAGCTTGATCGATGAGAAAAATCCATCTTACTTTAGGTCTGGTCGTACTCATGGCTATCGCGGCGGCGGGCTACTGGGTGTGGGAAGGCAAGCAGACTGATCTTGAACGACAAAGGGTCCTTCAGCTTCTGGCGACAGCCGACGCCGCGCTGCGCCTGGGCATGCCCCGCGAGGGCGATGCAGCGTCGCGAGCGGCCACACTCAATGAAGCCGCGGCTCGCATCGACGACGACGTCACCACACTGCGCACCCTCCCCACTGGTCGAGTGCCCGAATTGAGCGCGGTCGTGTCCGCCCATCTAGACACCGCGCGTGAGTTGCTCAAGCGACGCGCGCACATTGCGGCGTTGGATCCTCGGGTGCGTACCGGCATGGCGCAATTTCGCACACACATGCATCGCCGCAGCGGTATCGATTGGACCAGCGAAGCAGCTCGCCTGAAAAATCGGCTCGAAACCGACTATCGCGAGTACCAGCGCACCATTGATACTCATACACGGCTATCCGACGGCTATGCTGAAGAACACTCTCGCCTCACCGCACTACTGCCACCGGACCATCAGGTCCCACTCGAAGAAGTGAACACGGTACGCGACCAGTTCGCCACCCTCGGCAGTCAGGCCACTGTAGAGATGGAAGCATTGCGCAGGTTATCAGCGCCTTTGTCGTGATGACCCGCGTCAGACCACCAGCTTGCCGGTAACGCAGCCGACTCAGATGAGTCCGGACGGCAGCGCCTCGTCAAGCTGATCGCGTAGCCGTTCTTCCAAGGCCGGGGTAACACTCCACCCAGCGGTCAATCCTCGGTACCGTACCGCATCCTGCGGATCTGCCGGCGCGCGCGTGCGCACCGCGCGGATCATAGATTGCGCGGTGTGTGCTCGCCACCGACAAACTCGACCGCCTCAACCCGGTAGCCCACCAACCGCAAAAGCTGACAGCGGATCGCATCCGTAAGCACATCGCCCAAACGCTCCTTCAGCAGGCCTTGTCTCGTCACCAGCCCCCAGGGTTCAGGGGTCGCCACCATCTGGCGCTGCAAATCGTGATGACAACAGGGCGCCGCCAGCACCAGACCCGCTTCGTGCCGCACGGCCCAAGCCAGGGCATCATCTGTAGCGGTATCGCATGCGTGCAGTGCCAGTACCACATCCGCCCGTGGCAGTGACGCTTCATCGATTCGGCCCGCGATGAAGCGCAGCGTCTTGTCCAGGCCCAGGCGCTTGGCAATGTCCGCATTACGTTCACGCGATGCCGGCCGCAAGTCCACGCCGGTCACTCGCATTGGTACGCCCTGGGCATGCAGATACTGATGGGCCGCGAAGGTGAGGTAAGCATGTCCGCACCCAAGGTCTACCACTTCGAGAGGAGCCTCCGGTGTCGGCGACCGCACGTGACCCGCCGCGATCGCAGACTCCAGCACTGGCGCCAACAAGCGCAGGAATTCCTCCACCTGTCGGTACTTGTCCTGACGCGTCGGCTTTACCCGGCCGTTGCCGTCAGAGATGCCTACCTCGATAAGGAAGGGATCATCCGGCGCCATCAGACGCGGCTTGACCCGGTCATGAACCAGACTCTGCTCGCGTCCGACCGTCTCGCGCTGCACTGACACCTTTCCTCGCTTGCCGATTCGTACAGTGACAGCGCCTGTTGTAGATTCGACCAAAAAGTTGGCATAGCCTGACCCGAGAACCGGTCCCAAAGGCGTGGAACCAAAATCCTCGTTGCGCGTGAGTGTTGCCCGACCATCGAACTCGATCCACTGCAATAAACGCGCGCCCTGGACTAAAACGGGTCTAAGGTCGATGCGTTCGCAAGCGGGCTGCATGTTGCGGCGGCGACCCGAGATCACGGCTCGAACAAAGGTATCTGGCGATGTGATGGCAGAGACCAGTTCGGCGAAGGCAGCGTCAAGCGTCACGGATGTACCTTAGCTACCATCAGTGAACGCAGAAAGCTTGTCGTCTCACGTGTGGAATAGAAGAAAGGCATGCTGAAGTGCGAGTCGTAGGCAGGCAGGCAGTGTATCGTAGAGGCTGTTCCACAACCGCCATCTTCCGGAACCGATTGGACATACTTCACTTGCGTATTGCGAAATACTGTAGCTTCAGCAGAGAACCGAGTCGGCCTTTTCGTCTTGACTCAAGCCGCAAACTTCCCGGAGATGCCAGAGAGGCTCAACTCAAATGACGTTCGACTTGGCCTTGCGGCGTATCGGAACAGCCTTTCCTTCGAGCGCACTCACTTCCTTCGTAAGCCGTCGCTTGGTTTGCTCTGAGACAGCATCCCAATGTACGCCCTGAAGTGCGCCCTGAAGTGAGTATAGGTAGTAGCAAACTGGAATGCTTCTATCGGGGTTGTTGTCCCGAACCATCCGATAGGCTTTGGCTACCCCAACGCGGCGTAAATCACCCACCGTTGAGATTCCGACCTCCATGAACCGCGTAGCGATGGTCGGCCCAATGTTTACAAGACCTTTGAGTGGACGATCGTCTGAAAGCACGGACATCTCCTTTCCGTCACTCGGCACCAGTCTGACGTTCGAACAAAGCTGACCCCGGAAGCAACAATTCTAAGCCTGGTCTGCGAAAACAGGACGACTGGCACGTATCGGGCGTACATGGCCTGCCGTAGCGGGCCGGCTTGACCGACGGTTCGGCCCAAGAACTGCTGCCTTTGCTCACTGACAACTCCTCGTTGCCATTGCCTCGCGAAGCACTGAATCACACACCATTTCCATCTTCATTTAACATCGTCTCTTGCCGACACCATTCTCCCGATCGAAAACTACTGAGTCTCCTGACAGGGCAATCCTACCTGTCTACTTGGCGAAACGCCGCTCCGAGCGACAAATAGACTCCGCGACCTGATTGGCAAGAGACCCTCGCCCCAACTTTCTCGACCCCGTACTGCTCCCGAGAACCAAAACTATCACAACAAGGACTTTTCGAGGAGAACGAATCCATCTCTATCTTGGTACCCAATACGTCTATAGAACTCACGTGCTACCGCGTTTGTTCTTCCCAACTGCAGAGATACATTGGTGCACCCCATCCTCTTGAACTCTTTCTCTGCCGCAATTAGGAGTTTCGAACCAACACCTTTTCCACGCTCCCCGTCTTGCACGTAGAACTCGTCAATCTCCGCAGTCAGACCCAGATGCTCAAGACTAAACACATAGACCGCCAACAAATATCCTCTGATGGACTGATCTTCCGTCGCTACCCAGCCGCAGCCAAGCGAGGTCATCGAAAGAACGCGCGTCAACTGCCTTGAGACCTGCAGAGAATCGAATCCCTCGATTCCTTCAAAGGTCCAGTACGCTTGAACCAGCGGAAGCATACTCGGGACATCATCTGGCGTGGCTGCTCGTACTCTCACTGTGCGCAAACCTCTTCGCCGCCAACACCAAGCATAAGGTGCCCTCGGAGGCAGACGAAGCCTGCCGTAGCCTGCTTCCTTTGCCTGAAGACAACTTGTCGTTAGCTTTACCCATCCTCAACATTCGCAGTCATCCATCTATTCAAGCTTGGCATTCGTTACCCTTACAAGTTCTGCGAAGCTGCGCTGTTGAGACCTTATGGTCGCCGCGAACTCTTGTGACGTGCCAGCTATCATCACAGCGCCCGCATTCTCAACCGCGGTCTTAACTTCGGAGTGTTGTAGAACCCGAGTAAGCTCAGTGTACAAGCGACTCACAATGTGTCTCGGCGTGTTTGCCGGAACCGTGAATCCAGCCCAGCCCGAAATCGCAAGATCTGGTAACCCAACCTCTGCTGCGGAAAGAGTTTCAGGAAATGGTGTTAGGCGCTTCGTACCGGTAGCGAGCAGTGGGATGAGCTTTCCTGAGTCAACAAAGCTTTTTGTTGTGGTGACCCAGTTGAACATCATATTGGTGTGACCTGCTACGACATCGTTTAGCGCCGCCGCTCCGTCTTTATACGGAACATGAATGATGTCGGCGCCCGTAAGGCGCCGCAACTGTAACACCATGAGATGTGTCACAGTACCGTTTCCGAATGATGCTGCTGTCAGTTGACCTGGTCTCGATTTCGCGAGCGCGACAAGGTCCCTAAACGTGCGTACTCCCAAAGTTGGACTAACAACCAAGACTGCCGAGGTCTCTGCAAGCCTTGTGATGGGAATCAAATCCCTTAGCGTATCGTAACCAACATTTTGGTAGAACAAAGGCCCAATAATCAGCTCAGCCTGAGCGGTTAGGCCTATTGTGTAACCATCGGCTGATGATTTGGCCAGCATAGCTGCGCCTAGAGTACCTCCGGCGCCAGGCTTATTCTCGACCAAGACCGTCTGACCAAGTGCTTGCCCAAGTCTCTCTGCGATGCGTCGTCCCCAAACATCGAGAATGGTGCCTGCCGCATGATTGACCATGAGCTTAATCTGCTTGCTCGGATAGACATCATCTGAACGCGCACTAGTAGAAAGTCCAAGCCCTGCGTTGGCGCCCAGAGCCGAAAGAGTAATGATGGCATTTCTTCTATTCATAGCTACTCTCCTCCCATAGGATTCGCACCGTCTGACGCGCTTGTGGAAAACAAGCTGGCTTCATGGGAGGGTGATTCTACGCTTGCCCCTGCGATTCTGGTCAAGCCGCAGCGGTGGTTTTCCAAGGAGTTGTCGAATGCCTCGGTTCAAGCCCTACAACTACGAGCAGTCTCGGCTCATCGCCGTTGACTACCGGCGCCAGATTCTTCCCGGGACTTTTGAATACGCCATTGATCGGCTGATCAACGAGCGTGTGGACATGAAGGTGTTCGCCGCCTGCTACAAGAACGATCTACGCGGGGCGCCGGCCTATGACCCGGCGCTGCTGCTGAAGGTCATCTTGTACGCCTACTCCAAGGGCATCACCTCCAGCCGTGGGATCGAGGAGTTGTGCCGCACGAACGTGATCTGCATCGCGCTGAGCGCCGATGTGGTGCCGCACTTCACCACGATCGCGGATTTCGTGGTCAGGCTCCAGGGGCAGATCGTGTCCTTGTTCCGAGACGTGCTGCTGGTGTGCGATGAGTCGGGGCTGATCGGGCGGGAGATGTTCGCCATCGATGGGGTAAAGATCCCGAGCAACGCCTCCAAGGAGTGGAGCGGAACGAAGGAGGAGTTCGCCAGGAAGCGCGAAAAGATGCAGCGCGCCATCGAGGTTCTGACCCAGTCGCATCAGTGCACCGATACGCACGAGAAGGCTGTGGACGAGAAGGACGCCCCAGATCGGCTCAGGACGCATCTTGAGGCTGCGGCCACGAAGTACGCCCGTACCCTGGACAAGAACAGCCAGAAGATCGACAAGTGGTGCGCGGAGCACGAGGACAAGCTCGGCGCCAGTGGCCAGGTGATCAAGAGCAACATCACCGACAACGACTCGGCCAAGATGAAAGGGCCGCACGGAATCATCCAGGGCTATTCAGGGATCGCCGCCGTGGATGCCAAGCACCAGATCATTGTCCACGCCCAGGCGCACGGCTCGGGCAACGAGCAAGACACGCTCATCCCGACCATTGCGGCCACCCGGGAAAGTCTTCAGGCCATCGCCACAGAGCCCACGCAGGGCGACCTGCTAGAGCAAGCGGCCTTTGCCGCTGATGCGGGGTTTCATACCGAGAAGAACGTGCGCTACTGTATCGAGCACAATCTGAACGCCTACGTCGCGGACAACCTGTTTCGCAAGCGCGATCCTCGCTTTCAGAACGCCGAGCGGTTCAAACCCGAGAAGCCCCTGACTCAGGCGGACAAAGATGCTGCCCTGTTCACCCCGGCGCAGTTCAAGGTGGCTCCGGATCTGTCCCACGCCATCTGCCCTGCCGGCAAGCGCATGTACCGCAACGGACGCACGCGCAATCTGCAGGGTTTCGAGGGTGTGAAGTTCACTGGCGCCAAGCGCGATTGCGAACACTGTCCGCTGCGGCACAAGTGTCTACGGGACCCCGCCAAAACGATCGTGCGTCAGTTCACCCACTTCCAGGGCCGCTCGCCGCTGGCGCCCGAGACGTTCACCGAGAAGATGAAGCAGCGCATCGACTCGGAGGAAGGCCGCTACCAGTACGCAAAACGAATGGGGGCCGTGGAACCGGTGTTCGCGAACATCTGCAGCACCCTGGGATTGAGGCGCTTCTCACACCGCGGAAAAGCCAAGGTCAATACGCAGTGGATGATGTACTGCATGGTGCACAACATCGGGAAGCTCAGGAATTGCAACTTGATGAGGAGCAAGAAGACCGGAAGTGCCGAAATTCTGGGCTAAGAAGCCCAAAAAAGAGGCAATCTAAGTGCTCTGAATGAAAACCCTGACCTAAAACCGAAACAGAACCAAACAACCTCAAGCCGATGCAAAGCGGGTAGGGGTATCGCGCTCCCAAACTGATATTTTCTACAGCTTCAACGCTAAGCATGAGGGGAGACCGAAGGCAGGTGAAACCTGCCGTAGGGGGTCCCCTCGATGCGACAGTGTACGCCCGACATGGGCACAAGCTTACGGGGTGCAAGTCCCCTATGGGAGTAACCGACCTGTTGAAACTGACAGGGACAACCATTAGCCGAAGGCAAGGGCCACTCGCGAGGGAGGGTCTGAAGGAAGCCGGAGTGCAAAGGTGCGAGCCGACGAACAGAAACTGCATAGAAGGCCCAGCCCGCGGGCGAGTCAGCACTGGATGACCAAGCCCCATGGTGACAGTGGGTAGGGTAAATGCGGCGGTTGTGCACCGATAGCGTGTGTTCTTATTCGGGGAGATCTGCCTGGAATGGCGAGGCAGGCGGTGTCGAATAGAGCCAGCAGGGCCCACTAGCTGACGAAGGTCCAGGCGCCAAGGGAGCCACCACCCTTGAGCGAACGAATTAGGTGGCGAGCGATACCGCAAGCGCCCAGCGCGCGGCGCAGCAATGCGTCGTGTTACCCGGCAGAAGTCAGCAAAGGCCGTAGTAGTCACCGCCGTTGTGGGTGACGAAGGGCTGCACATGGAAAGATAAGGAGGAGTCGTGAGTGATTCTGATCAGGTGTTGAACCCGTCCGGGGGAGCCGCGATCGGGCATTGCGAAGCGCAACCGGCCTTACACGATGCATTGTTGGAAGCGGTGTTGGCCCCGGAGAACATGCACCGGGCGTGGAAGCGCGTGAAGTCCAACCACGGCGCGCCGGGCATTGACGGCACGCCGGTGGAAGAGTTCGCCGCTTTCGCCAAGGTGCACTGGGGTCCCATCCGCCAAGCACTGCTCGATGGACGCTACCAACCCCAACCGGTCCGACGGGTGATGATCCCCAAGGCCAGTGGGGGCGAGCGGCCCTTGGGGATTCCCACGGTGCTGGATCGACTGATCCAGCAGGCCATCGCGCAGATCCTCACGCCGATCTTCGATCCGCATTTCAGCGAGTCGAGTTTTGGCTTTCGTCCTGGACGCTCGGCTCACGGAGCGCTCAAACAGGTGCAAGCCTATATCAAGGCCGGCTACCGCGTGGCGGTGGATCTGGACCTGGCGAAGTTCTTCGACAACGTTCAGCACGATGTGCTGATGGTCAGAATCGCCCGGCGAATCCGCGACAAGCGGCTGCTCAACTTGATCGGCAAGTACTTGCGAGCCGGTGTCATGGTCGGTGAGGAGATTCAACCCAGCCAGATCGGCACGCCGCAAGGCGGACCGCTCTCGCCGCTGTTGGCCAACATCCTCTTGGATGATCTGGACCGGGAGCTGCACGCCCGCGGCCATCGATTCGCCAGATACGCCGATGACTTGCTGATTCTGGTCAAGAGCCTCCGTGCCGGCCAACGCGTCAAAGCCAATCTGACTCGTTTCCTTGACCGGGTGCTGCACTTGCCGGTCAACGAGTCCAAGAGCCAGGTCGCTCCAATCGATGCCTGTACCTTTTTGGGATTTACTTTCCGCAAAGGTAAGCGGCGTTGGTCGGATCGTGCCTTTGTTGACTTCAAGCATCGCCTGCGGCAACTCACGGGGCGTAGCTGGGGAGTCTCGATGGCATATCGGCTCGACAAACTCGCGCAGTACCTGCGAGGCTGGATGGGCTATTTCGGCATCTCCGAGTACTACCGTCCGGTTCCTGAACTCGATGAGTGGCTGCGCCGGCGTGTGCGCATGTGCTACTGGAAACAGTGGCGCGGCACCCGCAACCGGATCCGCCAACTCATCAAGCTGGGCACCGGGCTTAAAACCGCGATCCTGACCGGCATCAGTGGCAAAGGC
>Ga0194132_10009513_pt1 | contig 13321 bp, 7 predicted proteins | sample TA2KigOf80mmetaG_FD_148612 | JGI IMG/M metagenome (GOLD analysis project Ga0194132, IMG submission 148612) | Freshwater microbial communities from Lake Tanganyika, Tanzania - TA2015054 Kigoma Offshore 80m | ecosystem: Environmental > Aquatic > Freshwater > Lake | place: Tanzania: Lake Tanganyika... | reverse complement strand
GGCGGCTTCCAGGGTCTGTAGCAGCACGGCCTGGGTGAGGTCGGGGGCCAGGTCGCGGTGAGGCAGCACCCCAAAGTGGAAGCGATTCTCCTCTCCCTCGCGCCGCAGCCGCACCGAGACCGGCAGCATCCGGGGGACCGGGCCCAGCACCCCGGCGATGGCCGGCAGACGGTCCTGGCGGATGGCCCCCACCGGCCGGGTGGCGTCGCCCATTTTATAGGAAAGAGCCTGGCTGGCGAAGACCTGGTGGATATAGGCCCCGGTCATGGGCATGTCCGTGGCCCCGGCCAGCATCATGGGATGGCCGAAGGCCAGCACCCGCTCCCCGTCCAGGTAGGTCAGGGTGCCGATGCTGGTGGCGCTCAGGTCGCCGCTGATCAACTGCACCCCCAGGGCCGCGCCGGGGGCCAGTTGGGGCCGGAGGTCCGGCAGGGCCTGGCCCCCGGGGGCAGCCACCAACTCCAGGCCCGCCCGGCCAAAGGCCCGGGAAAGGGCCCGGGCAGCCAGGGGGGTGGCGCCGGCCACCCACACCGGGGTGCCCAGGGGTCTGAGGGTCAGGGAGGAGGGCGACTCGCCGCCCAGGGCCGCGCTGACCTGGGCCAGGGCCGGGGCCTCCAGTTCGAGGCGCAGGCTGCCGGCCTGGGCCGGGGCGTCGAGGTTGCGCTCCAGGGTGGCGAGCATGTCGTGGATGGGGGTGATGCCGCAGATGGGTTCTTTGGGGAGGGGCAAAAAGGCGTAGGCCACCGCGCCGATGAGCTTGCCCTCTACGTACACCGGGCTGCCGCTCATGCCGGCGATGACCCCGGTCTGGGCCAGGGGGCCGCCAAAGAGGCGGGCCAGGATCAGGTCCTGTCCCGGGCCGCGGTAGTCGCGCAGCACCCCCAGGATCTCGGCCCCAAAGGTGTCGATGGTTGTGCCCTGGAAAACCGTGAGGCCCACCCCGCGCATGCCGCGCTCCAGTTGGGCCGGCCGCAGGAACCCTTCCTCGGGCCCGGCCAGGGCGGTGCCGCACAGGAGCAGCAGCAGGGCAAAGACGCGCTGCGGCAAGGACATAATTCTCCCCTAAAAAGACAGCCAAAGCTAAGGCCCAGGTCCGCGCCGCGTCAAGGCGCGCACCCTTGACAAAGGCCCTGAAGCCCCGCTTCTTTTCAACCGGTTAAGTGGTTAAAAAATCTCAGGCGGTGGCGAGTGCGGGGCCGGCCGCAAGGCGAGGAGTCCTGCTTTGTACGAAGCATACTGGGGGCTGCGCGAGAAGCCCTTCGAAAACACCCCGGACCCCCGGTTCTTCTACCAGTACCCCGCCTGCGCCGAGTTGTGGACCCGCCTGCTCTACGCGCTCAGGGAGCGGCGCGGGGCCGCCCTGCTGACCGGGGCGCCCGGCTGCGGCAAGACCCTCTTGGCCCGGGCCCTGCTGCGGGAGCTGGACCCCCGCACCGAGGTGGCCCTGGTCCACCAGCCCTGCAAGACCCCCGAGGAGTTCCTGCGCGAGGTGCTCTACCAATTGGGCGAGGAAGCCGGGGAGTTGGACCGGGCCGGCCTGGTCCACCGCATCGGCGAACTCCTCTACGAGCACCACACCGCCGGCAAGTCCACCATCCTGGTGATCGACGAGGGGCAGTTGCTGGCCCAGCCGGCGCTTTTTGAGGAGATGCGCCTGCTCCTGAACTTCCAGCTCAACGACGCTTTCCTCGTCACCCTGCTGCTGGTGGGGCAGACCGCCCTGGCCGACAAACTCCGACAGTACGCCCCCCTCGACCAGCGCCTGGCCACCCGCGGGGCGCTGCAGCCCATGGGCCAGTCCGACGTGGACCGCTACCTGAGCCACCGCCTGAAGGTGGCCGGCCGCAAGGAGCCCATCTTCACCCCCGACGCGGTGGAACTGGTCTACGAATACTCGGAAGGGGTGCCGCGCCGGATCAACAACCTGTGCGACATCGCCCTGGTGATCGGGTACAGCCGCAAACAGGAGGAGATCGACGGGGAGGGGATGTACCAGTTGATCCAGACCGAGCGGGGCCATGGTCCTTAGGATGAGCCAGCTTTTGCGCTCCTCCAGGGAGTTGCGCCAGGAGGAGCCGCCCCGGCGGCCGGCGCGGCGGCCACCCCCGCCCCCCAAGGAGGAGGAGCCCTTGCCGGCCCTGGGGGCCGAGGAAGCCCCTGCCGAGGAGATCCGGGTCGCCGCGGCCACCCCGGCGGCCCAGGTCTACCAGTCGTTGTTGCAGACCGCCGGGCGGATCTTCGCTGCGGCGGGGGCCGGCGCCGAGCTGGACGGCAACCGCCTGGTCCGGCCCCTCAAACAGGCCCTGGTCCTCCTGCAGCAGGACGAGGCCCTGCTGGCCGAGACGGTGCGGCAGCGCCGGGACGAGCGCACCTTCCCCCAGCGAGCGGTCAACACCGCCCTGCTCTCCATGCGCATGGGCCTGGAGATCGAGTACGACGAGCGCCGCATCCTCTCCCTGGGGCTGTGCGCCCTGATGCACGACCTGGGCATGTTGGGCCTGCCCGCCGAGCTTTTGGAGGCTCGGCGCCTCACCCCCGAGCAGCGCGCCCTGCTCCAGCGCCACCCCCTCGAATCGCAGCGGCTGGCGCAGTCCTTCGGCAAGGGTTTCACCTGGATCGGCAGGATCGTCGCCCAGGCCCACGAGCGGGGCGACGGCACCGGGTACCCGGCCGGCCTCAAGGGGGAACAGATCCACGAGTTCGCCCGCATCATCGGCCTGGCCGACACCTACGAGGCCATGGTACACCCCAGGCCCGACCGCCAGGCGCGGGCGGTGTACCACGTGGTCAAGGAGATCATCGACCTGCGCAACACCCTCTTCGACCGCCACCTGGTCAAGGCCCTGATCCACATCGTCTCCATCTTTCCCCTGGGCAGCCTGGTCAAGCTCAACAACGAGGAGATCGGGCGGGTGGTGGGCACCAGCCGGCTGCACCCCACCCGGCCGACGGTGGAGATCCTGCTCGATGCGCGGGGCCGGCGCCTCAATCCCCCGCGCCTCATCGTGCTGGAGGAGGAGCCGATGGTCTACGTCGTGGACCCGGCCATCGAGGAAAGTGTACTCTACAAATAGAGACGGACCATGCTGGGCAGATTGCTGGACAAATTAAAAAGCGGGCTGAGCAAGACCCGCGAGGCCCTGGCCGACAAGATCGCCGCAGTGGTGGGCAGCGGCGGCCGGCTCGACGAGGACACCCTCGAAGAGCTGGAGTCCGTGCTCATCCAGGCCGACGTGGGGGTGGAGACCGCCGCGGCGCTGATCGAGGAGTTGCGCCAGCGGGCCAGGCAGCAGGATTTCAAGGGCAGCAGCGACGAGGTCATGGCCCTGCTCAAGGAGCACCTGGCCGGAATGCTGGAGAGCGAAGACCAGGATCTGCCCTTTGCGGAGCTGCCCGCCCGTCCCTACACCATCCTGGTGGTGGGGGTCAACGGGGTGGGCAAGACCACTACCATCGGCAAGCTGGCCAAGCGCTACGCCGAGGGCGGGTACAAGGTGCTGATCGCCGCCTGCGACACCTTCCGCGCCGCGGCCGTGCCCCAACTGGAGATCTGGGCCGAGCGGGCGGGGGTGGACGTCGTGCGGGCCCAGCAGGGGGCCGACCCGGCGGCGGTAGCCTTCGACGCCCTGGGGGCGGCCAAGGCGCGGGAGGTGGACGTGCTGATTGCCGACACCGCCGGCCGGCTGCACACCAAGGTGAACCTGATGGAGGAGCTGAAGAAGATCCGCCGCTCCCTGGCCAAGCAGGACCCCGGGGCCCCGCACGAGACCCTGCTGGTGCTGGATGCCACCACCGGCCAGAACACCCTCAACCAGGCCAGGCAGTTCCACCAGGCCACCGAGCTGACCGGCCTGGTGCTGACCAAGCTGGACGGCACGGCCAAGGGCGGCATTGCCCTGGCCCTGCGGCGGGAGCTGGGTATCCCGGTGAAGCTGATCGGGGTGGGGGAGGGGCTGGACGACCTGCAACCCTTCGAGAGCCGGGCCTTTGTCGAGGCCATGCTGGGAGCAGAGCCCTCATGAGCGAGGAACGCGAGGAGGAACTCAGCGGTCTGCAGTACCTCAGCCAGGAGCGGCCCGAGGCCATGCAGCACCTGCTGGCCTTTTTCCGCGAGTCGGGGAAACACCTCGACCCCAAGACCCGCTTCCTGATCTCGGTGGTCACCAAGGTGATCAACTTCTCCCCCCGCGGCCTGCGCCAGTACCTGCCCCGCGCCCAGAGGGAAGGGGCCAGCCGCGACGAATTGCTCGACGCCATCCTCTGCGCGTACCCGGCCGCGGGCCTGACCAAGGTGGTGGACGCCGTCGAGGTCTTCCGCGAACTGGAGCGCGAGGGGAAGTTGGGGCCGGCGGCCCCGGCCCAGCCGGAGCCGCAATGGGTGCCGGTGCTGCGCGCCGGGGAGGTGCCCGAGGGTGAGGCGAAGGTGGTGGGGGTGGGGGAGAAGCAGTTGGCGGTGTTCAATGCGGGCGGGGAGTTCCTGGCCACGGCCAATGCCTGTGTGCACCAGGGCGGCTATCTGGGCGAGGGCTTCCTCGACGGGGAGGTGGTGATCTGCCCCTTGCACGGCTGGCAGTTCAACGTGCGCAGCGGGGCCTGCCTGAACCGGCCCAACCAGCAGGTGAAGACCTATGAGGTGCGGGTGCGGGAGGGGCAGGTGGAAGTGTTGGTTTGAGTAGGGCGGTTGGTCGGTTGCGGTCTAAAAAAATAAAAGAGCCCCGCTGTGGGCTCTTTCCCTAGCTGGGCAGCAGGATGTGAGGGTCCCCGACGCGGCAGACCGAAGCTGGCCCGGTGACATGTCCGCGACTAACCATAAAGGAGTTGATATGAGAAGGAAGCAAGAGAGATATGTAGTGCTGGCTGCGGCCCTGGCAGGTGCATGGTGCGGTGTGCCTTTACCGGCAGCAGCGCAATCGGACCCCACAGGGTCGCACAAAACTATCGGCATTTCAAATATCCAGTTTATCCAGCTGGATGCGCCGGCGGATCTGCCATTCATCGTGGTGGACACCCTTACCCAGGCGCCCCAGTCCCCCTCGCCTGACCCAACCCTAACAATGCCTACCACTCGCATCGACAGGGTGGTGGTCGGTTCGTCGGGAGGCGACAAAATCATTATCGAAGACGCGAGGGTATTACCTGTCGATTCGACGTACGTACCACTGCAGATGCAGGTTTCCCCCTCGAACCCACGCCTTCCTGCCGGCACCCTCATCCACCTGACCATCAGCAATGGGCTTCCCCCTTATAGGTTGGTACAGAGACTCGAAGGACAGTCCACCGCGCCGGTCATGTTTAGGGCGACCGCAGGCATAGGCCCTGACGGCACTGCCACCTGGATCAGCGCAGCCAGATTGGCGAACATCCACCAGCCGGATGACCAGCAGCCACAGTTCTATATCGCCAAGGACAAAAGCGGCAGGAGCGCCACCATCCAGGTCTCGGTGTTTCCGCCCGTGGAGATCCGTCCGGCCCAAGGGGTTGCCTATGTTGGGCAGAGCATGTACGTCTCGGCTTGGGGCGGGGTCCATCCCACTGCCGGGCCGTGGACCTACGAATTCGCCAGTAACCTCTCAGGCGGGACCATAGAACCGGATCCCAGTTCACCGTTCCAGGCGATCTACACCCCGGGGTCCACCGCCGGCGTTACAGATGCCATCGCGGTCAAGGACAGCGAAGGGAACCAGGCGGAAGCCCGCTTCGAGGTCAAGAGCCCCCTGACTATCGTCGAGGCCAATGGCGCTCTGACCTTCCAGGGCACAGTGACGCTCACCGTGGGTCAGACCTTCCGCTTCAGCGCGGTTGGAGGGACGGGCGAAGGGTACCGCTGGGGGAACTACAACAACTATTCGGTGTACAATGAAGTGGAGTACGGCAATGGCGTCATGGACAGCGCCACCGGCGAGTACACGGCCAGAAAAGCAGGTGAAGACCAGGTGTACGTGAACGACTCGGCCAACAACGCCTACACCATCAAGGTCGAGATCCAGTAACGCGCTGTTTCCCGGCAAAAACGACCACCCAACCCGGCTGGGAAGGAGAAATCCAGCCGGGTTTTAGCTTGCCTATCGCGGGGCCCGCCACTTCAGGAACTGACGGGTGAAGCGGGTGTTGCCCTGGCGCCGGCCGTAGACGATGGCCGCGGCCAGGAGGCCGAAGATAGAGCCCGAGGCCCCCAGGGTGAGGGAGGTGCCGCTGTAGGCGGTTACCGCCAGTCCCAGGAAATATCCATGATCTCGGCGAAGTGCACTCCACGTCGAGCAGGATGCCACAAAAGAGGCCCGGCAGGTCTCCCCGCCGGGCCTCTTTTTGTCTGCCCCGGATCTGCTTGTATATTACCCAGCCATGAAAACCCGTGTTTTCCTCTGCGCGCTATTCCTGCTTTCTCTGTCCACTCCGGCCCTGGCCCAGAACCAGGTGCTGGAACTGGACGGCAAGGGGTCGTATGTAGAGCTGCCCGGCCACATCTTCGACGGCCTGGAGGCGGCCACGGTCGAGGCGTGGGTGCGCTGGGACGACTGGGCCTACTTCTCGCAGTGGTTCGGCTTTGGCGCCGACGACCAGTGGCGATGCATGTACCTCAACCACCGCGAAGGCCTGCCCCTCCTCCAGTTCGCCATCTATACCGGTCAGGAGCAGCTGCATCTTTTGGTCCTGGGAGGAGACCTGCAACTTGGGCAGTGGTACCACCTGGCGGCAGTGTCGGGTCCGGGGGGGATGCGCCTGTACCTCAACGGGGTGGAGGTGGACCACAACAGCTACGAGGGCAGCTTTGCCGCCATCGGGCCGGGCAAGAACAACTACCTGGGCCGTTCCAACTGGAGCGGCAACGCCTATTTCCACGGGGCGTTGGACGAGGTGCGGGTGTGGGGGGTGGCCCGCAGCGGGGAGGAGATACGGGCGGGCATGGGACAGCAGTTGCGGGGGGACGAGGCGGGTCTGGTGGGGCTGTGGAGCTTCGACGGGGGGGACGGGCGGGACGGCTCCCCCCAGCGGCACGACGGGCAGTTGCGGGGCGGGGCGCGCATCGTGGAGGCCCCTTTCCCTGGCGCGGAGCCGGTGCGGCGGCCGGCGGTGGTGGCGGGGGTGGTGCGGAGCGAGACCGGGGTGCCCTTGAGCGGGGCGCTGGTGCAGTTGCGGCAGGGGGACCGGGTGCTGGGGGGCAGCCAGACCAAGCAGGACGGCCACTACGCCCTGGCGGCGTTTGCATCGGGGAGCTACACGCTGGAGGCGGACCTGAGCGCAGCGCATCTGTGGTGGGCCCTGGATAGACAGCCGCGGCTGGGCGCATCGGCGTTGCCCCAGGCGGTGCAGTTGCAGGAGGGGGCGGTCCTGGACCAGGACCTGTACGCGCCTTCGAGCCTGGTGGCAGCGTGGTCGGGGGAGGGGGACGCCCGCGATGTCCTGGGTCGCCACCACGGGGTGCTGGTCGGCGGGGCGGGCTTCGCCCCAGGCCTGGTGGGTCAGGCCTTCGCGCTGGACGGCATCGATGGCTCTGTCCGCATCCCGTACGCCCCTGAGCTGGATCTTCAGGGCAGCTTCACCCTGGTCGCCTGGGTATTTCCCGAGGTGGACAACCGCATGCAGATCCTGTTTGAAAAATGGTACTCCAAAGACGCGGCAGGCATCTACCCACGCAGCTATGCACTGGACATCGAGCCGCGGCTGCAGCTCAATTTCATGATCTCCGACGAGTCCCATCAGGCAGACAGCTTCTTTCACAGTTTCCGGTCTCCGGCCAGTGTGCTGACCCGCAACATCTGGATCCACGTGGCGGCGGCGTACGACCAGGCCACCGGCACCCGCTCGATCTATGTCAACGGGGCGGAGATGGCCCGGCGCCAGGACCCTCCCATCGCCTCTTCCGCCAACAAGCTGGACCTGCGCCTGGGCGGTAGGGAGATCGGGCTGGGGGGCGAAGTGTTCTTCCGGGGACTCATCGACGAGGCGGCTGTGTACCGCCGGGCTTTGCCCGAGGCGGAGATCCGGCAGTTGTACTCCCGGCAGGTCGAGGCGCAGTGGCCCGGGGAGAGCAATGCCGCAGACCTGCGGGGAGGCAACCCGGGGGTCCCGGTCAACGAGGTGGGCTTCGCACCCGGGATGGTGGGGCAGGCCTTTGCCTTCGACGGCAAAGGAAGTTACATGGAGCTGGATCCGCAGGTAGGAAACTACGGCACGGCGGATTTCTCCTTCGAGCTGTGGCTGTGGCGGGAGCGGGAGGGGATCACCGAGCCGGTTCTCGACCGCTCCTACTCGATGCAGACTATGCCGCATGCGTATTTCGCGGCGCGCAACTTTAAGCTCAGCAGCGAGATCGACAGCCGGACCTCCCTGTACCTGGACGCGGCCGGTCGGCTGCAGGCGGAGGTCAGCGGCGGCCTGGACCAGCACCGGCTGCACAGCGGCGGGCCGCTGTCTTTGCGGACCTGGCACCATCTGGCGCTGGTGCGGCAGGGTAGGGAGCTGCGGCTCTTTGTCGACGGCCGGCTGGAGGCCACCGACACGGCGGCACGGGTGGTCGAGCTGGACTTGCCGGTGCCCCTGACCCTGGGCGGGGCGCCTGCCGAGGGCCGCTACTTCCAGGGCCGGCTCGACGAGGTGGCCTTCCACAACCACCCCCTTTCCCCTGACCAAATCGCCCAGACCTACCAGACCCGGCTGCGGGCCTGGCAGTGGCAACAGTGGCAGGGATGGCTGCAGACGGGGGGGATCGGCCTGGTGGCGCTGGTGGCGCTGTTTTCCAGCGTGCGGCTTTACAGCCAGCGCCGGGTGCGGCGCGAGCGGGAGGCGCAACTGGCCCAGGAGCAGGCCGCCCGCGAGGTGGCCGAGGCGGCCAACCAGGCCAAGAGCGCCTTTCTGGCCAACATGTCACACGAGATCCGCACCCCCATGAACGCCATCCTCGGCTACGCCCAGATCCTGCGGGAGCGGGCGGCGCTCAGCCCGGAGCAGCAGGACCGGGCCGTGGAGGCCATCTACACCAGTGGCGACCACCTGCTGGGACTGATCAACAACGTGCTGGACCTGTCCAAGATCGAGGCCGGGCGCATGGAGCTGCAGCCAGTGGACTTCGATCTGGGGCAGTTGGTGGCGGGGCTGGGCGCGATGTTCGCGCTGCGCTGCCAGCAGAAAGGGCTGGGCTGGCGGGTGGCGCAGGCGGGAGCGGGCTGGCAGGTGCATGGGGACGAGAGCAAGCTGCGGCAGGTGCTGGTGAATCTCCTGGGCAACGCGGTGCGCTTCACCGAGCAGGGCGAGGTGGTGCTGGAGGTGGGCAGGGAGCAGGGGCGCTATTACTTCGCGGTGCGGGACACCGGGCCGGGGATCGCCCCCGAGCACCAGGAGGGGATCTTCGTGCCTTTCCAGCAGGGGCCATCGCACAGCGCCGCGGGGGGCACAGGTCTGGGGCTGTCCATCGCCCGGCGCAACGTAGAGCTGATGGGCGGGCTCTTGCAGGTGGACTCGGCGCCGGGCCGGGGGGCGCGCTTCTTTTTTTCGCTGTCGCTGCCCCCGGCGAAAGGTCCGGTGAGCCAGGCCCAGGCGCACCGGGGTCAGGTGCTGCGGCTAGCGGCCGGCTCTAGCCCAGAGGTGCTGATCGTCGACGATGTGGCGACCAATCGGGAGATCCTGGCGCAGATCCTGGCAGGACTCGGGGCGCGGGTGAGGCAGGCGGCCAGCGGCGAGGCGGCCCTGCAGGCGGTGGGCCAGGGGGTGCCGGCGCTGGTGTTCATGGACATCCGTATGGCGGGCATGGACGGGGTGGAGACACTACAACGGCTGCGGGCCGAGCACGGGGAACTGCCGATCGTGGCGATCTCGGCCTCGGTGATGCAGCACCAGAAGCAGGATTACCTCGCGGCCGGCTTCGACGCCTTCCTCGAAAAGCCCTTCCGCCTCGAAGCCCTGTACGCCTGCCTGGAGCAGGTGCTGGGGGTTGTGTGGGAGACCGCCGAGACGGCGGTGGCGACAGCGCCGGCGGGAGTGGATTTCGACGGGTTGCGTCTGCCGGGTCCTCTGCGGCAACAGTTGCGGCAGGCGGCCAGGATGCACAATGTGACCCAGCTGAAGCTGGGCCTGGAGCAGATGCGGAAGCTGGGTGTCCGGGAGGCGGCCCTGGCTGCCCACCTGGGCGACCTGCTGAAGCGCTTCGATTTGAGCGGGGTGGCCAGTCAATTGGAGAAAACCGAGGATGGATGAGCTGTCGGTGGACCTGAGCGACTCGCGGATCCTGGTGGTCGACGATCTGCCGGCCAACTTGGATCTGATGTGCCAGGCCCTGGAACTGGCCGGATACCAGGTGATGGTGGCCACCTCCGGACCGCAGGGCCTGGAGCTGGCCAGTCAGTTCATCCCGGACCTGATCCTCCTGGATGTGACCATGCCGGAGATGGACGGCTTCGAGGTCTGCCGCCGGCTCAAGCAGCCCGAGGCGACCCGGTCCATCCCGGTGGTCTTTCTCACCGCCAGGGACGAAACCGCCGACCTGTTAGAGGGCTTCCGCGTCGGCGGAGTGGATTACATAACCAAACCCTTCCAGAAGGAGGAGGTGCTGGTCCGGGTCCAGACGCAGTTGGAGCGGGTGCGTCTGTGGCGCGACCTCGAGGTCAGGAACGCCGAGTTGATCGCGCAGAACCGCCGGCTCCAAGAGGAGATCGAGCGGCGCGAGCGTCTGACCGACGAGCGCGATGCCCTGGCGGACCGTCTGTCACAGCTGGAGGAACACCGGGGTGTGGCCGGTTTCATCGGCCGGAGCCAGGCCGTGCAGGCCGTAGTCGGGGAGATCGAGCTGCTGCGACAGGCGCACACCGTACCGGTCCTTGTCTGCGGAGAAAGCGGCACCGGCAAGGAAGGCGTCGCCCGGGCCATCCATTTTGGCGGCAAGCGGACCCAGGGCCCCTTTGTGGCGGTCAACTGTGCTGCCATCCCGGACCACCTGGCCGAGTCCAGCTTCTTCGGCCATATGCGGGGGGCCTTTACCGGGGCCTATGAGGCGCACCGGGGGTACTTCGAGCAGGCGGACCGGGGGACGCTGTTTCTCGACGAGATCGGCGACCTGTCCCTCGACTTGCAGGCCAAACTCCTGCGTACCCTCGAAACGAATGCGGTGACCCCTCTCGGGAGCACGCGGGAGAGAAGGGTCGACGTGCGCGTCGTGGCGGCGACGAATCGCGACCTGGCGGCGATGATCGTCGCCAACCGGTTCCGCGAAGATCTCTACTTCCGACTGACCGGCTTCACGGTGATCCTGCCACCGCTGCGGCAACGCCGCGAGGACATCCCGCTGCTCATCGACCACTTCCTGCGTCGGCTCTCCGAGGAAATGGGGTGCGCGCCGCCAGGGATGAGCCAGGGCGCACTCGCGGTGCTCGAAGCCCACGACTTTCCCGGTAACGTGCGCGAGCTGAAGAATCTGGTCGAGTACGCCCTCATCCGGAGCCAGGGGGCCCAGATCCAGGCAGAACATCTGCGCTTCGTCGAGTTCCGCGGCGGGGGGACGGCCGACGCCCCGCGACGGGTCTCGGCAAACACCATCGACCTCAACGGGCCAGAGCCGGAAGAGCGGATCAAGGCCTTTCTGAGTCAGCACGGCAGCATCAGCAACACGGAATGCCAAGCACTGCTGTCCGTAACCCACCAGCGCGCCTCCTATCTGCTGAAGAAGCTGCATGCCGAAGGAGTCCTCGAACGTCTCGGCCAGCGGCGCTGGGCCCGCTATCGGTTATCCTCCTGACCCACAGGCCCCTGCTCCTGCTCCGCATCCCGGGACGTGGGCTGCGGAGCACTCCATCGCCTTCCCCCGCACCACTCCCCGCATACTGGTTTCTATAGGCACTATAAGGAATATGGCTTATAGAATCACCTATAGCGCCTATAGGCACACTCCTGACTGCTGCTGCGTAGAATTGATCGCTGCCGGCAGAGCCCGGGAGTAGCGCTTTGTAAAATTAATTCAAATAAATATAAAACAATATTTTACTTGATCTCATACCAACAATGTCGAGCTCAATCCATGGGGACCCATGCAAAGGTGAGTCACCTTCTGCTGACCTTTCGCGATCTGGCACGGGATATGCATTAAGTAATTGTAAAGAACTGCCATATACGGAGATCCGAGGAGAGCCCCATGGCCAAGAGCAACCCGAACCAGAGCAGTTTCACCAAGCCCCCCCAGGCAGTCGACGATGTGCTTCAGGGGGGTGCCGGCGACGACCGGCTCAATGGCCGGAACGGCAATGACCTGTTGCTCGGGGCTGCCGGCAATGACCGGATCAAGGGTGAGGCTGGCAACGACACCCTCGACGGTGGGGCTGGCAACGACGATCTGGATGGCGGTGGGGGCAACGACACCCTCGACGGGGGTGCCGGCAACGACCGGGTGGACGGTGGCCAGGGGCGCGACACCCTGTATGGTGGCGAGGGCGACGACCGTCTCGACGGGGGTTCGGGCGACGACCTGGTCGATGGCGGCTCCGGGAACGACACCCTCGACGGGGGTCAGGGCGAGGATGTGGTGTCCGGGGGTGCCGGCCACGACAAGATCGACGGGGGTTCCGGCAATGACGCCCTCGATGGGGGCGCGGGCAACGATGCCATCGACGGGGGTCAGGGGGATGACACCCTCGACGGGGGCTCGGGGGACGACACCTTGGACGGGGGCTCCGGGGACGACCTGATCGACGCGGGTGCGGGCAACGACCGGATCACCCTGGCCCAGGGCAATGACACCGTCTTTGCGGGCGAGGGGGACGACACGATCCAGGGCGGCTCGGGGAACGACCTGATCGATGCGGGTGCGGGCAACGACCGGATCACCCTGGGGCAGGGCAACGACACGGTCTTTGCGGGCGAGGGGGACGACACGATCCAGGGCGGCTCGGGGAAGGACGTGATCAATGCCGGCGCCGGCAACGACCGGATCACCCTGGCCCAGGGCAGCGACACGGTCTTTGGCGACGCCGGGGACGACACCATCGACGGGGGCTCGGGGAAGGACGTGATCGACGGGGGTGCCGGCAACGACCGGCTCGACGGCAAGGCCGGCGATGACCTGATGATCTACAACGTCAGTGCCAACCAGGGCTCCAACGCCGATCAATATGCCGGCGGCTCGGGGAGGGACACCCTGCGGCTCGAGTTTACCCGCGCCGAGTGGCAGCGCGCGGAGGTGCAGGCGGACCTGGCCCGCTACCAGGCGTTCCTGGACAATACGCGGGTGCGCCAGGCCTATTTGCAGCGGCGGTCCGGGCAGTCGCTGGTGGCGGCGGCGGTCCAGATCGCCGAAGCGACGAGGCTGTCGGCCGAGGCGGCGCAGCGGGAGTTCGCCCTG
>Ga0194132_10009510_pt1 | contig 13329 bp, 8 predicted proteins | sample TA2KigOf80mmetaG_FD_148612 | JGI IMG/M metagenome (GOLD analysis project Ga0194132, IMG submission 148612) | Freshwater microbial communities from Lake Tanganyika, Tanzania - TA2015054 Kigoma Offshore 80m | ecosystem: Environmental > Aquatic > Freshwater > Lake | place: Tanzania: Lake Tanganyika... | reverse complement strand
GTGACCGGACTGGAGGTGCGATCCTGGAGTTTTTTCTGCACCGCCCGCAGGTAATCACGCTCCTTGTTGCGCAATTCCTGATCGAGCGTGTTGTCGAATACTTGCAGCTCCGCGTAGGTGGCGTCCAAGAGCGAATGGACGTGAATGAAGTTCAATGACGCGTGCAGCCGGCGGGCCATGCTCATCGCCAACGGCAACGCGTGTTCGCCAAACGCCAAGCCGTCCAGCGGAACCAGAACGGAACGGATCATGGGAGTCTGCCTTTCATCGGGAAGGTGGTGCGGCGGAGGATGAGGGAGCAAATTGGATGCCAAAATCGGAGGGGCGAGGGGCGAGAGCAGAATCGTTCACACAGGCATCGTCGCGCTCGCTCGGCGGTTTCGCGCGATGCCCCCACTTCTCGCCCCTCGCCCCTCGCCCCTCGCCAATTTCCGTTATCCCGTTGCAATTCGCTCGTCATCTCTATACGCTGGTGGTCAGCACATATCATCGGGCAACCCAACCCTCGGAGGCGAAGTCATGACGCGCTGCCTTGCATTCGCATCGTTCTTTTTTTTCGTCGCTAGCCTCGGCTTTGTCCACGCCAACGCCAAGAAGGACATCGACAAGGACTTTCGCTTTCAAGGCAAGTTGACCAAGGACGATCCGCGCGATCAGCGGCGCGGCGGGCCGAGCGCGGCGCACACGGTTAAGCTCAAAGCGGGCAAGACCTACACGATCGACATGGTCAGCTCCGACTTCGATTCGTACCTGTTTCTTGAAGATGCCAAAGGCGCTCAGCTGGCCGAGGATGACGACTCGGGCGGCATGCTCAACGCTCGTATCATGTTCACGCCGACGCGGGACGGCGATTACCGAGTCGTCACCACGACCTTTGGCGTCGGCATGGGCGGCGCTTACACGCTCACCGTCAAAGCCAGTGGAACCGCCAGCTTGCCGTCCACCGCGCACTCATTGATGGTAGGTAAGCCAGCGCCGGACTTCAGCGCCGATCACGCCATCAACGGCAAACCGGCCAAGCTTGCCGACATGAAGGACAAGATCGTGCTGCTCTATTTCTGGGAAGTCCGTTCGAGCAGTTCGGCCGCTCTCCTGCCGAAGATGGCCGAGCTGGAAAAATCCTACAAGGCCAAAGGGCTGGAGATCGTCGGCATTACGTTCTATCCGTCCGACATCAGCCAGGCGCTGGCCTTCGACGCCGAAGCCGGCGCCGTGAAGACCGTGAAAAAAGCCGACCGCCAATCGGATCGGGCGATGATGGACGAGTTCGCCAAGTATCACAAGGTGACCCACCCTCTCATGACGCTGCCCAAGGACGACGCGCTGAAGACGTTTGACGCCTACGCTGTCAACGGTTTGCCCCAGGTGGTGATTATCGACCGCAAGGGCATCGTTCGTGCGATCGACGTGGCCGGCGAAAAAGGCGGCGCGACGATCGACGCCCACATCAAGAAGCTGCTAGAGGACAAGTAGAAGTCCTTCGATAGCCGCGCACACAGTAAGCGGCGCTTTCTGGCCGCTTACTGCGTACGTGGCTCTTTGCACGCCTACACCACGCCGAGATCGTGCGGGGGAACCTTGCGCTGGGAGCGCTGGCCGGTCAGTTTGTAGAGCGCCGGCAGGATGAGAAGCGTCATGAGAGTGCTGGTGATGACGCCGCCGATGATGACGGTGGCGAGCGGTTGCTGCACTTCGGCGCCGGTCCCCGTGCTGAACGCCATCGGCACGAACCCGACGCTGGCGACCAGCGCCGTCATGAGCACCGTGCGCAAACAGGCCCGCGCCGCCATGCGCACCACCTTGCCCGGCGAGCGCCGATCGTGATCGTAATGGCGAATCTGCGTCATCAAGATCATGCTGTTCAACACCGACACGCCCGAGAGCGTCACGAAGCCGACGGCCGCCGGGATCGATAACGGCATGTCGCGAATCCAGAGTCCGAATACGCCACCGACGCAGGCGAACGGCACGCTCGCAAAGACGAGAAGAGTGTCACGCCAGTTCCAGTAGGTGGCATACAGCAAGCCCAGGATCAGGGCCAAAGCAAGCGGAACCACCAGCATCAAGCGCTGCTGCGCTCGCACCATGTTCTCGAACTGCCCGCCCCAGTCCACACGATAGCCTTGCGGCAGGTGCACGTCTTTGCGAATCCGCTCCTGCGCCTCGGCCACGAAGGACCCGATGTCGCGGCCGCGCACGTTGCACTGGATCATGACGCGGCGCTTGCCCCACTCCGTTGAAATGAGCTTGGCCCCGCGCACTTCGCGAATATTGGCCAGACGCGATAACGGCAAACGCTCCCCGGCTTGCGTGACGACAGTAAGCGACTTGATCACCTCCGGTGAATCGCGCAGCTTTTCCGGCAGCCGCACGGCAAGCGGAAAGCGCAGCACGTCCTCGACGACGTCGCCGACCTGCTTGCCGCCGATCGCTTCGATGACGTCCATGACGGTCTGAGCCTGCACGCCGTAGCGAGCGAGTTGAGCCTGATCGAGGCGGACCTCCAGAATCGGCTGGCCGGCGACCTGATCGCTCGAGAGATCGACGCAACCAGGGATCTCACGCAACACCTTTTCTAGATCCGCCGCCTTGGCGATCAATCCCTCGATGTTCTCGCCGTAGAGTTTGAGCGCGATGTCCGCCCGCGAGCCGGTGAGCATCTCGTTCAAGCGCATCTCGATCGGCTGCGTAAACCAGATGATCTGGCCCTTGAATCGCTTGAGGTCCTCGCTCAGTTTTTCGACCAGTTCATCCTGCGTGTGCACCTTCTTCCACTGCGAGCGAGGATGCAGCGTCACGTACATATCGGTCGATTCGGGGCTGCCGGCATCCGTATTGATTTTCGGCTCGCCGACTCGGCTCCAGACGTGCTCGACTTCGTCGGGATAGGTTTCGCGGATGAACTTTTCCATCTTCACGTTCATCGCCGACGACTGCTCGAGACTGGTTCCGGGCACACGCAAAACGCCGATGACGATGGCGCCCTCATTGAGTTGCGGAATGAACTCGGTGCCGAAACCTCGCGCCATTAGTCCAGCGAGAACCAGAATCACGCCGCCCGCCGCCAGTGTTTTCCAGGGGAATGCGAGGGCCAATTTGAGCAGCGGCTGGTACACCGTTCGAATGGCCCGCAAGAACCACGGCTCCGATTCTTCGATCTCCTGGGGCAAGAAAAAACTCGCCAGCACCGGCGTCAATGTGACCGACAGGAGCAGCGATCCCAGGAGGACCATCATCACCGTCAGTGCCATCGGGCGGAACATCTTGCCCTCGACCCCCTCCAGCGTCAGGATGGGCAGGTACACAATCATGATGATGAGCTGGCCGAACACGGTCGGAATGCGCACTTCCCAGGCCGCCTCGCGAATCACATCCATGCGTGTTCGCCCTCCCGGCAGCCCCTCGGCCTCCGCATGCGCGACGCGGCGGATAATATTCTCCAGCATGACGACCGAGCTATCGACGACGATGCCGAAATCGATGGCGCCAAGGCTTAAGAGCGTGCCGGCGATTCCTGCGGGGAGCATGCCGATGAACGCGAACAACATCGACAGTGGGATCGTCACCGCCGCGATGAGGCCAACGCGCAGGTTGCCCAGAAACAGAAACAGAATGACAACGACGAGAAGAGCGCCGTCGCACAAGTTGCTGCGAACGGTTGCGATGACGTCGTCCACCAGTTTGGTGCGATCATATACGGTGACAACCTTGGTCCCGGGCGGCAGCGTCTTCGCGACCGTTTCGAGCTGATCGCGCATTCGTTGCGTCACCGCGTAGCTGTTCTCGCCGATGCGCATGAAGCCGAGGCCGAGCACGACCTCGCCTTTGCCGTCGGCAGTGACGATGCCGCGGCGGAGTTCATGTCCGATGGCGACCTCGGCAATGTCCTTGACGTGAATCGGCACGCCTTTCTGAGTGGCGACGACCATGTTCTCGATCTGCTGCAGCGTGACGGTTCTGCCGATGCCGTGGATCAGCAACAGGTCGCCGCCGCGATTGACATATCCGCCGCCGACGTTGACATTGTTGTTCTTGACCGCTTCGAGCACATCCTGGAGGGAGAGACTGTGCTGGACAAGCTTGGCGAAATCGACGCGGACCTGGTACTGCTTCTCGTGCCCGCCCCAAGTATTTATCTCGGCCGCCCCGTGAACCGTTCGCAGGCGCGGGCGGATTTCCCATTCCTGCGTCGAGCGCGCCGAGAGTCCGCCGGCTTCATTCTGCTTGTTTGGAATCACGTGATAGTGCAGCACCTCGCCCAGGCCGGTCGCCACGGGGCCAAGTTCCGGCATCGGCACGCCCGGCGGCATTTGTAAAGTCGAGATGCGTTCGGCGATGATCTGCCGCACGAAATAAACGTCCGTTCCATCCTCGAAGGTTGCGGTCACCTGCGAGAGGCCGAACTGGGAGATCGACCGCACATTGACGAGATTCGGAATACCGCCGACGACCATTTCAATCGGAAATGTGATGAGCCGCTCGACCTCAGTAGCGACGAGAGCTTGAGCCTCGACGTTGATCTGGACCTGAACCGGAGTGGTGTCGGGAAAGGCGTCGATGTTCAGCCGCGCCAGGGAGATGACACCGCCAAACCCGATGGCAATGGACAGGACTAACACGAGCCAGCGGTTGTTCAGCGCCCATGTGATCAGAGGAACCAGCATCAGGGCGCCTCCAGCCGATCCTTCAACAGTTCGGATTTCAAAACGAAACTGTTGCTGGTCGCCACCGTCTCGCCTGCGTGGACGCCGGATCGAATTTGCACCCACTCGTCGCGATGCTCGCCGATCTCGACCTTGCGAGTCTCGAATGACTTTCCATCATTTCTGAGGACGAAGACGAGTGTATTGTCGTCGAGGCGTTGCAGCGCTTTGGAAGGAACGACGATGGCTTTGGAAATCATGCCCGTGGTCACGGTGCATGTTCCGTACTCGCCGGCTCGCAACAACCAGGGACCTTCGTCCCCGTTCTTTGTGGGGCCAAGGGCCGGATTCTCGACCAATGCCCGCGCCTGCACCGTCCGCGTCTTTTCATCGACTTGCGTGCTGATAAAAGTCAACTTTCCCGTGCAGGCTGTCCCGTTCGTCGCGACGCCGGAGTATCGAACCCGCTGGCCCAGCGCCAGCTTGCCGGCGTCCTCTTTGCGCAAGCTGATTCGGATTGCCATCAGGCGAACATCGGCGATTTCGATTTCGCTGCGGTCGGGCGTCACGCGCTTTCCAGTGACGAGGTCATACTGCGTGACGATGCCGCTCGACGGAGCGAGCAGAGGAATGAGGTTCGCGGACTGACCGACGATGTCAATGTGCTTCAGTTCGGCCTCGGTGATGCCCAGCGACTGGATACGCCGGGCCAACTGGTCAGGCGACAGCTTTTCCAGAGCATCGAGGTCGATCTTCATACCGAGGTTAAGAAGTTTTTGCTGGGCGCTGAATCGCTTCGACCGCGTCTCGAGTACGGCAATCTCGGCTTCGCGCAAAGTCGCGTCCGGAACGGCTCCTTGCCGCGCCAGCCCTTGGAGGCGTTCCAGACGTTTGCTGGCGAAGTAATGGGAAGAGAATTCCTGCAAGAGGTCGGTCCGGCCCGCGCCAACGTCCGGCGAGTCGACAAAGGCAATCACATCGCCAGCCTTCACGTATTGGCCCTGATGGGCATTGACCTTGGCGATAAACCCAGTGACGCGCGACGAGACTTGCGTCACCTTGGTCGGATCGTACCCGACTGTCGCATTGGCAGACACGGCGACTTCGAGATCGCGCTCCTCGGCCTTCTGGGATTCGATGCCGACCTGGCGAATGACGTCTGCCGATTCAAACTCGATCGGCGCAAATGCGCCCCCGCTGGGCCGTGGCTTGTCGGTGTCGCGTTTGTCTTTCTTTGGCGCCGCCTCTGCGTTAATGATGGACGCGAAGGAACCAATGCGCCATTGGGTGGCATGGCCCCAGTAGGCCAGCGCCAAAAGGCCGGCGAGGACAAGGACGTTCCAGCACCGGTTGGCCCAGGTTTGCGTCAGCTCGGTCATGCCGGATTCCTGCGTCAACGACGAACGCGAATTTCAGGCTGGGCCGGCGCGTGGCTTGCCAGGCCCCATAGATAAAGAAAGCGTCATATTAACATCTCGCAAGGTAAAAGGCAACTTTTTGTAAGATCAGTGCCCGTGCGGCTAATAAAGAATGGGAGATTGAGCGAGAAAACTTCACCCTTGGTTCCTCAGCGCTACCTGCTCCTCTCTCCCTCCGGGTGAGGGGTGAGAATGCCAGCAGATCAACGAGTTACAACGATGACTGTTGCTGAAATAGCGCTGTAGGATTAGTCGATGCCCCAGGCCGTAGCTGCGATGAATGGACCTACCAGCGATTTTCTTCTGAAGCTCACCAGCCATCAGAGCATGCTTTATGCGGCGATCGCGGCGCTGCTCGGAGGAGTAGACGGCGCACATGACATCCTGCAGGAGACCAATGTCGTCTTGCTGGAAAAGGCGGGCGAATACGATTCGTCCCGGCCGTTCGCCGCTTGGGCGCTCACCTTTGCTCGCTTTCAGGTTCTCGCCTGGCGTAAGCGACAGTCGCGCGATCGGCTCGTGCTAAACGATCACCTGTTCGCCGTCCTTGCCGATCGCCTGACAAAGGAAGCGGTTGCACCAAGCAAGCGGCTCGATGCGATTGAGAAGTGTTTGGCAAAACTGGCGCCCGATTCTCGCAAGCTGATTGACTTACGCTACGTCGACGGCAAATCCGTCCAAGCAATCGCAGTTCAATCAGGTCGCTCCGAGAATGTGATTTCCGTGACGTTGTTCCGCATCCGCAAGACATTGCTCGACTGCGTGGCAAGCACACTTGCCACGGAAGGAGGTCGATGATGGGCGTTCGAGCTGAATTCGAACTTCTTCTCGCCGATCTTTTTGACGGCCAACCGGACCCGATTCGAAATCAACGCCTGGATGAGTTGCTGCAAGCGCATCCCGAGTTGCAGGACGAATACTTGGCACAGGTCCAAATGCACGCGATCCTCCAATGGCGCGGCGGGCAAGCGGCGGCTCCGAGTGAAACACAAGCGCCGAAGAGTGAGCCGTTCACGCTCGTCGCATCCCGGTGGCGCTCGTTTGCGGCTTCGTTGATCGTCGTCGCCGCCTGCGTCGCCGTGATGCTTCTGTGGTGGACGCCGGAAACGCATGCCACGACGGACGTCATGGAACAGCTGGTGGACTTGAATATCGACTTGACCCAAGCGCGATCGCGTGACGAGCGTATCCGTATCTTTGAGGCGCACGCGGAGACTCTGGAGACAACATTGGCCAGTGCGGAACTGCCGCCGGAGGACCGCAAACTTGCCGAGGCGCTTCTGGAGAATGGCCGTGAACTTGCCAAGGAAGTGAATCCCGCTACCGAAGCGGTTCGTTTCAATGAGCTTGCTGACAAGCTCGTCGCCCGGCTTGAGTTGGCGAACGCCAGCCAGGATGAAAGGCGCATGACGCAACTCCTGGATGCCTACAACCGGGTCAACGAAGTCGGTGTTAAGGAAAACCTGAAATTGGCATTGGCTTCGGCTTCGATCGATGCCGACAAAAAAAAGAAGCTTGCCGGCGCCACAACGCATCACGTGGCCCGGACGCATCGCGTTGAAACGATGATCGATCGCAACCCCGAACCCGCCCGGAGGATGTTCCAAAAAGCGATGAAGGGACATTTCCATAAGAAGAAACACAAGAAACCCGCCGAATAGCAGCAACGTCGCGGAGGCGTCGTTGTCGCCGCATCCGCAGAAAGCGTAACCTCCCACCGAAAATAGATACTCCACGATGACTCCGACCATCACTGCACGAAGCACCCATCCAATCTCTGAGACCTGGTCAAGTCCGGTGGTCGACACGCCGACCTACTTGCACGAGTATTTCGAGCGCGCAGCCCAGCGTTTTCCGAACCATATCGCGATCGACACGCCGCCGTCGGCGACCCGGCCGCTTCGCCGGACGATCACTTATGCGGAGCTGGATCGGCGTGCGAATGCACTTGCCCGCGTGCTGCGCGAAAACATCAGCGGGGAATGCGTTGTCGCCATTCTGCTGCCACGCAACTCCGAGCATCTGTGTTTGGCTCAACTTGCCGTGCTCAAGGCTGGCGCTGCATACACCTGTATCGATCCGGCCTTTCCCGACAGTCAGATCCAGACCATTCTCAGCGATTCGCATGCCGCCCTGGTTCTTGGCGATGCGGCCGGCGCCAACCGCGCTCGCAGCATCAGACCGGACATTGACCTTGCGCTGGACGTCGTGGAATGGCTTGCCGATAGGGCAGGTGAAGGTTGCATTGAACCGCTCGAACATGCGCCCTGGCTCACGCGGCATAGCCTGGCGTACGTCATCTATACGTCGGGCACCACTGGCCGACCCAAAGGAGTCATGATCGAGCACGCCAGCATCGCCAATCTCGTCCAGGGCGATCTGCAAACGCTGGGCATTACGCCGGAAGATCGCTGTGGCCAAAGCGCGTCGCCCGCCTACGATTCGTCGGTCGAAGAGACATGGTTTGCACTCGCCGCCGCCGCAACGCTCGTCGTGATGGACGACGACACGACTCGCCTCGGCCCCGACCTGGTGCCTTGGCTTCGCAACGAACGCATCACGTTGTTTGCGCCGACGCCGACGCATCTTCGCATGATCGGCTGCGACAATCCCGAACAAGAGCTGCCCGACTTGCGGCTTATTCATACAGGCGGCGAGGCCTTGCCGGCCGACATCGCCGAACGCTGGTCAAAGGGCCGGCGCTTTGTCAATGACTATGGCCCCACCGAAACGACCGTGACCGCGCTGCGAGGCCAGATCAAGCAGGGCGAGCCGGTCCATATCGGCGCGCCCGTTCCCGGTATGCAAGCGTGGGTGCTGAACGACCAATTGGAAGAAGTCGCCGACGGTGAGCAAGGCGAACTCTGCCTGGGCGGTATCGCTTTGGCACGCGGCTACATGAACGATCCGACGATGACGGCGAAGAAGTTTCCCGTCCATCCTCGTCTGGGCCGCATCTATCGCACAGGAGACCTTGTCCATCGCGGTCCCGACGGCAAGTTCTACTGCCACGGACGAATCGACGCACAAGTCAAGATCCGTGGCTATCGCATTGAATTGGAAGCCATTGAAGCGAGCCTGGCGCGTTGTGACGGCGTGCGCGAGGCCGCCTGCCGTGTCCAGGGCGAGGGATCGCAAGCCAAGATCGTCGCCTTCATCGTCCCGGATGATCCTGCCCATCCGCCGCTGTTCGACGACCTGAAGAAATCGCTCGAGCAAACCCTGCCCATCTATATGGTGCCGAGCTTTTTCGGCATTATCGACGAATTGCCGACCAGCGTCAGCGGCAAACTGAATCGCAAGGCACTGCCGACGCTCGAGATTCACGTCCACGGCAACGACGACGGAATCGTGGCGCCGCGGATGCCGATGGAAGCGAAGTTAGCAGCGGCATTTCAGTTCATCCTCAACTTGGCCGATCCGATCTCGGTTCACGACGATTTTTTCAAGGACCTCGGCGGTGATTCGCTCCTGGCGGCTCGATTGATCTCCAAGCTGCGCGACGACTCGGCCACCGCATGCTTGACTGTTCGCTGTCTTTACGAAGCGCGCACGGTCGCCGAACTCGCCAAACGCACCGATGTGCCAGGTGATGTCGCTCCGACGCGAGCGCACGGTGAACGGCCCATCGGGTCTCCCGTGTTGGCGAGTGTTGCTCAGACGGCCTGGCTCGTTCTCGGGCTGATGCTCGCTTCCCCAGTCGCGTACCTCGGCATCTTCTACTTGCTACCCGCCCTGGCCGAGATGCTCGGGCTCGTATCGCTTTTGCTGCTGGCGCCGGCTTTTTACTTCGTCGGACTTGTCGGCTACACTGTCGTTTCCGTTGGGCTGGCCGTTGTCGTCAAGAAGGTTCTGATTGGGAAATACGAGCCGATCGAGGCGCCGGCGTGGGGGAGTTTCTATGTCCGCAACTGGATGGTTCAGCAAACCGTTCGCATCATTCCTTGGGGCCTCCTTGAAGGCACCGTGTTCCAGCAAATCGTGCTCCGCCTCTTGGGCGCTCGCATCGGCGAACGCGTGCATATCCATCGCGGCGTGAATCTCTTGCTGGGTGGCTGGGACCTGCTCGACATCGGCGACGACGTGACCTTGAGCCAAGACGCCGCCCTCCGCCTCGTTGAACTCCAAGACGGACAGATCATCGTGGCGCCCGTAACCATCGGCAACGGCTGCACGCTGAATATCCGCGCCGGCGTCGGCGGCGACACGGTTCTCGAAGATGGCTCTTCACTTGCCGATCTCTCGTTTCTGCTTCCTGGCGGCCGAATCCCTGCCGGCGAACACTGGGACGGCGTCCCCGCGAAAAGTCACCCCTCTCCCCGCCGGGGGAGAGGGGCCGGGGGTGAGGGGGAGGTTCCGCAGGTATCCCGCGAAAACGATTACTCCCCACAGATGCACGGCGTCCTGATGATCCTTGGCCGAATGCTCGTGGGCGCATTCGTCGCACTGCCGATCGAGGGACTGGTGCTGGCATTCGTATTCGCGTTCGGGATGGATGCGGAGGCAGCGGCCGCGTGGCTGATGCATCCGTCTTTTGATGTGTGGATGGCGCTTCTCGGCGTCAGCCTCGTGCTCGCATACGTGCCAGCGACGCTCATGTTCCAGGTGATCGCCATGCGGCTCATGGGAGAAATCGAGCCCGGCGCAATCAGCCGATGGAGTCTGGGGTATGTCCGTGTTTGGCTGAAAACCGGCATCCTCGAATCGGCCAGCCATTGGCTCAGCGGCACCCTGCTTTGGCCCGTCTGGCTGCGCGCCGCCGGAATGAAGATCGGCCCAGGCTCCGAAATCAGCACCATCATCGATACCATCCCCGAGCTCGTCGAAATCGGCGGACAAACGTTCTTCGCCGACGGCATCTACCTCGGCGGGCCACGCATTCATCAAGGCGTCGTCCACCTGCTTCCGGTTCGGCTGGGAACCAACACGTTTCTCGGCAATCACGCCGTCGTCGGCGCCGGTCAATCGCTTCCCGACGACATCCTGCTCGGCGTGTGCACCGTCGCCGACGACACGAAGGTCCGTCCCGGCACGTCGTGGTTCGGCCATCCGCCGTTCGAATTGCCCAAGCGCGAGATCATCGAGGTCGATCGCACCTTGACGCACGAACCGACCTGGGACCTGTGGCTCATGCGCCTGTTCTGGGAGTTATTGCGTTTCACATTGCCGATCGTGACGGTCGAGTTGGCGATAGTCTGGCTCGCCTTAATGGGAATGGCCGAAGAAACCGTGTCAACGCCCGTGTTACTCTTGGGTGTCGTGCCGGCGCTTGAATTCGGGTTCCTGGCTAGTTTGTGCTTGTTGGTATTGGCCTTGAAATGGGTGCTGCTCGGTGTGGTTCGGCCTGGGCAGCATCCGCTTTACTCTTCGTGGTGCTGCCGTTGGGACTTCCATTACGTGGTGTGGGATTTTTATGGGCTTGGGCCTCTCTCCGCGCTGGAAGGCACGCTTTGGCTCAACTGGTATCTGCGGGCGATGGGCATGACGATCGGCCGCAATGTCGTGCTCGGGCACGGCTTTGCTCATGTCGTCGATCCGGACATGCTCGAGTTCGAGGACGGGGCGACAGTGAGTTGCCAATTCCAAGCCCACACGTTCGAGGACCGCGTGCTGAAGATCGACTACGTGCTAATCCGAAAGGACGCTACGGTCGGCCACGTCGCCGTGCTGCTCTATGGGGCCGACATCGGCGAGAACACCAGCGTCGCTCCGCACAGCGTCGTCATGAAACGCGAACGTCTGCTGCCTCAGCAAGACTACGCGGGTTGCCCGACACGGTTGTTGGGGTAAACACCATGGTAGCCGTTCGTGCCATGCCGTACGCCGCAATGCCGCATGCAAGACTGATGAGACCTCTCGAGAAATGGGTCCTGACACGGTGCTGAACAGCTTCTGCTGACCGCGGCGCCGGGCGATTATGGGCAGGTCATGGGGAATTCGTTCACACCATCTCACGACGGCCAGATGGCCAACAGCAGATGGAAATCTGGGACCTGCCATAAGTCCTTTGTCAAAAGCCCTCTGCATTGACCCAGAGGTCAGGATGGTCATCGCCGAGACAGTGCCGGCCATTTGTTTTCAACCGACATTGCACACCGCGATGCAGCGTGCGATACTCACAAGAGCGCCGTTGCCAACCTCGCCCAAAAAACGGTCCGCGTTCCGTTTGTTTTTCTCCCTCGGTTAACCCCAATCTGCAGTCTCATTTCAGCAACTGCAAAAAATGTCCAACGTTATATTGACACTTATCTATCTACATGACCCAACTGGACCGAGCCTTTGCCGCTCTTGCCGATCCTACCCGACGCCGAATCGTCGTGGTTCTCGCCCGCGGCGAGGCATCGGTGTCCGACCTCGTTGGCCACTTCTCGCTGACGCAGCCCACGATCTCCGCGCACTTGAAGGTGCTGGAATCCGCGGGGCTGATTTCGCGTCGCAAGGTGGCGCAATCGCGGCCCTGCAAGCTGGTGCCGGAGCGACTGAAGTCGGTCACCGACTGGCTGGAACAGGTGCAGGAGATTTGGGAAGGCAACTACAAACGGCTCGACGCACTACTAGATGAGTTGAAGCAGGCCGCCCCGTAGGTCAGGCTTTCTAGCCTGACGGCAGCGCCCCACGCGGGTTCGGTCAGGCTGGAAAGCCTAACCTACGAAAAAGGAGCGCAAGAAATAAAACCCGCGGAACCAAGTTTGGCGTCCGATACCGAAGTGCAGGTGAAGCGCAGCTTCGATGCACCCGCCCGACTGGTGTGGCGGGCCTACATGGAACCGGACCTGATGCGTCGTTGGTGCTCGGGCCACGCCGGTTGGTCGATGCCTATCTGCGAGATGGATATGCGCGTCGGCGGAAAGTATCGCTGGCGCTGGCGCAGTGATGATGGCGGCCAGGAGTTCGGGTTCTTTGGAGAGGTTTTAGAGGTCGTTCCGCACGCGAAAATCGTGCATACGCAAAGCTACGACCCGGGCGACTGCGACTTTGGATCGATGGGAGGTGAACCGTCAATCATCACCGTCACCTTCCAGGAGACAGGCGGCATCACCAACGTGACGACCACGATCCGATACGCCTCGAAGGCCGACCGCGACGCGGCGTTCGCAACGGGGATGACCGACGGGATGGAGTTCAGCTACAAACAACTCGACGGACTGCTGGGAGAAATGTGATGGGCGGCGCTTGGGCCGGTGTGGGTTCTGCGATAGTTTGCGCGAGTGCAAGCTAATAAAATGTTCGCCACCAACATGATCCAGCAAAGAAGTCCGGAATCCTCT
>Ga0194132_10009504_pt1 | contig 13341 bp, 13 predicted proteins | sample TA2KigOf80mmetaG_FD_148612 | JGI IMG/M metagenome (GOLD analysis project Ga0194132, IMG submission 148612) | Freshwater microbial communities from Lake Tanganyika, Tanzania - TA2015054 Kigoma Offshore 80m | ecosystem: Environmental > Aquatic > Freshwater > Lake | place: Tanzania: Lake... | reverse complement strand
CGACGAGCAGGGCTCTGGTACGCCCTGCCACCTCGCCGACGACACGGTTATACTCCTGATGCAGCGCCAGGTTGTCCGCGATCGTTAGGTGCGGCATCTAGAGCACGCTTGTCATGGCGGCGCGCAGCCGCTCCAGCCCGCGTTCATCGGGCCGAACCCGGGTCCCAGCCTGGATCAGAACCACCGTCGATCCGGCCGCCTGGCAGGCGCGCACCGGGTCCTCGAGCCGCGCGGCGAAGCCGCGGGTAAGGGCGCCAAGGTCGGCCACGCGGAGCTTGCCGGCCGGCCGCTCGGCAACGGCAAGGCGGGCCAGAATCGTCATGTTCTTCTCGATCCAACCCCAGCCGCGGGACGCGGGCGAGCCGGCTCGGTCGGTAGTGGACGCCGTCATAAATGCCAGCTCGACGCGCTGCATAGGCGGTGTCGGCATTCACGTCGTTGATGCGGATGACCACGACGTCGGGTGCCAGATCGGCCACGTAGGCCCGATGCAGCGTGAGAAGAATCTCCACGACGACCGCGGACTGGCGCTGCGACTCCCGTCACATGGCACGGAGCACGGCACCGCACGCTGAGTGGGCCGCCGTGCCAACGCCGATGCTTTCGCGAACGGCGCGGGTCAGGCCGCTCCGGGCAGCGCCGCTGCCTATGCCACAAGCACCTGATCTGATTGGCGTCCCCTAGGGGACTCGAACCCCTGTTTTCGCCGTGAGAGGGCGATGTCCTGGGCCACTAGACGAAGGGGACCCGGCGGATATCCCCTGCTTACAAGGTACCGCGGGCGCGATCAAGCCTCTCGCGCCGGGCGCCGTTCCGCTCCCGCGCGGCGCGCCGCCGGTCCTCCCGCAGTGCCCGGAACCGGCACACGAAGCGCAGCCCCCACCAGTAACCGAGGAAGCCGCCGGCGATGGACCACGGGATGCACCCGACCAGCATCGGCACGCCCCAACCGGTGAAGATGGTGGTCGCGTAGTACACCGTCAGCTCCCACGGGCTGAGCTCGGCCGGCGGATGGAAGAAGCTCTGCGACACATCAACGAAGGCGTGATAGCCCGCCGGATTGTCCCACCGCCCCAGCATCACCTGGCCCGTGACGTAGAAGACGTAGTAGACCGGGAGCGCGTTGAGGTAGTTGGTGGTCCAGGTCCACGCCGCGGCGACGATCAGGTTGAAGTCCCAGCGGAAGACGTAGCGGGCGATCAGCCACGTGATGAGCACCATGAGCATCTGGATGCCGACCGTCGGGGTGAGCGCCCACACCAGGCCGATCCCGATGCCGTAGGCGGTGTACTTGGGCGGGTGTTGGCTGCGCTTGAGCGGCACGATCAGCCGGTAGCGCAAGAGGCGCCGGAAGCGTTCCGACCACCCGCGGCCGTTCACCCTCGGCTTGACCGCAGCCATCGCCGCTCCCGCCGGCATCCCATCGCACCTCCCCCGCGGCATCTTAGGGCCCCGCCGGCAGCCCGCCAACCGCTTGTCAGGCCGAAGCGGCGAAGGGGGCGAGGTTGTTCTAACGGTGCCGGCGGGCGGAGCCGGTGCCCGCGACCCCGATCTACCGGGCGGCCGCCCACGGGTCGGCGACCTTGGGCCAGTACGGCGCCGTGAAGATGCGGTAGGGGATCGCGGCGAAGTCAGGTGTGATCGCGCCCGGCGCCGAGACATAGAGTACCTCGGCCGCGATCGGCGCGAACCCGGCATAGAAGTGCTGGGTCGACTTCACCACGATGATCTTGACCCTGCCGGGATCGATGCCGAGCTGGGTGAACGCATCGGGATGGAAGATCTGAGTGCGCACGGTGTTGAGCACGAGGTCGATACCGCTGGCCGTGATCCACACCGCCGTGCCGATCCCGTTCTTCGAGGTGCCGAAGGTCTGCATCGCTTCCGGCACGATCCGGCGCACCGTGGCGCGGAGATCGACCGGCTTGCCGGAATCGGGGCCGCACTTGCCGCCGACGCGGAGGTCGAGGGTGGCGCCCTCGCCGGCTTCCTCGCAGAAACGCACGGCGACCGGGTCCCAGTAGAGCCCGCTCACGACATTGGTGATCTTGCGCGCGAGGATGCGCTCGAGCACGAACGTCGCATCGCTCGGCGCCCCGCCGCCGGCGTTGTCGGCGACATCGGCGAGCACCACCGGCCCGCGCGGCGCGGCGATCGCCTGGTCGAGCGCCGCATCGATCGAGAGCGTCTCGGGCCGCATCGTCTCGCGCTCCCGCCACAGCTCGGCCGCAAGCTCGGCGGCCAGCGCATCGGCCTTGGCGGCATCGCCATCGGCCACGACGAGGACCTTGGCGCCGACGTCCGGCACATCGCCCCACGGGAAGCCATGCCCGAACGACACCGCGAGGATGCCGTCCTTGCCCTCCCGCGCCTTCATCGCGGCAACGAAGCGGGCGATCGGCGGGTTGCTCGTCCGCCACATGCTGATCATCCGGCAGGGGCGCATCGCCATGACCGGCCGGGTGCGGCCCTCGGCCGCATCGCGGCAGAGGCGGAACAGATCGTGCGCCCGCGCGCGCACGTCGGTGTGCGGATACTCCTTGTAGGTGTGGAGCACGGTGGCGCTCCGCCGCATCTTCTCGGTCAGGTGGCAGTGGAGGTCGAGCTCGCCGCCGATGACCACGCCAGGGCCGACGATCGCGCGCGCCCGTTCGAGCAGATCCCCCTCGCAGTCGTCATAGCCTTCGGCGGCCATGGCGCCATGCATGTTGATGAGCACGATATCGACCGGGAGCGCCGCCTTGAGCGCGCCGAGAAGCTCGTCGCGCAAGTCTTCGTAGACCCGCCGGATGGTGCGCCCGGCCGGCTGCGCGAACGCGCACAGGCCCTCGATCACGGTGTGGCCGGCCGCCTCGGCCTCGCTCCGCCACACGTGCAGCGGGTCGGAGAAGAAGGTCGCCGGCCGGTGCGTCGCATCGCCGTGGAAAAGCCCGGTCTCCTGGTAGGTGGCAAGCCCGGTGGGGAGCGGCGAGAAGGTGTTGGTCTCGGTGCCGAGGCAGGCGATGAAGATGCGCATGGTGCTTGTCCTGAGGTGCGGTGTGGCCGGCGCTACCATAACCGCGGACGGCGCGCCCCGCGAGGCCCTGGGCGGCCGTCAGGAGCGGAGGCGGGCGCCGGTCGGATCGTAGAACGGGCGGAGGCTCGCCCGCGCCGGGTGGCGGCGGCCGGCGATCTCGATCTCGAACCGGCCTCCGGCGATGAACGTCGGATCGACCCCGCCCTCGTTCTGAACCCAGCCGAGGGCAACGGCGCGGCCCAGCGTGTGCCCATAGGCGCCCGAGGTGGTCAGGCCGACGAGCGCGCCATCGCGGTAGATCGGCTCGTTGCGGTAAAGGAGCGGCTCCGGCGCTTCGAGCGCGAAGCAGACCAGCCGGCGGCTCAGGCGCCCGGCACGGGCCGCCAGCAACGCCTCGCGGCCGATGAACGGGATGTCCTTGCCGAACGCGCAGGCGAAGCCAAGGCCGGCGCCGAGGGCGGAATCCTCCGCGGTGATGTCGTGACCCCAGTGCCGGTATCCCTTCTCGAGCCGCAGGCTGTCGAGCGCATGGAAGCCGGCCGGCCGGAGCCCGAAAGCCTCGCCCTTGGCGAGGATCGCCGCGAGCAGTGCGCGGGCGAACTCGGTCGGGACGTAAAGCTCCCAGCCGAGCTCGCCGACGTAGGAGATGCGCACGGCACGCACCGCGGCCGGACCGAGGACGATGCTCTGCCAGGTCGCGAAGGGGAACGCGGCCGGGCCGAGGTCGGCCGCCGTCAGCTCCTGCAGGAGCGCGCGGCTGCCTGGCCCCATGATGCCGATCACCGCCCACGCCGAGGTGACGTCGGTGAGCGCGACCCGGCTCGAGCTGGCGTGGCGGTTGATCCAGCCCCAGTCGCGCACCGCCTGGGCGGAGCTGGTCACCACGAAAAAGCGGTCCGCGTCGAGCCGGCTCACGGTCAGATCGGCCTCGATGCCGCCCAGCTCGTTCAGCCACTGGGTGTAGACGACTCGACCGTGCGGCCCGCCGATGTCGTTGGCCGAGAGCCGCTGCAACAGCGCCTCGGCATCGGGGCCCGAGACATCGAACTTGGCGAAGGAACTCAGGTCGAACAGGGCCACCGCCTCGCGCGCGGCGCGGCACTCGGCGGCGCAGTAGGAGAACCAGTTCTGGCGCCCGTAGCTGTAGCGGTAGCGCGGCGCCACTCCGGCCGGCGCGTACCAATTCGGCCGCTCCCACCCTGCGACCTCGCCGAAGCAGGCGCCCCGTGCCGCCAGGGCCTCGTGCAGCGGCGAGGTGCGGATGCCGCGCGCGGTCTCGTACTGGCGGTAGGGCCAGTGCATCGCATAGAGGAGGCCAAGCGCTTCCGATACCCGCTCGACCAGGTAGTGCTTGCGCCCCTGGTGCGGCATGACGCGCCGGACGTCCACCTCCCAGAGGTCGAACGGCGGCTCGCCGGCCGCGACCCACTCCGCGAGCGCCCGCCCCGCTCCGCCGGCAGACTGGATGCCGATCGAGTTGAAGCCGGCGGCGACAAAGTAGTTGTCGAGTTCTGGCACCGGGCCGAGGTGGTAGCGCTGGTCGGGTGTGAAGCTCTCCGGCCCGTTGAAGAAGGTGCGGATCCCGACCCGCTGAAGCACCGGGACGCGACGCGTCGCTCCTTCGAGGATGGGGGCGAAATGGTCCCAATCGTCGGGCAGCTGATCGAAGCAGAAATCCTCTGGAATGCCGTCGATGCCCCACGGCTTGGCAGTGAGTTCGAAGCCGCCGACCAAGAGCTTGCCAGCGTCTTCCTTGTAGTAGGCGCCGCCATCCATGTCGCGCAGCATGGGCAGATTGGCGGGCAGCCCCGGGACCGGCTCGGTCACCACGTAGAAATGCTCGCAGGCGTGCAGCGGGATGTTCACGCCGACCTGCAGCCCGACCTCGCGCGCCCACAGGCCCGCGCAGTTGATCACGACCTCGCAGGCGATCGCGCCTTCGGGCGTCTCGACTGCGGTGACGCGCCGACCCACACGCCGCATCCCGGTGACCTTCACGCCCTCGATGATGCGGGCACCATAGGCTCGGGCGCCCTTGGCCAGCGCCGCGCACGTATCGGAGGGGTTGGTCTGGCCGTCCTGCGGGAACCACACCGCGCCGACCACATCGGCGGCATCGAGCAGCGGCCAGCGCGCCACTGCCTCCGCCGCGGTGATCTGTTCCGCGGCCACGCTGAACGCGCGCGCCATGGAGGCACCGCGCAGGATCTCCTCGAACCGCTCGGCGTTCGTCGCGATGCTGACCGAACCGGTGCGCTTGTAGCCGGTCGCCTGCCCGGTCTCGGCCTCGAGCCCGAGGTAAAGCTCGGCCGTGTACTGCGCGAGCCGCGTCAGGTTGACGGTGTAGAGCATCGAGCGCACCAAGCCCGCCGCATGCCAGGTGGTGCCGCACGAGAGCTGCTTGCGCTCGAGGAGCACGATGTCGCGCCAGCCCAGCCTTGCGAGGTGGTAAGCGACCGAGCAGCCGATGATCCCGCCGCCGACTATCACCACCCGGACCGCGCCCGGCAGGTCCGCCATCATCGGCGCTCCAGCGTGCGCTCGAGCCCGGCAATCAGGCGGTCGACCTCGGCGAGCGTGTTGTAGTGGACCATGCTGGCGCGGACCACGCCGTCCTCGCGCCCGAGGCCGAGTGCCTCGACGCAGCGCCAGGCATAGAAGTTGCCGCTGCGGATCGCGACCTGATGGGGCAGCAGCGCCCTGACGATATCGTGCGAACGCCGCCCGGCGACGGTGAAGGCGATCGTCGGCGCCCGCACGGATCGGGCGCCGCTCCGTGGCCCGATCAAGCGGACCTCGGGGCGGTCGCGGAGATAATCGACCAAGCGGGTGGCGAGCGCCTCCTCCTGGGCCGCGAACAGCGCGAACACCGCCGCACCGCGCCGGCGCGGATCGGGCTCGGGTGCCGTGAGGTGATGCGCGTGCAGCGCATCGAGATAGTCTGCGATGCCTTGGAGCGCCGCCGTCTCCTCGTGATTCTCGCCGCCGGGGTTGAGGGCGAGCGCGGTGCCGGCGGGAAGGAAGCCATGATTCTGGTTGGCGAGGAGCGCGAGGTGGTCCTGGCGGACGTAGAGCAGCCCGAGATGCGGCCCGTACGTCTTGTACAGGCTGAAGGCATAGAAATCGGCATCGAGCGCGCGCACATCAGGGAAGCCGTGCGGCGCATACGAGACGCCATCGACCATCACCAGCCCGCCAGCCGCGTGGACGGCAGCAGCGATCGCCGGGATATCATTGATGGCAGCGACGATGTTCGAGCAGTGCGTGACGCAGCAGAGCCGCGTGCGCTGGCTGAGCAGGCCCTCGAGGTCGGCGCGATCGAGCAGCCCCGTGACGGGATCGATGCACCACTCGCGGATCACCGCGCCGGCTTCGGCTAGGCGGCGCCATGCACCGATGTTGGCCTCGTGGTCCTGATTGGTGACGATGATCTCATCGCCGGGACGCAGCGTCGGCCGGAGCGCCTGGGCCAACACGTAGACGTTCATGGTTGTGGAGGCGCCGATCACCACCTCTTCGGGATGGGCATTGATCAGCGCCGCGATGCGGGCACGGCCCGCATCCATCGTCTCCCCGGCTTCGACTGCTGCGGGGAAATCGCCATAGGGCTGCACCTTGGTCGCGACGAGAAATCGGTTGAGGCGGTCCATCACAGCGGCCGGAACGTAGCTGCCGCCGGCGTTCTCCAGAAAGGCCCAGGGGCCGGTACTGGGGTGGCGAAAGGCCGGGAACTGCGCCCGCACGAAGTCGAGATCAAGGCGCACGTTGCCGTCCACTGCCCGCGCTTCCTTCGGCCCCACGCCCTCGCGCAGGCTTATGGCGCGCCGCCTGCCCTGTCAACGGCTTCTTAAGCGGGTGTTAACGACAATATGGCCTCTGTCAGCGCCATGCAATCGCGGCGCCTGTTACCTTTCGACTTTCGAGCGCGGGAATGAAATTCGTCACACCCGTGCGGCGTTGACGCTCGCTAATATGGGGTGTCAGGAACGTCGAGCGCGAGCACACGGCCGGTAGCGAAGTCGTCAGCCCAGCACCGCTGGTCGTCGAGGTAGGCGCTGCGGGAAGCTTGGCACTGCCCGTTGCATTCAACCTGCTCGCGGCGAGTTTCGAGCGCGCCGGGTCCGACCTCATCCTTACCGACCCGAGCGGGGCGACGATCCTCGTCCGCGGCTACTTCGTGGTGTCACCGCCGCCCGATGTGGCGGTGGGCGCCGCGGTGCTGCCCGGCGTCGTGGTCGTCGCGCTCGCCGGTCCCGCCGCCCCCTGGCGCGACGGCGGCGGCAGAGGGGATCGCCGGCGCCCAACCCATCGGGACGGTCGAGACCGCCGACGGCACCGTGCTGATTACCCACCTCGACGGCACCCATGAGAGTGCCGGCGCCGGCAGCCCCGTCTATCAGGGCGACGTCATCGAAACGGGCAGCGGCGCCAGTGTGCTGGTCGTGTTCGCCGACGGCACGACGCTGGCGATCGGGCAGGACAGCCAGGCCATACTCGACGAACTGATCTATGACCCCGAGGGCTGCGGGGGCGAGGGCGTGGTGTCGCTGCTCGAGGGCACTTTCTCGCTCGTTAGTGGGGAGATCGCCGAAAGCGCGCCCGACGCGATGGTCAACGTGACGCCGGTCGCGATCTGCGGCGTGCGCGGCACCAAGGTTGCGCTGCACGTGACAGCGGCGGCACCACCATTGCCTTGCTCGAGGACCGGCCAGGGGTGACGGGCGAGGTTCTGATCAGCAACGCCGGCGGCGGCCAGCTCCTCAACTTGGCGAACCAAGTCACCGCCATCGCCGATGCCAACACCGCGCCGAGCTTGCCGCGGATCATGGAGCGGGCGGCCATTGCCGCGGCGTTCGGTGTTCCGTTCAAAGCGCTCTATGAGCTTGATTTCACGCTGAGTTTCGGTGAGGTCGAGCCCGGAGCCGGCGGGGCTGAGGACTATGCGGGCGTGACCACGGGCTTCATTGTCGCGCCTGAGCTACTCGAGGTTGCCGGCGGGGGACGTCCGCGCTGCAAGGTCTCGTCGCGTCGCCGCCCGGGGTGCCGCTCACGCCCCCCCCGGTGCTCCCCGTGACGGGCGAGGTGAGCGAGGAGACGGCGGTGGGAGTGGTGGCCGCCGCACCAACCCTTCTCGTTCAGGATGTAGCGGGGGCGGAGGACCGCGCAATTCCGCTCGCGGTGACGATCCTCGGGAACGGCGCCGCGGCGGAGCGAATTGATCTGACAATTGCCGGCATCCCGGATGGTGCGGCGATCCGCACCGTCGATGGGACGGTGCTGGCGTTCGATCCAGCGGGGACCGATCCGGGCTATACCGTGATTGCCGTGACCGAGGGCGACGCCGTCGTCGCGAGCGATATAAAGATCGTTTAGGCCTGCCGCGCCACTTGGCGCGTGCCACGAACACGCCGTACCAGACGGGGCCGGGCGGATCCTCGCGATAGAGGTCGATGCACCGGCAGTAGATCTCGTAGAGGTCCTCGAGCGCGGGCGGCGGCCCGGCAGGCGGCGAGGAGTTCGTACGCCGCCGTCCAGTTCTGCGCGAAATAGGCGGTCAGCATCGCCTCGTGGCGGGCGGCGAGTTCGCGGAACGACTCACGCTGCGCCACATCGTGATCACCGATCAGGGCGTGTACGCGGACCGCCTCGCGCTTGCCCTGGACCGCGATCAGATCGAGCGGGAGGGTGGCGAAACCCGCCGCCAGGGCGCAGGTATCATCACTGAGGATGACGCCGACGCCGTAGTTGCGCGATTGCGACTCCAGGCGCGCCGCGAGGTTCACCGAATCGCCGAGCACGGAGTAGTCGAAGCGCTGGTCCGAGCCCATGTTGCCCACCGTGCATGCACCGGAGTTGATGCCGATGCCCATCTCCAGGCGCAGCGCGGTGCGGCCGACATGCTGCGGGTGCCACATGCGCGCGCGTTGCTCGCCCATGATGTAGGCGGACTGGCTCAGCTCCTTGATCAGCGCGCGGCGTGAGTCATCAGCCGCCGAGATGCCTTGGTAGGTGGCCAGCGTGAGCCACTTGAGTGCCTCGACGGGGTCGACCGTCACGCCCTCGTCGCGCCAGTAGCGCATGCCGAGCGCGCGCTGTGCCTTGCCGTAGCCTTGCTCCGCCGCGGCGCGAAACCAGCGCGCCGCCTCGGCCGGATCGGGGTCGACGCCGACGCCATCGCGATACGCCTTGCCGAGTCGGTACTGGGCGTTGGCGAAGCCCTGCTCCGCCTCGCGCCGGAACAGCTCGATCGCCTTCTCCGGGTTGCGTTCCAACCCGACCCCGAGGCGGTAGCGCTGCGCCAGGCGATAGGCTTCCGGGGCCGCCGCGTCGGTGCCGGCCTCGCGTCGCAACGCGGCATTCAGTACGGCCAGCGAATGGAACATCCCGAGTGCCGTCTTGCAGGCGTGCGCGGCGTGCTCGGGGTCTGCGAGGGGCGCGTTCCAGAACGCCATGATCGAGTCGCCGATGTACTTGTCGACGGTGCCGCGATGGCGCAGCACGGCCTCGGTCATCGGCGTCAGGAAGCGATTGATCAGCCGGGTCAGCCCCGCCGGATCGTCCTTGAATCGCTCGGCAACGCCGGTGAAGCCGCGAACATCGCAGAACAGGAATGTCATCACCCGCTGCTCGCCGCCGAGCCGTATGCGCTCGGGATGCGCGACCATCTCGTTCACGAGATCGGGCGAAACATAGCGCGTGAATGCTCGCCGCATCTCGCGGCACCCGCGTCCCTCACGCACGTAGCGGCCGTAGACCAGCGCCCCGTACACCGCGTTCACCGCCAGGGCCGGCAGGGTCGGATCGAGCAGCAGATCGGCGCCGGCGAGGCCGTAGGCGGCGCCCGCGAAGCAAGCGCCCACCATCAGTGCCACGACCGCGAGCGACCAGCGGGGTCCGACCAGCGCCACCGCGATCACCAGCATTACCCCGACGGCCAGCGTCGCCAGCCACTCCCAAAGCTGCGCCGCGCTCGGCCGGCTGAGTTCGGCGCGCGCGATGATCGCCTCGAGAAGCTGGGCGTGCACCTCGACGCCGGGGAGCGCCGGCGCGATCGGCGTGGCGTGGATGTCGCCGAGCCCTGCGGCCGAGCTGCCGATGAGCACCAGCTTGCGGGCGACGCGCTCGAGGGCGACCGTGCCGGCCAGGACGTTGCTCGCCGAGACATAGCGCCGGCAGTCGTGGTCCGCCGCGCGCAGCCACACCCGACCGGTCTAATCCACCGGGATCGCGGTCCGCGCCACGATGATCGCCTCGGGCCCGCGCTCGCCCGACTTGATGATGTACGTACGCTGCCGGGTCGCGACGCGCAGGAGCTCGATCGGCAACACCGGGACGATGGCGTCGCCGTCGCCTACCCGCGCGACGGCTGGCAGGCGGCGCACCACGCCGTCGCGCTCGGGGATGATCGCGAGCAGGCCCCGTCCCGCCGCCGCGCGTAATACCGGGACGGTGGCGGCAACGGCCGGGAAGGCGAACAGGTACGGTGCCGGGTCGCGCCCGCGGATAGCCGGCTGCGGCCGATCGTCGCTGTCGCGCGCGTCGTTTGCGGCGGGACTGGGCGCCTCGCCGAGCATGACGCGCCCAGCCGCGATGGCCGCCGCGACCGCGACGTCGCTGTCGGCGAGCGCCGCGAGCCGCGCACGCGAGGCGGCGTCGAGCTCCGGTAGCGCCTCGGCCAGCCGCAGCGGCGACAGGCGATCGGGTTCGGCGAACACGACATCGAACCCGATCGCGATCGTGCCGAGCTGCCCGAGCTTCGTGACCAGCGCTGCTATGTCGCGGCGCGACCACGGCCACTGCCCCCGTGCGGCAAGGCTGCGCTCGTCGATGTCGACGATCACCACCGGTCCGATCGTGGTGGAGATCGGGAACAGCGCCTGCGTTTGGTCGAAGGTCTTGAGCCGGAGCGCTTCGAGCGGCGCCGGGTCCCAGACGCGCAGGAGCAGCAGCGCGAACAGCACCAGCACCGCGTGCCATTGGCCACCGCCCATGACCGCCGCCGGCAGGTCGCGCAGCCACTCACCGAGGGCGCTCCAGGCTGTCCGCTCGCCCGCCATGGCGGTATCCTACATGCCGCGGCGGCGGGCGGCACGGCGCCATCCCGACGCCCGAGCGAGGACACGATGAACCAGGCGATCAATCCGCCCGAGATACCCCATCCCTACCGCCATATGTACCAGCAGGGTGTCGCGGTGCCCGCCGGTGCGCGGCTTCTGTTCATCTCCGGCCAAGGCGGCATTATCGGTGACGACGAGATGGCACAGGGGATCGTCGCGCAATGCGCGGTTGCATTCAGGAATTTCGTTCACGTGCTCGCGGCGGCCAACATGGGCCTCGAGGATGTCGTCAAGATCAACTGCATCCTTGCGAGCCCGGAGTACATCCAGCCCTACCTCGAGGCGCACGCCAAGGCGTTCGCCGGGTTGCGCCCGCCGGCGCACACGCTCGCGGTGATCAGCCAGCTCGGCGAGACGCGCTGGCTCCTCGAAATCGAGGGCGTCGCGGCCAAGGTGGATTAGCCACACCGCTTAGCGACTCGGCAAGGTCGTTGTGGCAGGATCGCCGCCATGAAAAAGCGCAGGCGCGCCCCTCTGGGCTGGTACGGTTACGTGGCGCTCGGCTGGCTGTGTGTCGGGCTCGGTGCCGCCGGCGCCGCGCTGCCGCTGATGCCCACGGTGCCCTTTCTGCTCGTCGGCGCCTGGGCCTTCTCGCGCAGCTCGCCGCGCTTTCGCCGCTGGCTGCACGCGCATGCCCGACTCGGACCGCCGCTCCGCGCGTGGCGGCGCTACGGTGTGATCCCGCTACGCGCGAAGCTCACCGCAGCGGCGATGATGGCTCTGAGCTTCTCGGTTCTGGCGCTGACGACGGAATTGCCCGTGGCCGGGTTGGTCGCCGTCGCCGCGGTTCTGATCGGCTCGCTCACCTTCATCCTGAGCCGGCCGAACTGTCCGCCGGTGGCGGCGAACCCCGCGCTCAACCCGTAGGTGATCGCCCGGCCCGGCTAGCCGAGGGAAGCGGCGATCGAGCGAGCCGCTGCGACGGGGTCCGGGGCGCCGGTGATCGGCCGCCCGATCACGAGCCAGTCGGCGCCGCTCGCGAGCGCCCCACGCGGCGTCTGGACACGCTGCTGGTCATCGGCGGTCAGCGTCGGCCGGATGCCAGGCACCACGAGACGGAAATCGGCCCCGAACCGCAGACGCAGATCGGCTGCCTCGAGCGGCGAGCAGACCACGCCATCGAGGCCGCTCTCGCGCGCCAGCGCGGCGAGGCGCCGCGCCGCGCCGGCCGGGCCACCGATGAGCCCGAGCGCCGTCAGATCCACGTCGCCCAGGCTGGTGAGCACGGTCACGGCGATGACGAGGGGTCGCTCAGCACCCGCTTCGCGGGCCGCCGTCGCGGCGGCACGCATCATCGCTGCGCCGCCGAGCGCATGGACCGTCAGCATGAACGGCCGTAGCGGCAGCGTCGAGCGCACCGCGCCCGCGACGGTGTTCGGAATATCGTGGAACTTGAGGTCGAGGAACACCGGGGTGCCGTGCTGGGCGACGGCACGGACCCCCTCGGGCCCGCACCCGGTAAAGAACTCCTTGCCGAGCTTCACCGCTCCGACCAGCCCATGGAGCGACCGGGCGAGCTGGAGGGCGACGCCAAGATCGACGGTGTCAATCGCGCAGATCAGCCGCGCCGCCGCAGGCGAGGGCGCGCGCCGCCCCGCCGCCGGCTCGTGCGCAACCGGCCCACCCTGCGGCTTGCGGCCGCCTCTCAGCTCTGCTCGAGGACGAGCTCGGCCGCCGCCAGATCCTCGATCGCGGTCCCGCACGACTTGAACACCGTTATTTCTGTTCCACTCTCCCGCCCCGCCACCCTCCCGCCGCATAGGTCGAACAGATCGCCAAGCACGGCATCCTTGGGGATGACCCCGCGACTCACCGGCTCGACGATGTCGCCGGCTTCGGCCGCGGCGCCGGCGCGCGTATCCACGTAGAGGCGCGCGCGCCGCACGACGTCGTCATCGGCCTCGCGCATCTCGGGCGTGAAGCCGCCGACGAGGTCGAGATGCGTCCCCGGCTTGATCCAGGCGCCCTTGATGAGCGGCGTTCGGCTGGGCGTCGCGCAGCTGATGATATCGGCCGCACGCGCGGCGGGCTCGAGGTCGGTCACCGCATCGGCCGCGATCCCCTCGCCGCGAAGCGACATCGCCAGGGCCGCCGCCTTCTCGGGCCGGCGGTTCCAGATGCTGACCGCGCGCAGCGGGCGCACCGCCCGATGGCCGCGCACCAGGTGCGGCGCGAGCGCCCCGGCGCCGACCATGAGGAGCCGGCTGC
>Ga0194132_10009503_pt1 | contig 13344 bp, 12 predicted proteins | sample TA2KigOf80mmetaG_FD_148612 | JGI IMG/M metagenome (GOLD analysis project Ga0194132, IMG submission 148612) | Freshwater microbial communities from Lake Tanganyika, Tanzania - TA2015054 Kigoma Offshore 80m | ecosystem: Environmental > Aquatic > Freshwater > Lake | place: Tanzania: Lake... | reverse complement strand
GATTGGGGCCGGCACTCAGGAGAACACGATCCAGTTCTTCCGGCTCCCTTCGACTCGCGAGGAGCCGCTTCGAATGAGTGGATATCCATCGAAGGTGAAGCACCTGGCCTGGGATTCCGGAGCTCGGTTCCTGGCTTCCGGCGGCGGCGACATGATCACGATCTGGGATGTCCGCGGACAGGGCCCTGCCGGCACCATTCCCCTCCAATACGCCGGGCATCCCGGGTTGATCAGCGCGCTGGCCTTTCAGAAAACCGGTGAACTTCTGGCTTCCGGTTGTGCATCGGGCAAAGTGCGCCTCTGGAACCCCGCCAGATCACGATGGCCTGAATCGAAGCCCGAACCTGTCGACCGGTCCCTCGCCGCCTTCGACTTTCCGTCTGGTATTCTCTGTCTCAAATGGTCACCCGACCAGAAGGCCCTCGCCGTGGGATGTCAGGACGGGTCGGTGGGTTGGATCCGCATCTGACCGCCGGGGTGCCTATGGTGCGGGCGACTACTCCTCTAGCTTCGAATACTCCCAGACGACGTCATCGCTTCCGCTTGTTTCATCGCTCCCCTTCGCGGAAGCGGTGACCTCATTCTTACTGGCCGGTCGCGTCCCTTTCTGATCCACACCGTCAATCCCCACGGAATACAGCAGGAATGTGCCGTCAGCCCGCTTGCTGTATTGAAGCGCTGCCCCAGAGAAAACATCGCCGGGTACTTTGGTGAGGAATGCCGGCGTGAGATGCTCGAGACGGTCCGGATAGGCACCCTTCTCCAATCGATGACGCTCCAGTGCGATGGCCACCAGCGCCAGATCGCGGCCAGCCTGGGCGAGTTGGGACTTGGCCAACACCCCTCTCAACCCAGGCACCAGCATCGCCACAATTCGATTGTTCATCGTAACCGGACTGATGTGGGGTTGAATGGCGGCATCAACTTCCGATTGAGTCAACCGCTGATACGAACCATCTGGCTTTCGGATCCTTCCCCAGAGCTCGATCATCACACCGGCACATTGGTGGTAGGCCACCTGGTTTCTGCGAATCAGTCCTCGCGGAAGCACCCATCCCGCCAGGTCCTGCATCGGTCCCATGGGGTTGGTTGCATTGGGGTCAAGGTCGGTCGTGATCGTGCCGGGGCTGCTCACCCATCGCTCCATCATGGCGTTGCCGAACGAACGTTCCGTGATCATCGACTTTCGGCCGGCCTCGATAAAATCCAGTGCTTCGATCATAGGTTGCAGCTTAGCCAATTCCTCCGCCTTCCAAGATCCGGAGGCCAGACCCTGCCACACCACCTGGCTCAGGATGTGCCAGGCAGCGATCCGCACCAGATGGGAGATCAGCAGCGACTCGGATTCCACGGCGTTCATGAGCCGGAAACCTGTGGTGAAGCGGCCGACAGCCTCAGTGGGCCGGTCTTCGGCGAGCAGTGCGATTGAGGAGAGCTGACAGTACTGAACGAAGCGTTTCAGGATCGCAAGGTGGGGGAGGAGAATATGGGACGGATTGTCATGGGCGTATCGGAGGTTGAAGCGTGCCTGAGGTCGCGCGAGGACCGCCGCGTCGAGTTCTTCAATGGCCACCTTGTCCCGGGCCAGCGCGAACAGCACGTCGTTGCCCGCTGTTCCCGGCTTCTCGGGTGACGGGAAATCCTTGGTCTCCCTGTAGTAGTCCTGCCATTCCACCAGGTCGGTGGGTTCGCCCACTCTCCAGTCTCCGAGCTGCGGTGCCTTCCTACCCATGTTCCCACTCGCGCCTGCGTCGTTAATGCAAAGTGCGCCACTACCTGCTGAGATCAGTGCGTCTCTGCCCTCCTTATCCGCCCAGATCTCTTTTCCATTCACGATGGCCTGCACCTTGAACAACGGCGCAAGGATGGGCGTCATGGCCAGGTTTTGATCGTCGGGCAGCTCAGGCGGGACTGTGTCCTTGATGCTCAACGGCACACCGCTCTTCTCAAGATCCCGTTTCACCTTCAACCATTCCCGCTGCGCGCTGAAGTTGTAGAGGGTCACTGCCAGGACAAGAAGAGTAACCAGCGCGGCGAAAGCGAATCCGCCGGCCCGCAATGCCCGGAGACTGAATATCCAGCGAAGCAGGCGTTTGGATCGGGGTACCGGAGGGAATGCCGGGGAGGTTTCAGGAATGTTCATGTGGGCTAAGGAGAGTCGTGGTTTGATGCGCTGACTTGGATTCGCGTGCTGGCTAGCACGCAGCGGTCGATGAGCGAAGAGAGCCTTGCGGGCGCGGGGGTTGCGGTGCAGGGCGGCCTGGACCTTTGGGGGCCTGCCGTTCGGATGACCGAGGGTTGAGGTCGAGCAATTCTGCGTAGAACTGTCGCTGGAGCACGAGCGCCTCACGATCGGCGCTGGAGGCCGAGGTATCAGGGGAGAGACTTTCGGTTGCGGGTTCCATCGGATTCAGCCAGTTCAGGACCAGGATGAAGACCCAGGCGGCTGCCAGTGCCCCCCATGCTTTTGGAGCGGGCCAGAAGAGATCCCGCAGCCGGAATGCCGGCGCCGCCACCGAAGCCGAATGCGGTGCGGTATGCAAATGTGAAGTCCGGGCTCGGTCCAAAACCGCTCGTTGCAGATCCTCAGGGGGATGCCGCAGCGCCACATAAGCCATTCGCTTTTCCAGATCGTCCAGGTTCATTTGATTTCGTCGTAAAGAGGACGCAGCCGCTCGCGAAGTTTGTCCATGGCGTATCTGTAGCGACTGGCCGCGGTGTTGGGGGAGATATTCAGAGTCTCCGCAATAGACTCGAAAGTCATGGATTCCCAGAGTTTTAGGTGGACCACTGCACGTTGGTCCGGCGGGAGGTCCACCATCGCCGCCGTCAGGCAATCACGAAAAGCTTGTTCGTCCGGATCCTCGGATGGTTGGAACACCGGCGCTGTGTCGTTTTGTTCGGCCGCGGCACGCTCATGTCCACGCTCCCGGGCATCTCCCCGCCGGCCCTGGTCAATGGCCTGGCGGTGCGCCATCCGGATCAGGAATGCCCGTGGTTCACGAACCCCGTTCAGCAGCTCCGGATTTCCCGCGAGCTTGCAAAACACGTCCTGCATCACATCCCGCGCGTCCGCTTCGTGCCTCAGAAACTGAAGAAGAAACCCGAACAGAGCCGTCCCGTGCGACACGTACAGCCGTGTCAGGAAATCCGCCTCGGGCGGATGTCCAGGCCGGTGTTTTGGATGGCTGTCTTCGTCCGTCAGTCGGATCCCTTCTGTTCGTCCTGGTTTCCAGGTTCGCTGAGAAGACGCAGCTGCGGGCAGGATTTGTCTGTGCCCGCCACGTCGACAGTCACGGCCCACGGCCCTGGCCGGCATTCGCGGTTTCCAGGGTTATCGCACTTGTCCTTTGGCACGGATGGATTCCAGCAAAGCGGTGAGCTCCCGGACCATGGACGGGTTCGAGCCGTACAGGTTGTGCTTCTGCTCAAGGTCATTCCGCAGGTCGTAGAGTTCACCCGCGTGGTTGTGCTCAACATATCCATGCTCAGTGTTGAGCCACCCGGGCACCTGCGTGTGCGCTCCAGTCTTGTGCGCAATCAGCACCCAATCCTTGTGTCGCACAGCATAGATGTTGGTGAATGTGTTATGGACAATGCTTGTGCGGGGGCTGGGTGCGTTTTCCTTGAACACTCGCTGCAAGGCATAACTGTCCTCGGCAACTCCGGCAGGCAAGGAATGACCCACGGCCGATGCAAACGTGGCAAAGAGATCCACCTGACTGATCAGGGCATCACTGACGCTCCCAGGCCTTACAACACCAGGAAAGGCACACGGTGGCCTCCTTCGTAAAGGTCTCTCTTCAATCCCCGCAAAACACCCGAGCTCCGATGCTTGGTTTTCCGAAGTCGATTGTAGGCATACTGCTCTGCTCCGTTGTCGGCACTGAAGACGACAAGCGTGTTGTCTCTGAAACCGTTGTCGTCCAGAGCACGCAGGATGCGTCCGACCTCTGCGTCTGTCTGCATCATGAAATCGCCGTATCCGCCGGCCTCAGTCTTCCCCTTGAAAGCGTTAACCGGCACGATCGGTGCATGGGGTGAGTTGAAGGGTGCGTACAACAGGAAGGGTTTCGTTACCCCGCGTTGCCGTCCAATCCACTCCACAGCTTTTTCCGTGATCCGGGGTCCCACAGCGTAGAAATCCCAGCCAGGTGTCATGGGGCCAGGACGAGCCTCCCAATTGCCTTCCAGAGTGTTCTGCTTAATGGTCAACGACTCGCTCGGTGTGGTGATGACACGGTCGTTCTCAAACCACGCGTAGGGCGGAAAATTAGGAATATCGTCTCCAAAATAGTAATCGAATCCATGTGACAAAGGACCGCCCGAAACGGGTTTCGACCAGTCGAAGGCTTCCGCCTTGAGGGGCGCTTGTCCCTTCTCGTTGCTGGCAGGAGGGAGTCCGCCCGGCTTGTAGATGTCGCTCCAGTTCCAGCCCAGGTGCCATTTGCCTATGCAGGCTGTTCGATAGCCATGTTCCTTGAGCATTTCGGCCAGCGTAAGTTCTGTGGGATCCAGGACAGGAGGACCAAACGAGTTCACGATGCCGTGAAACTTTCGCCAATGAAAACGACCCGTGAGCAACGCATAGCGGCTGGGTGTGCATACTCCAGAAGAACTGTGCGCATCGGTGAAACGCATACCCTCTGCTGCGAGACGATCGAGATTCGGTGTTGGGATCTTCGATGCCGGGTTGTTTGCTCCGAGGTCGCCATACCCCATGTCGTCCGCATAGAGGATGACGATGTTGGGATGAGTGGCTGCCGGAGCTTGCTGGGTGATCAACCCGACGATGGTCAGCAGCAGTCCCACCACGAGTTTCGCTTTCGAGAGGGTTCTGGGACTCAAGACAGACCGGATGGCTCCGGCCAGGGTTTCGACCTCAGCGCTCGTGTGAGCGGAGCTGATAGCCAGGCGGAAGAAGCCGTCGGCTGGTCCCCGCAGATAGTGGATGAACGAGGGGAATATCCCTGCCTTGAGCAAGGCCCTCTGCATCGTCGCCTTCCGACGGGCGTTGGCGGGTAGAAGAGCAGTGACGGGTGTTCTCGGATCGTTGGAGAGCTCCGCGTGCGTTGGCAGCAATGAATGCAGTTTTCGTGCGCTCTCCTGAAGCCGAAGTATTCGATCGGGCTCCGCAGTCAGAATCTTCAACGATGCCATCACACCTCCCGGCACAACCAATGGCATGGATGTGCTACCGATGAATGCGGCTGCTTCACGCTTCACTGCTTCGATGAACGAGAGTGTTCCGAGGACGGCGCCACCTCCAACCCCGAAGGCTTTGGCCAGGCTGATCGTCTGCACGATGCGTTTGTCTCGCAAACCGAAGTGAGCCACAGCTCCACGCCCTACAGGACCCACCGTCCCAGCACCGTGGGCGTCATCCACTAACAGCCACCCTCGTTTTGGCAGGAGCGCCAGATAATCCGGCAACGGGGCGATGCCACCCCGTGTGCCGTAGGTGCCATCGGTCAGGACCAGCGGGCGCGCGTTCGATGGCAGAGCGCGAAGTCGCTTTGCCAGATCTGCTGCATCGCCATTTCGAAATGTCACGATGGGCATCCGAGCTAAGACCGCAGCATCGCTGACGCATGCGTGAGCCTGATAATCGAGGAACACGTGTGTGATGAGAGGTCTCAATGCTTGTACCGCCGCCCAAGGTGCGAGATAACCGCAAGGGACCAGGACTGCCGCAGGTTGTCGAAAGAAGGCCGCGAGCGATGACTCCGCCAGGTCATAAGACGAATGTGCTCCCGTGGTTGTGCGCGATGCACCCGGCTGGGACATTCCTGTTGCCGTGGCTCTTCGCATGGCTTCGAGCACACGAGGGTCGTGCCCGAGCCCCAGATAATTGCTCCCTGCGAAATAGAGAAGGGTGTTGCTTCCGACTCTTACGTGGCTTGTGTCCACGAAAGTTAGGGGAGGGTGACCTTGGGCATTCGAAGAACGAGTCATCCGGGAGCGGTTGGTGTTGATGATCAGTTCAGGAACCATGGTTGGGATGGTTGGGCGGTTGGACGCATGGCGAAAGATTAAGGGATGGCGTAGACGAAGCGACCGCAAATTGATGCGTGGATCTGATGGCGTCGCAATGGGAAAGTGTGAGCGACGCCCGAGCAGGGGCCTCATGCGTTTTTTTGATGGCGATTTCCACTCGAGCTGAGGATTGTTCAGCGCATGAACCGCTTTTTCTTCCTCCTGATGACCGCATCGGTCGGCTTCATAACCCTGTCCACCACCAGCCGAGCGGCAGTCGTTGCCCCAAAGCCCATTCGTGCTCTCTTGATCAGCGGTGGCTGCTGTCATGACTACCCCGGCCAGGATTTGATTCTGTCGGAGGGAATCAGCAAGCGGGCGAAGGTGGACTGGACGATCGTCCGCGATCCCAGCACAGGCACAAAGGGCAGGCCTTCGATTTACTCCAAGCCTGATTGGTCGTCCGGTTTTGATGTGGTGGTTCACAATGAATGTTTCGCGGATGAGAAGGAGCTTGCCTGGCTTGATCGGATTCTGGAGGGCCATCGGAAGGGGGTTCCGGCCGTGGTGATCCATTGCTCCATGCACTGCTACCGGGCTCCGACCAACGAGTGGTTCAAGTTTGTGGGCGTTACCTCCCATCGGCACGGACCGCACTTTGCCTACGCCTTGAAGAATGTGCGGCCCGAGCATCCGGTCATGAAGGGGTTTCCCGCCGAGTGGCAGACACCAAAGGAAGAACTCTACAACATTGCCAAACTGTGGCCGGACACCATCCCGCTTGGCACCGGCTATAGTCCGGAAACCAAAAAGGACGAAACCTGCATTTGGGTCAGCAACTATGAAGGCGTTCGGGTGTTTGGAACAACTGTGGGACATTACAACCATACGATGAAGGAGCCGGTGTTCATGGATCTGTTGGCCCGCGGGCTGCTTTGGGCCTGTGCAAAACTCGATGATGAAGGCCAACCCAAACCGGGCTACGCGCCCGCCGTGGCTCCTGCGCCCTGAACCGCTGCCTCCGCCCGAATCACAGGATTAACAACCCCCGATCGGCTCAATCTTGTCCACCTACGCATCCATACTCTCAGGACCATCCCTTCTGGCCCTCGGGCTCTCCTTGCTGCTGTCGGTGGAGGCCGTGGGCAGGTCCAACACGCTGACCTGGGACAAAGCCTCGGAACGGATCAGCGCGGAGATCAAGACATCCTCGTTGGACGAGCTTCTGGGGCTGGTGAGCGAGGCGACGGGTTGGGAGATATACTACCAGCCGGACACCCAGAGGTCGGTGGATCTGAAGCTTCGGGATCGACCGACATCCGAAGCGCTCAAATTGCTGCTGGGCGATCTTAGTTTCGCTCTCATTACGAGCGAAGGGAAACAACGCCTGATGGTTTTTCGAACAGCGATTGGCGAGGCGACGGAGCTGGTATCTGCCAAGAAGGATCCACGAGATGACACCACCAAGCCCATTGCGACGGAGCTTGTGGTGACGGTGAAGCCTGGGGTGGATATCGACGCGCTGGCCCGTAAGTACGGGGGCAAGGTGATAGGAAGGCTGGAAGAGTTCCGGACTTACCGGCTTGAGTTCGAAACCGCCGAAGCTGCCGAGAAAGCCCTCAAAGAACTCCAGGGCGATACTTCGGTGGAGAAGGTGCAACGCAATTATTTCGTCGAACGACCGCCGGAACTCCAGGGCGTGGACCTAAGTTCGCTCCCTGAGATGCGGCTTCAAGCCACCAGCCCCGACAAAACGGACTGCAGTCAGCTGATCATCGGCCTGATCGATACCGCCGTGCATAAAACCGGGGGAGGTGCCGACAGGCTCCTGCTGCCGCAGATAGACGTGGCTGGGGAGTCTTCTGCCCCTGCCTCTGCCAGCCCTTCGCACGGCAGGGCCATGGCGGAAGCGATCGCACGAGCCGCAGATTTTTCGTCGAAGGGCCAGGCCAAGATCGGGATCCTGCCCGTGAACGTCTATGGTGCGAGCGAGCAGGCATCCACGTTCAACGTCGCGCTTGGGGTCCAGAAAGCGATCGCCTCCGGGGCCAAGATCATCAACCTGAGCCTGGGCAGCGGGGCACCCAGCCCGTTGCTCGCCGATGTGATCCGGCAGGGCAAAGCCCAGGGGATCCTGTTTGTGGGTGCAGCCGGCAACACGCCCACGACCCGCTCCACATATCCCGCTGCCGACCCTGAAGTTCTGGCGGTTACGGCGAGCGATCGGAGCGGACAGCTGGCCTCGTATGCAAACCGGGGCGAATTCGTCGATGTGATTGCTCCCGGGAGCACGGTGTTCCAGTTCAACGGCCAGAGCTACCTTTCCTCCGGCACTTCCGTGGCGACCGCTCATGTGTCAGGCCTGGCTGCCGCGATGGCAGACCCCTGCAAGGGAGGGCTGGGTTCTGTGGAGCAAAAGATTCGTCAGGACATGAGCCTCAAGAAATAACCCGGTTTTTCTGCTAGACTGGCCGTGTTCTTCCGATTACTCCAGTCATTCGCTCAGGCGTATTTGATGGAAGAACATATTGAAATCGAAGGACGGATCACGTCCGTTCTGGCTGGCACGATGTTTCGCGTCGAGCTCGACAACAAACATTCTGTGTTGGCGCATATCTCCGGCAAGATGCGGAAACGCTTCATTCGCCTGACCGTTGGAGACCGCGTCCGGATGGAGATGTCACCCTACGATCTCGACAAGGCTCGCATCACCTACCGTATCGGCTGATTGGCCCGTGATTCATTTCACGCCGTTGTTCCGGTTGCGTCCTCCCGCATGAACCGCTCCCACCCGACAGTTCCCCCGCAAAGCTCTCGACCTTGGGTGAGTGATTTCATGTCGAGGTGCTGGGTTCTGACGCTTTCCATATCGACGGCTGCGGCATGGCTCCCTCTGACGGGCTGCAGTTCGCCGGGCGGGCTTTCAACCCCATCGGGCGGCGGAGGACTCGAGGAGCTTCACTTGTTCACCGCCCCGGCGGCTTTGGAGCTCGATTCCATTCCGGGGCCTGACGGTTTTGAGGCCCGCGTTTACGCGAGCTCAAGCGCGAAAGCCAAAGGGAGCGCCATCACGCGCGAGAACCTGGAGTTTCTTCTGTTTGATGGGGCGATGCCTTCCGACGGACCTGCGACCACGCCTCCCCTCAAACAGTGGAGGTTCACGCCCTCCGAGCTTCGTCGCTTTGCGAACACGTCCAGCCTGGGTGTCGGTTACCGGTTTGCGTTGAAGTGGGATTCAGCCGCCCCCAAGCAACCCCGGTTCAGCGTCGTGGCCCGTCTGCGTGGGCTGGATGGCCGGGTCATCTACTCGGCTCCGAGCAGCATCGCTGTGGGAGCCAAGTAAGCCAGCACTCCCAGCTTGCTTGGCCAACGCTTGTCGATAGCTTCGGCGTCGTCCGCCGTGGGATGAACCCCGGCGATGGTGTGATCCCCAGTCATCATGAAGGTCCGAGTCCGATTCGCCCCAAGCCCCACAGGGTTCCTCCACATCGGAGGCGCCCGAACTGCCTTGTTCAACTGGCTCTACGCACGCCATACCGGAGGGGTTTTCATCCTCCGCATCGAGGACACCGACGTTGCTCGCAACACACAGGAGGCTGTGGATGTGATTCTGGACGGGCTGCGCTGGCTCGGCCTGGACTGGGATGAAGGTCCCATCACGTCGAACGCCACCGGACCTTGCAAAGGCGATCGAGGTCCCTATTTCCAATCTCAACGCAAGGATCTCTACCAGCGTCGTGTCGAAGCGCTCCTGTCGAGGGGACTCGCCTATGAAGCGGACGGCGCGGTGAAATTCAAGATGACGCGCGAGCCCGTGACCATCGAGGACGTCGTTGTGGGGAAGGTGGTGCGTCATCTCACGGATCGCGAGGAGCAGGATCCGGATTTTGTGATTGTTCGCTCGGATGGCGAACCGGTTTTCCATCTGGTGAATGTGATCGACGATCTCGAGATGGGGGTCACACATGTCATCCGGGGTGAGGATCACCTGAGCAACACGGCCAAGCACATCGCCCTCTTTCGCGCTTTTGGGGTTGAGCCTCCTGCCTACGCCCATATCCCTCTGATCCTGAACGGCGATGGTTCCAAGATGAGCAAGCGTGACCAGGGCGCCTCGCTGATGAGCTATCGGGATGACGGCTACCTTCCAGAGGCCGTGTTGAACTACCTGTGTCTTCTGGGGTGGTCCACCAAGGACAACCAGGATGTGCTGACAATCCCGGAGGTCGTCGATCGCTTCGATCTTCCCCAGATCCTGCGTCACAATGCCAAGTTCGATCCCAAGCGGGAGAAGCTCGATTGGCTCAACTACGAGCACTTGCGTCGTGCGGATACCGATCGGTTCAATGAGCTGGTGGTGCGAACTCTGGAGAAGGCCGGGATCCACACGCAGGCCTGGGATCTCGACTTCGTCAAAGGAGCCCTGGCTACTGCCAAGGACAAGCTCAAGAAACTGAATGATGCCCCCGGTTATCTGGGCTTCTACTTCCAGGAGAACGTGGACATCGATCCGGCGGAGGAGCTGAAGCTGCGCGCTCCGGAGAACAAGCCGAGGCTGCAGCAGTTGCGCGACTCCTTTGCGAGTGTGGCGTCCTTCGATGCTGCGACATTGGAACAAAGCTTGAAGGGGGTTGCCACGACCCTGGGTATCAAGGCCGGTCCGCTGGTTCATCCCGTCCGTGTGGCAGTGACCGGCAAAGCATCCGGGCCCAGCCTCTATCACCTGATGGAGATTCTGGGACGCGAACGCGTGTTGAGGAGAATCGACACCGCATTGGCGAAGATGTGACGTCTGTTTCAGCCAGCCAGCCGGGCCGTCAGCATCCAACCTTCCGTCAGGCATTTCTATTCTGGCTGAAGCTTGGGTTCATCAGCTTCGGTGGGCCTGCCGGGCAGATCGCGATCATGCATGAGGAGGTGGTTCAACGACGCGGGTGGATCGGGGAACGCAGGTTCTTCAATGCATTGAACTATTGCATGCTGCTCCCCGGCCCTGAGGCTCAGCAACTGGCCACCTACCTGGGCTGGCTGCTGCATGGAACACGTGGCGCAATAGCGGCAGGACTTCTTTTCGTTCTGCCGTCCGCCCTGCTCCTTTGGGCCCTGGCTTGGGCCTACATGACTTGGGGATCCGCCGCCTCCTTTCAGAACGTCCTCGCAGGGCTGAAGTCCGCCGTTCTGGCGCTGGTCATCCTTGCGGTGGTTCGCATATCCAGGAAAGCCCTGCGCCACCGCATTCACTGGATCCTGGCGGTGGCTTCATTCGCCGTTTCCGTTAGCGGGTGGGTTCCGTTTCCTGTTGTGATCCTGATTGCGGGTCTTGTCGGCTTCTGGTGTCGGACCGCCTTGCGGGTCACACAGATCGACGATCCGACAGATCCATCGTCCCAATCAACCGATGCGCCCCCGAGCGGGGAGGGTTCCAGCAGGCGCGTGTGGGTGACTTTGATGTGGGGCGGCGTGATCTGGCTTGCGCCGGTTCTGGTGGCGATGGGTGTGTTGGGACGGGATCATCTGGTTGCGCAGATGGCCGTGTTTTTTTCGAAGACCTCGTTGATCACCTTTGGCGGAGCCTATGCAGTCATACCGTACGTGGCCGAGTCTGCGACGGGTAGCGGGTGGATCAGCCAGACTCAGATGATGGATGCGATGGCATTCGCCGAAACGACTCCGGGTCCCCTGGTGATGGTCCTTCAGTTCGTTGGGTTCGTGGGGGCTTGGCAGGCACCCGACCCATTTACGCCTCTGACCGCAGGCACATTGGCCGCCTTGATCACAAGTTGGGCCACGTTCGTCCCGAGCTTCGTCTGGATTCTTTGCGGCGCACCGTTTGTCGAAAGACTCAGCCGGCTCGACTGGGCATCGGCGATGCTCTCCGGGGTCACGGCTGCCGTATCGGGTGTGATCCTCCAACTTGCACTCTGGTTTGCATCGGGAGTGTTGTGGTCTGAGTCATCGGGGGTTCGGTGGCTTCCAGCGGTGCTGGCAGCGGCCTGCGGCGTGGCTTTCGCGAAGCGCGCCGCCCCCGCTCCCTGGATCATCATTGCAGCGGGAGTCACCAGCGCACTCGCAATCCCTCTGTTGCGATAATGGACACCCACTCCTGTGAGCAAAGGGCTCGAACCTCTGTGCCTGCCGATCGACACTGTCCCGTTGGTTGACACTTCTCTCATCCTCCCGGGTTTTCCCAATAAGTAATGGCATCCAAAGCACTTGTCGCTTAGGTTCAGGCGTGGTTTCGCCTTATGAAGTGCCCGTCGTTCCTCGCTCTTGTCCTTGTTCTGCTCCAGCCTGCGTTCTTGTCGGCCGCTCTAGTTCCTGCTTCCGCTGAGTTTCATTTCAAGGAACCTCAACCCACGAGGTGGCTGGCACCGCTTGGATGGGGTGGGAACCTCCCGACGAGTTCGAACTCAGACTGGCTTCTCGCCCATCGGTTCAATCCTATGGGAAACCCCATGGAGCTGGGGCGGCGCATTCTCTTCAAAGGGCCTGCCACCCGGCAGGCTGCCGCGGCTCTGCTGGCCGATCGACCTCTCAAGAATCTGCAGCCCCTGGCCCTGGACTACTGGGTGGTGGAGGCACCCGACGCGTGGATCGCATGCGAGCAGGCACAAGAGCTCGCCCGGCTTCCCAGCGTGTCTCTTTGCCATCCCGTCCAGCGTCCGTTCCTGCGACTTCAAAGCATCCAGGCGCCTGCCCCCAACGATCCCTACTTCCATCGCCAATGGCACCTTGAGAACCGCGATACAAACAGCGGCGCACGATTGGGTGCGGACATTCAGGCGCGGGCTGCGTGGACCCAAACACGGGGAGATGGCGTGGCTGTGGCGGTGGTGGACGACGGGGTCCAGATGACCCACCCGGATCTCGCGGACCGCTTCGGACAGGTCCCCAATGTCAATTTCGAGGACGGAAGCAACAACGCCGCCCCAGGTGCAGGCATCACCGTCCATGCCACAGCGGTTGCTGGTTTGATCGCGGCTTCACAATCGAATCGGCGTGGGATCTCGGGTGTCGCACCCAAGGCTTCGCTTGGGAGCTGGGTCATATTCGATCAACGGGGTATCCTCGCGCCCGACGCCGTCGAGATGAGCCAGATGTTCCAGGCACACTCGAATCAGGTCCATGTCCAGAATCACAGCTGGGGAACGGGTGGGACGGATCTGTATCCGCTGCCACCGCTGGAGGCGGATGCGATTGGGAACGCTGTGACCCACGGAAGACAAGGCCGCGGTGTTGTGCTGGTGCGAGCGGCGAGCAACTTCCGCCATATCTTTGGCGATGCCAACGCCGACGGGTACGCGACGGATCCTCGTGTGATCACGGTTGCCGCCGCCCGAAGTGACGGGCGTGTCGCCAATTACAGCA